>Ga0307945_1002002_pt1 | contig 16300 bp, 15 predicted proteins | sample OrgLakmetagen228_FD_201818 | JGI IMG/M metagenome (GOLD analysis project Ga0307945, IMG submission 201818) | Saline water microbial communities from Organic Lake, Antarctica - #228 | ecosystem: Environmental > Aquatic > Non-marine Saline and Alkaline > Saline | place: Antarctica: Organic Lake...
CAGAGAGGATTGATTGGAGATAGTAAACTGACATGCAAACAAGCATGCAACTGACTGGTGATTTTGTTTTTGACCTTTTTTGGCATTTAAACTGTCTGGTAAGCTAAACTGGGTCAGAGACCCTGCAGGGTTGATGCGGGGAGGGGACAAAATAATCATTCTTGGGGCGCGGGAAAGGTGCAAAATCCAATAATATATATTTTTTTGGGGGGTGCGGGATGAGTCCACAAAGGTGCGGTATGCATTTTATTGTATGTGCTGATGAGGATTTGCGTGCATTCAAAAAGGCTGGCACTGCCTAGTGTCTAGTGTCTGCCTTAAATAATGTGGGGAGTGGTTTTAACTGCCTGTGTTATTTATTCGTTTTTTCTCAGCGTTGGGTTTAGTTGCTAGCTGTTCGTAAAAGGTGTGTACAGACGTGCATTGCCGCGCACTTAGCAGTTTTGCTGTTCCGAAAAGGCATACACATGGTACTCAGATTGATGCTATTGTTGATTGCCATTAGGGTGTGCTTCAGCACACTTTGCGAGCACGCGGTGGCGCCTTTTGGCCTTTACGTGCCTTGTGATTTTTCAACCTATGAAACTCATTGCTAAAAGCTAAAAGTAAACGCGGCACAGACAATTTGTCTTTGTTGATCCAAATACAAACAATTTGTCTTCATGGATGAAATACGTAGACTATTTTGTCTGTGTAGATCCAAGTACAAAACAAGTGCCAGGCTCCCACTATCATTTAGGAACCAATTTTCCAAAAGCTGTGACTATGAACACCTGCTGGACATAATATTTAAAGTTTTTATGAACACCTGCTGGACAGTATTTAAAGTTTTTATGAACACCTGCTGGACATAGTATCTAAAGTTTCCACGTCATCTGCACAAGCTACCTGGCCTGAAGGTTCCTGTATAGGTACAGAGTTTTTTTTCCTGAAGGTTCCTGTTTAGGTACAGAGTTTTTTTTCCTGAAGGTTCCTGTATAGGTACAGAGTTTTTTTTCCTGAAGGTTCCTGTATAGGTACAGAGTTTTTTTTCCTGAAGGGTCCTGTATAGGTACAGAGTTTTTTTTCCTGAAGGGTCCTGTATAGGTACAGAGTTTTTTTTCCTGAAGGGTCCTGTATAGGTACAGAGTTTTTTTTCCTGAAGGTTCCTGTATAGGTACAGACATTTTGAAATTGCCACGTCACCCGCGCATGCTACCTGGCTTGAAGGTTCCTGCATACAGACAATATTAAAAACTGCCACGTCACCTGTGCAGGCTACCTGGCCTGAAGGTTTCTGCATACAGACAATATTAAAAACTGCCACGTCACCTGCGCAGGCTACCTGGCTTGAAGGTTCCTGCATACAGACAATATTAAAAACTGCCACGTCACCCGCGCAGGCTACCTGGCCTGAAGGTTCCTGCATACAGACAACATTAAAAACTGCCACGTCACCTGCGCAGGCTATCTGGCTTGAAGGTTCCTGCATACAGACAATAATAAAACTGCCACGTCACCTGCGCAGGCTACCTGGCCTGAAGGTTTCTGCATACAGACAATATTGAAAACTGCCACGTCAACTGCGCAGGCTACCTGGCCTGAAGGTTTCTGCATACAGACAATATTAAAAACTGCCACGTCACCTGCGCAGGCTACCTGGCTTGAAGGTTCCTGCATACAGACAATATTAAAGTTGCCACGTCACCCGCGCAGGCTACCTGGCCTGAAGGTTCCTGCATACAGACAACATTAAAAACTGCCACGTCACCTGCGCAGGCTACCTGGCTTGAAGGTTCCTGCACACAGACAATAATAAAACTGCCACGTCACCTGCGCAGGCTACCTGGCTTGAAGGTTTCTGCATACAGACAATAATAAAACTGCCACGTCAACTGCGCAGGCTACCTGGCCTGAAGGTTTCTGCATACTGACAATATTAAAAACTGCCACGTCAACTGCGCAGGCTACCTGGCCTGAAGGTTCCTGCATACAGACAATATTAAAAACTGCCACGTCACCTGCGCAGGCTACCTGGCTTGAAGGTTCCTGTGTACAGACAATATTCTAACTGCCACGTCAACTGCGCAGGCTACCTGGCACGCAGGGCCCTTATTTACAGGCACCCCACACATGGACTTCTACAATCTAGAGCTGTCGGACACCAACGTGGTGGACCACAACACCCATGACTTCAGGTGAGGCTACGCGTTCAGGCTGTGTATAGGGTTGGCCAGAACCACATATATACGGTGTAAATACGGTAAGTTTGGCAGAAAATCACCTGACATACAGTCATATACGGTGTGTATATATATACGGTTCTGGCCAACCCTAGCTATGTGTTGAGTGATTGAGGCTACGTGTTGGGTTGAAACTGCATGAAGAGTGAGTGTGGCTATTATTTATTTGAGGCTACATGTTGATTTGAGGCTGCATGTTGAGTGAGTGAGGCTGCATGTTGAGTGAGTAAGGCTGCATGTTGAGTGAGTGTGGCTGCTTGTTGAGTGAGTGAGGCTACGTGTTGAGTGAGGATGCTATTGTTGATTCGAGGCTGCATTTTGAGTGAGTGAGGCTGCATGTTGAGTGAGTGAGGCTGCATGTTGAGTGAGTGCGGCTGCATGTTGAATGAGTGAGGCTTCATGTTGAGTGAGTGAGGCTGCATGTCGAGTGAGTGCGGCTGCATGTTCAGTGAGTGAGGCAACATGTTGAGTGAGTGAGGCTGCATGTTGAGTGAGGGGGCTATTGTTGATTTGAGGTTACGTGTTGAGTAAGGCTACCTGTTGATAAGTTAGTGGAGTTACGTGCGACTAACTGTAACGGTATGTATAGGAATTCAATTCCTATTCTTGCACCTCGAGTATGCCTTTTACAATGCGCTGCTACATTGGTAATTGAAGCTTTGGTCTAGGCGCTCCTCACTCCGTGAGGTCCATGTTCGAAATCCGGCGCACGCAATTTCTGGTCATATTCATCCTAAAGTGCTGTTCTTGCAAGCAATCACGTAAATCTTAATATATATATGCTGCTAGCTACACTTTATTATGATGAACCGGCCGGAGCCAGGCTTGCCACCCCTACCCCTGGTATTGGAAATAAACTATCACAGGCAACTCACGAGCGGTATATATTATATGCTGTTTGGAGCTGGGAGGTCGTAAACATAGCCCTCATTGTAATTAGTCCTACACACTGGCATATCTGGCATGGAAATAAAGCTGGGTCTTGGGAGACTGTTCGATTAGTGCTCGCCGCTTCATTTTTGTTGCTTAAATCACCGATAATATACCGCTTGCTTCTCAATTTCTGCAGGAAAACGCAAGGCATGGAGGTGGAGGTAGTGGATGCCTAACGCTCAGCCATATAGCATGCAGGAGAGGCCTTACCTGCTTCCGTTGTAAATTATCAGTGGTGATGCAAACAAGCTTCCGTTGTATATTATCAGTGGTTGATTAGTCTCTCCCTTTTGACGACACGTTGTCATAGCCTGCAAGTTTTTTGTGTCCCCGGCGGAAAAAAAACTGTGGAAAGTTTGGTTCTTTTTTATTCACAATATTAAATTCTGACAGCTCTGTCTGGATCCCTGTTTGCACCTTTTGCATTTCAAATTATGTGCAGAACATTTCGAGCAAATCTGTCTCAGTTTGCCAGCTGGTGAACATAAGAATGATAACAGATTGTTTACAGATTGACAACGTATTGAGGGGGACCACGAAGGAAATGCCTGAAAATGTGCATCTTTGCAATCAGAAGGCAGCCGCTCACAGCCACTTCATCCGATCTACACCAATTCAGTACCAAAGTGTAACTGGCATTGAGAGCTACCCGAAAAAGTGTACAGTTTTATGTGGCGTGCTGAGATAGACTGAATTAAGCACACATGGTGCATGTAATCCCTAAGAATGTGGTGATTTCCATGGGGAAATGGCTCAAATCCGCATAAAACACCAACCACTCAACCGTTTTCTTTCATTTTTGTTGCAATGATACTCTTTTCTAATAAGAATTATATACCATAAAAAATATTCCAGATTGGTGCAGTAAGTGATCTGGTTATAATAATTTTGTGGTAAATTTTGGCCTGCAGGTAGGCCACAGCAAACTGAATATGTGCGCCCCAATTGCTAAGCTCCACATTTTACACCCACATTCATGTTATGTAAAAATTGGAGCTTGGCAATTGGGGCGCAAATAAGCCAAAAAACATATTAAAACTTGCCCATTTTGGGCCTCCGTGGTCCCCCTCTGACAATTGGTAACAGAGTTGAACAAAAATAAAAGGAAAACGTGGCACACAATAGAGCCCAACATCCCAGTTCAGGCAGGACTGCCGACCAAGCCTGGGTCAGCTGCTCTGCACCCTTGCGGGATAATTTAACATACGCAGTGCCCACCCAGTCATACACTGCAAGAGAACGGGGATGCAAGCACTGGTGCCTGCCATTCAAGCACAACGAGAGAGGTGGCACAGCAGACTCTACTACGAATTGAGAAGAAGCTTCTTCACAGCTGAGGTGCCAGTACTGAACAATTGATACGCATGATAATACTAATGAATGGCTCACTGAGTAGAGGACGTAGTGTGTGCTTAGATGAAAAGAAAGGAAAAATTACGCAGGCAGTGAAAACCACTCCCCACATCAATTAAGGAAAAGGAGCCACTATGGTACTGAGTACCGTGAAGCTCCTCCACCGCGAAAAGGAAAGGAAAAATCAATGGGGATCAAGAGGGTTGCAGGCTTGGCCTGAAACCGGCTCCTGATGAGAATTGATAACAGTAAAAGTAAAAGTCTACGCTGGAAGTCACCAGCGTGCATTAAAGGAAGGGTCTCAACTAGTGCTCACACTAGCCAGCGCCCCACCAGAAAAGAGAAAAAAGGAGAAACAATAGAGACTAATGAGGATCCGGCGGGTTGTCAGCCATGCATTCCGGCCTGAGCCTAGCCCTCCTGAAGCCAGCCGCTCTACCAGTAACCCCCTCTTCAGATCCCCCATTATCACTGTTGTTGTTAAGGTGTATTTTGTGTCTTGTTTTTGTAATCTTGTTCAAGCTTTTTATTGCAGGTCAGTGCGGTTTTGTAACTAGTTGGTGCACTTTGTGCGCGGGGACGCCGAAGTTTAGTAAAGGAGTTATGGTGTACTGATTGTAGATTGTGCCCCCGACTCAAAGAATTATAACATGAAGTGTGACTTGGTTGTTTCGAGAGATGCCTAGGAGGCTCCTTGTTTGTAGACGCTGGATAAGGGGTTGATGCTGGTTGTGCGCTTTTTATAATGTCTGTTGTGGGTTTATGTCTGAGCAGAATTAGAATTCTACAAGATTTATGTCTCTGTCCTTTGGGGGATCTGTTTGGGATCCAATTGTCCGGCCCTTCCCTCAATGGGCATAACTAACACGCCATATGGACGGCTTTGTTGTCTAGTTGGAAGGTTTTGTTTTGCTGGGAAAACTCAGTCAGGAATGTTTCTTTCCATGTCATCAGGGGGTTCAATGTTAAAGTCAGATAACTTTTCACTGTTACAAGAACCCATTGTAACAATTGCTGAGCCCAGTTTGCCTTTGCTGATCTCTTCACCACAAATGCTAACAGCGTGGTGGTGTCGGTTTATGTGCATTCTCTTCAGGGTATGGTTGTTGCACCTAAGAAGTATGTGTGGAGCACTGTCTGATCCTCCGCACAAAGGGCAGGTGGCAGGACCTGTCGTATGGCTAAACCTTTTGGTGTGTTTGTCTGTGTGTATCGTATCCGTCCTGTACTTAAGGACTTGTTCCTGTTCCTTAAAAACCACATTTGGCATGGACCAAAATTTGTTTCTGAATTGGGCATGCGCAAGGGGCTTTGCAGTAGCTTGCCTTGTGCGAGATTCGGGCTGTGCTGCACTCTGAGGCGTATCATGCAATTTTTGCCAGAGCTTGTAAAGCAGTGTATCTGTGTTAGTGTTAGCTTCACCAAGGTAATGGTGGGAGTGCATGTGATGTTTTAGTTTGTCTTGCAGGTTAGTCAAAACCCGTAGTTCTTCTGCATGGGAGCCAACTTTGTTTGGAACCCTTAGCCAGAACAGGTCGTAGAAGGGGGCAGTAGCTGGCGGGAGGGAAACGTCAGAAATTTGATTGACTGCTGCTTTGTGTGCTAGGTGGTCTGCACCCTCATTGCCAATAATACCAGAGTGCGATTTCACTTTTTAGAAAGTGACAGTAGAGGGTGAGGATTGGATTTAAGTTACAATGTCCTTGAGTAGTTCCCTGTGCAAGTGGTGGAGTACAGCCACTGGGTTCAATAGCTGTTTTCTAATCTGAAAGAGGGATGAGGCACTGTCTGCAAGCAAGTTCAGCTCTATTGATGGTGAGTGTGGGACCGCTGCTTCCAGGATTGATAGTGATGGTATCACTATAACCAGTGTCTGTAGTGGGGGTGAAAATGCCAGCGCCTATAATTTGCTGTTTGCTGATCACATCTTGCATGGCACTACCATCTGTGTAAGTGATTGATATCCAGTTTTGTACTTTGGGAATGTGTGGGCTCTTGTACTGGTTGACGTTTGTGTTATGAAGCGTTTGCCACTGGCTGGTGTTAGTAGCAATGGGAGTATCTGGGTGTAGGAGTTGAAATCTTTTCCTCTGCTTGTTCTTGCATTTCACACGAGCAGTGCCAAGCACGTGGGCACTATTGTTACGAGTCCACATTGCTTGAGGAATTGTCTGCTTAAGATTGTTGGGTTAAGCTGGGTTGGATTCATACAGGGCTTGTTTCCCTTAATTGTTCCAGACGACTATTAGCTGCATTTTATTCTTGTTGTGCTAAGGCTGGGTTGGAGCATCTAACCAAACCTCTGTAGGGTTAAGAGCATGCTGTCTGCAGAAAACATGGCTAGAATGCATGCATACTCAGGGTAGTCGTTTATCCAAGTCATGTACCCGTTCTTACTCAAACCAATCCAGTCAGGGAGGAGTAGGAATGTTGCTGTAGCTTCTTGAGTTGAGTTTGTTGATTGGAGTTTGTTGATTGAAGTGCATGTCCCACAAGTGAATGCAGGAGATAGTCGCAATAATTCGGGTGGCAAAAGGAATAGCCAGTGAATTTTGTGTGGAAAGCATTAGTGCTTGCTCCAAATACTGTGTCTCTGGTATTTTCGCTCCAGTAGGCTTGATAACTAGGGTCAAAATCTAGGGGGCTAGCAAATTTTTGCTTGGTAACTAGTGCCCATTTTTGGAGGGAGGTCATAATGTGCCTTGGGGTGCAATACATATTGCAATCTCTTGCCTTTTTCCCAATGTTGTTAAGTGAGCTCATTTGAAGTTTATGCCTTTGTAGCAGACCTACAATTTTAGTTGCCGCGTCTTGCACAGGTGGTTTTGTAGTACTGTGTAGGCTAACCTGTTTAGATTGGTTGTAAGCAAGTAGCAAGATGTTGAGACGTTCTAGGGATAGCATGCCTGTGCACTTGCCGTAGATGTCATACGCACAGGCTGCTTGACAGGTTATGTGTTCAGGGATTTTGGGTTCGCCCTCTGAGTTTATATTAGATCCTGGCTTGAGGAGGTCCACATCCTGCATCCAGATCTCGCATTTCCAGGTGGATTGAATGTCTGCTTGGGGAATGACAGTGTCTGTGATAAAGATTGTCTCTAATGTTTTGGCCTTGCAACGAGTCCCACATCATTTCAAAGTGCCGGGTACCACCATCATAGCCTTGCTTTGTCAGATTGTCAATTTCTTGGTCTTCTGATTGGGCATTTAGCTGAGTGCTAGTATCAGCATTTTCATAGCTATCTACGTAGGTTTTGAAGTCAGGATTGGCTAAGAGCAGTTCTGCCGCTTCCCATGTGGGTTGCCAGATCACTTTTATCCTTTCTTTTTCTTCTGCATAGGATTTTCTGGTGTCCTTTTCCGCTTGGGTTAGGTCATTACAAGCTGGGCAGTGCCAGTCTTCACTATTTTCCGCATTTTGCCTTGCAGTATGTGAGCAAGCATTCAGGTCAGTCAGGCAATTCCAATGGTAGGTGCGTTGACACGTATCACATTGTGGCATATCATCATAGTTTTCTTCTCTTTCTGGATGCTCTCGGCTGACCGGGCTCCAGCAAATTTGGCAGCAATCGTCTACCTTTTGGCTTCTTAAAAAGGGCTCTGTTTTAGCTGCTTTTATCCCCGTGCTTTGGAACAAGTGTAACGCCCATTTTTCAATAGTGACAGGTTGTAATTGGATTTTGTTTTGCGCCTGTGAAGTTGCGTTGGTGTTACACGTTTAGGTTTGCTTATTTGCTGCCAGTCCAACACCTCCTGTGTTTTATAGTCATACTTGAAAAATGTGTTACAGGCCTTGACATTGCCAAAAAGAGCCGCGGTGCTATGTTTATAATGCCACATTTTGGTTGCCGCATTATCACCTGGTTGCAGAGGCTCTGGAGAATTAGGTAGTGAAGCAGTGGGACTTTCAGTGAGTGAAGTGGATGGGATTCCTCTTCTGCCTTTTGTTAGGTTGTGATTAAGGTGGGTTGTTGTTGGTTCGTGTTTGGCGGGAAGGATTATTGGGTTGCGTGTTGGAGCAGCCTGGATCTATGTCCATATTTTCTGTCTGCCTCTGGATTGTGTGTCTCGTTCTCCTTGTGGAGACTGTTCGCCTCGCAGGAGTTTGGGTCTGTTGGCGTTGTGAAACCTGTACATCTGACCAGGCCCATCCTATATGAGTGTAAGCCTTAATTGCATTTAGAGCGGTAGCATTGATTCTCCTAGCCCATTCTTGTTTGCTAGGTGTCGTGTCCTTGTTTTTATGTAAGTCACTGATGAGCTGGAGGGTTTTATTGCAATAATTTGACCCGTTTTTATTTTGCTGCCAAACTTGAATTTGAGATCGTTGCCATTTAGTATGTGTGTGCCGTCTAGGCTAAGTAGCCTTGAAAGGCTGGAGATCCCGGAGTCCATAAGAGAAAATGCAATGTTATTGATTAGTGTTTCCAGAGTAGGCAAGTTGGGTGCCCAGAGTGCTTTTGTAATACTGTCGAAACTTTCTGTGAGAATGGATTGTCCTTGGAGTGTGAGACGCAAATTGCTATAATGGATGCTAATGTACTGCCGTGCTCTTAACATGTATTGTAATAATTGCTTTTGAAGGTATCTTGGTGTTTGACACTGAGGTCCCAAGTGGCCTTGTGCCGCAGTGTTTAGTTGCTGAGTTTGATGCTCGAGGAGAGTTTTGATGAGCCTACCATGCTTTGCCCATTGTTCAGGCTAGTAATAAGTTCAAGGGCGTTTCTGTAGTGGAGTTCAATTCTCAAGGAAGTGCATCCCAAGCCGTAGTGCAGTTTATCTTCTCAGAGCAGTGCAGTTGAAGGGCACATCCAGAGCTTATACTTGCTTTTTATGGCTGCCTGAATTTGTGTGTCCCATTGATTCGGGACACTTAGGGAGCAAGGGGTAACTGGAAAAGAGAGTCGGCTATGCTTGGCACAATTGCTGTGCGAATGATGTCCATTGTTTGTTTAGGGCTAGCGAAAAAATTCTTTAATCGTTCTAGTTTCAAGGAAAGCTTTGTAGTCATGTGTGTCAGTTGGTGTGTCCAGTTGAGGTCCACTGTGATGTGTACCCCAAGGTATGGGAAAGGATCGTCAGGCTTGAGGATTTCCTGCTGCCCTGTGCTGCTTGGCCTTGGGGTAAGTTTCATGGCTTTGAGCCGGAGGTTTGGCTGGGTAGGAGCCAGAGAGACAGATAAGGTCGTCTGCAAAAGCCCCGCTGCTAGTGCAGTTTTTGGCTTTGTTGTTGGGTGTGCTGGTATCAGCGTGGCCGTGCATGTATCCATTATTGCCTGCATGGAGCCAACAAAGCAGCGGTTCCATGTAGATCAGGAACAGGAATGGAGACAGTGTGTCTCCTTATATCATTCCTCTTTCAACTGTCACGCCCAATCGTCGGCAGCGACGAATTGTGTGACGGAGCAGTTAAATTGGTTGACAGTTGAGAGTTTCTTTATGTCTTGTTAAATAAGCTGGGTGGCCAGTCTTATTGATAACCTTTATCTTCTGGATTTGATAGTTCTGGTAATCAATTGACAACATGTGAACTCTAAGAGGTACCATTAGAGGGGATCCTCAAGAGACCCTGTGCCGTGTAAGATCTCCAATTCTATTTGTCCGTTCAGTCATATTACGTGTAACCAATGAGGCCGAGAGGTCCATCTGAGTCATGGGTCCCAGCTCCGGGAAGGAGCAGCAGTGTGGCAGCCACGCAAAGCTGAGTAGACACAGAGTAGTAGACACACATACATGTGTGCAGAGAGCGCACAAGGGCATGAGCCAGAGAACTGGTAGAAGTATTAGGGACCAGCGATGCAAAGAACCCACTCCTCTGCTGGATGGTTTTCCACCTTCCAACCTCTTAGATTAGGGGGGTATCAGTAGATGTGCTGAGTCTTATACTTTGCAGTGACCGTAATTTGATCTGACACAACTGGGATTTCTCCCGTGCAGCCCAAGGGCAGCCTGATTCTAGTGTGTGCTTGATAGTACAGGTTTTCACAACATCTATGGCGTCTGTTGGAAATTCCAGATCAAACAGAATAATGAGCAGCTTGTCATGGTCTGTGGTATTAAATGCAGAGGTAAAGTCTACAATGAGAGCATAAACGTCTTGCTTATAAAGCTTGGCATCTTCCAGAGTCATTAGGACATTTTGGAGTAGTTGAATTGTGTTGTGCTTTATACGAAGCCAGCTTGCGTGTTGCTGAGAAGGGAGTTAACCTCTGCATGTTCGTGATAACAGTACTGGAAAGGGCACATCTGGTATGGACAAGTTTAGCAGTGAAGTTCACAGAGTGCACATGGAGCTTGGAGGCAAGCTTCTTAACTACTTGAGAATCAAGACCCAGTTCCTTGAAAGGCTTCTGTAGCGTAGTGGCCCAAAATGATTAACCGGATAAAAATGAGCGATAAGTAATAAATCGTACTTTACTTATGCATGTTACAGCTTCAGAGTGTGAGTGTTGTAGATGGTGCCACCCACACCCAAAAGGATGATGTGGAGAATAACGGAGGCTCCTTGGAGAATGTTGCAGATATCTTTGTGCTGTTCCTTTGCGGCGTTCATCTGGTTTTGAGGTCTGGTGTCTTCACAATACTTGATCTCGCTTACTGACATTTAAGTGAGGGTGGTATACGCTTAGACGATTAGAGGTTTCGTTCATGTTGACGCTTGCCTGAGCGCAATACTATTACTACCTAATACTATTACTACCTTCACACGAACAGCAGTGCACTGCCTGTGAGAATGTCAAGAACAAACATCAGTACATCTTGGCTGCAAGGTGCTGTTGGTTCCAAGGCAGATAAAGAGTAAAAAATTGTTGTGCTTTGCTGTAAGGTGTTGGAAGACAAAGCAACAGTAAGTGCCTGCTAATTTGCTTAACATCTGATTTGATTTTCGCTCGGTATACACGTTTTTAGTCTTAGCCAGGCAAATGCTGGTTCAGAGTTCATCTAGCAGCAGGGCCCGGTCATGCTAAATCAGTGACATGGAAGAATTGTGTGATTTCCCCTGGATTTATAATGTGAGCAACGTTTTTACGGTTATTGGTTGTTTGGATGGTCCTCATGTAACAAACTCGCTCTCTTTCCTCAGACTGCAAGTCTGAGTACTACCATCACCTCGGGTTGTTGCTTGAGCCGTCGCTTCCTTTTCGCGTGGAGAGGGAGGAGACGTTAAAATCACCTTTATGGCTCATACTTGCAATCCATGTTTAAGCTGGTACCATGGTTCGTCGTGACAGCCGCAACAAAAAAGTGATGAACCAGACCATATTTGATGTTCCAGGGGGGGGGTATGAGCATGTAGCAGCGCGTTGTAAAAGGCATACTCGAGATGTAAGATTATAAATTGTATTCCTATATATATGTATCGTTACAGTGCATGTGCTGCTCCTCACACATGAGTTTAAAGTAAGATAGTATTTGCCTCCCCCTCACTCTTGGTATCCTCAGTGTGACCGTCCAAATTTTTCATGTGCCCAAAACTCACAGATGATCCCCCTCTTTAACTTTATTGTGGTCGGTCGGTCCTGGCAAATGCTTGATTGTTTACTGTGTATTCAGTGCTGCAATGTCACAAACAGCGTTGTGCCTTTTTTCCCTTTCCAAGTTTTTTTTTGCAGGTGCTGCAAGTCTGGAGCTACAACAACAATTATCACACGTTTTATTTACGCAGCCTAGCAGTCGCACGTTTTGAATGATGACTTTGTTGTCTGTAAATCCTGTAACCCCCATAGACCTTGTAAACCTTGTAGCTTGTGCTTTCCACACTTTCCCTTTTCCTTTAGCCAGACAGCACCCAACTACAAAGCTCCAGCAGCAATGAGAAAAAGGGGCTATATTTCGGTGAAGAACCAGAATTCTTCTTGAGCTCAAACTCAAATCAAAACGCACAATGCAGATGTCAGAGCCAATGCTTTGTATAAGGATAGGATTTCGTCTTGCAGCAGTTTACCGCCATAAACCCTAAAAGCCTCGAGCTCCATACACTATTGTAAATGCACGACTGAAGGCAACGAGCATCAGTTTTAGCAGCTCCAGTGCAGCTCTCACTTGAGGCGGCAGCAGCAATGAAAAGCATCGAGAAGCAGTCAAGCGACACTTCTTGCAAACTCCAAGAACACTAGTATGTACGCTAGATGATAGGCAACAGCTGCTGCATTCTGGCAGCACCCTGGAGGTCAGCAGCGCTTCTTGCAACGTAGCAGCAGCGTGCCAGTAGCAGCAGTAAGCAATACTGAGCAATATTCGCCAGAGCCGTCCTACTAGGCAGCAGCAGCATCCTTGTGTGCACAAGCAGCTCCCCAAACCAGCAGCAAACGTGCACTATGTATGCTGAGCGAGCCTTGTCAGTCCCATCACAGCGAGACCGTCGCACGCTTTCCACACGCTCACAGCTATTGAGTAGGGCAGCTGCTCTCTCAATGAAGCGTTATAGCTCTAGTAGGTAGCAGTGGGCACGCTACTACGTCCCCTACCCCCACGCCCTGCTGACATGCTGCCTCGTCCTGGTCCACCCTGTGTGTGTGTGTTTGTGTGTGTGTGTGTGTGTGTGTGTGTGTGTGAGTGTGTGTGTGTGTGCGTGTGTGCGTGCGTGCGTGTGTGTGTGTGTGTGTGTGTGTGCGTGTGTGTGTGTGTGTGCGCGTGCGCACATGTTTACACCTCAAACTTCAGCACAGTCCAGACATTTTGCAGTTCAGAAGCTGCAGTCTCAAAACAACCAGGAACAGGTGCGTATCCACCCTCCTGGCAAGTATTGCTTGAGAGACTTTGTTTGGCACATCCCCCCTTAAGCAAAGAAGAGGACCAGACCTGATGCTACAGCTGGAAAAGCTGACACACCCGCACTAAAAACGTAAGGGATGGATGAAGAGCTGAAGAATCAGTCGAGAGAGCAGCAACCCCCTCTCAGTAAGTCAGATGCTTCAAGGGTTCAGCGCTAACCCTAAACCCTTACCTACTCTAGCTCCCTGAGACTGTAGTCTTAGTCTGATAGGCTGGAAGTGTCCTCAGTGATACTGAAGTGCTCTCAATGCTTGGACACACACAACACGGAACACAGACATACATGTGTCCACAAAACGCACGCACCCGTCCACCTGGTGCACCCTTTCTGCAGCCCGTCTCCTTACACCCCCTCTGCCCCCACATACACACATACACACACATTGTGTGTCACAAGAATGTTGCTCACTCACTCGACCACCTGACTTACCCCCTCCTCGGCCCATCTCCTCACGCCCCCTGCCCGCAAATCACACACACACAACACACAGACGTGTTCTTACAAACAACTGCTCGCTCACCCGTCCACCTGGAGCACCCCCTCCTCAACCCATCTCCCCACGTCCCCTGCCCGCAAATCACACACACACACAAAACACACAGACGTGTTCTTACAAACAACTGCTCGCTCACCCGTCAACTTAGAGCACTCCCTCCTTGGCCCATCTCCCCACGCCCACACACACACACACAACACAGACGTGTTCTAACAAACAACTGCTCGCTCACCCGTCCACTTGGAGCAGCCCCTCCTCGGCCCATCTCCCCACGCCCCCTGCCCCGCAAATCACACACACATTCACACACAAAACACACAGACGTGTTTTAACAATTAACTGCTCGCTCACCCGTCCACTTGGAGCACCCCCTCCTCGGCCCATCTCCCCACGCCCCCTGCCCCTCCCTCGCCCATAGCTGTGGTGCCTCACACCCCCCAGGCCCCCAAACGTCTCCATGTCCAAGCGCTTCTGCTCCGACAGCTTCTGACGCCAGTCGTAGCGCTGATCTGCACGGGTCAATGGGGAGGAGGATTTAAACAGACCTGCTGATCTGCACGGGTCAAAGGGGAGGTGAATTCAAACAGACCTGCTGATCTGGATGAGGCTGAACACGGGTTTCAGGCACTGTCAAAGCTGGGAAAACATGCAGCTACTGCTGCAGTCATAGCGCTGATCTTTAGGAAGTGGTAACAAGAGAGTCCGAGTTGCAAAAGAGTTCGAGTAATAAAAATGTTTAGTGGGTGTTGATAACTCAGCTGCTGGTCAACAAGCAAGCGAGTGCGCCATGCTTGTGCGAGGCAACAAGAGAATAATTGGTGTACCAGCGCTGGCCATTTATGAGCAGCAATTACAGTAGCGTGTGTGTAGCTGCTGGTTTACTTTCACTATCACTAGCGCTGGCCCACTGTGAGCAGCAGTCACAGTAGCGTGTGATTAGCTGCTGGTTTACTATCACTATCACCAGCGCTGGCCCACTGTGAGCAGCAGTCACAATAGCGTGTGTATAACTGCTGGTTTACTGTCACTATCACCAGCGCTGGCCCACTGTGAGCAGCAGTCACAGTAGCGTGTGATTAGCTGCTGGTTTACTGTCACTATCACCAGCGCTGGCCCACTGTGAGCAGCAGTCACAGTAGCGTGTGATTAGCTGCTGGTTTACTATCACTATCACTAGTGCTGGCCCACTGTGAGCAGCAGTCACAGTAGCGTGTGATTAGCTGCTGGTTTACTGTCACTATCACCAGCGCTGGGCCACTGTGAGCAGCAGTCACAGTAGCGTGTGTATAGCTGCTGGTTTACTATCACTATCACTAGCGCTGGGCTGATCTGTGTTAGGGGTGTGGGTAAAGAGAGGAAAGGCTCCGGCGTGTCAATTTATTTGAAAGGGTATGTTAGTAGGGTCGGCCAGAACCGTTTATATACGCCGTATATGACCATATATTTGGTGATTTTTCTGCCAAAATTACCATATATACACCGTATATATATGGTTCTGGCCAACCCTATATGTTAGGAGAGCCCGCAGCCGTGATTACTGAAACACAGGAAGGCGTTACTTTATTATATCCTAGTACACACACCTCCTCCCCCCATGTTTGAGCGTTCCAAGGCTTCGCACGACAAGCAGTCAAAAAAATCGTCCTTCTGGTACACCTGATCCTTGCCGTTCTCCACTTCCTGTGTTGTATGAGCACATGGTGGTGGTGGTGTGTGTGTGTGTGTGCGCGTGTGTTGTGTAACACGTTGCATGCATGCTCCAAGTTAGCATGCTTGTGTGGAGTGCACCTAGCACAGTGCTCATTTCACATTTCATTGCTCATTTTATTTTTCATTTTGTATTTCAGGTGCCAGAACCTTATTACACGTTTGTTGTAGCAGGTTGTCAGGTGAAAGCACCGTCACACCATCACAGCAAAGAATAAGACCCATCACATTAACTCAAGTACACAGCATGTGTCGATATTTCAACAATATCTCAACACGGTCACACATGAATGAAGTGGATTACTTGCGATCGATGAGGAAACCAATAATCATTAAATCGAAGAAATCCACTGCATTTGCGCATGACCATGGGTAATCTCAGCATGCTACAAGGAGAAGTGTGATCAACTGAAACCCCTCTGCTGCACAATCACCCCCTTATGGAGGAGGCAATGACCCCAGGAAACTTGGATCCAGGAGGAACAGTGCGATGATGGACCTAGAGAGCGGGGTAAAAACGTTCTAGCCCCCACCGTTGCGCACGCGTTTGGGGTGCTCTTGATGTGTGTGTGTGGCGTTTGTGTGTATGCCAGTATGTTAGTGAGCGTGCTGCCAGTGAAGAAGGACGTCAATGATGTTGATGGAGTTCAGCTAGAGCAGCTAGACAGACTGGCAGCTGTCTGGGTCTTGAAGTACAATCAATGTTGATGTAGTTCAGTTAGAGCAGCTAGACCGTCTGGCAGCTGTCTGGGTATTGAAGTACAATCAATGTTGATGTAGTTCAGTTAGAGCAGCTAGACAGACTGGCAGCTGT
>Ga0307945_1002006_pt1 | contig 16296 bp, 23 predicted proteins | sample OrgLakmetagen228_FD_201818 | JGI IMG/M metagenome (GOLD analysis project Ga0307945, IMG submission 201818) | Saline water microbial communities from Organic Lake, Antarctica - #228 | ecosystem: Environmental > Aquatic > Non-marine Saline and Alkaline > Saline | place: Antarctica: Organic Lake...
GGGGGTCCACCCCAAAAAGTTTACGTGCCTTCCAATAAAACAAAACAGTCTCCTGCTATTATTCATGTTAAAATGACAAGAATCGGGTCAGTTGGTGGTGAGATATGGGCAGCTGGGTGTCAAATAGTGGGGTGCACGCCGCGGCTTACCAGGCATGTGCCCCCCAATTAGTCAGCCTCAAGCAAAAGTGATCTGGAAAGCATGAACACTTTGATGCCTAGTTTGAAGCTGCCTAGTTGGGGGGCCCATACCCGGGGAACATTTGAAAAACATGCTCATTTGGGGGGGTTTTGTCCACCTCTGATACGGTTCTAACTTCCCTACCTAATTGTGTTTGTACTAAAACATGCAATTGAGTGTGTGCCGTGCTACTGGTGCTGCATTTTAGAGAGTGTGTCACAAGGCTTGCTTGGCTGGAGTGGTTATGAACATAAAATGTTTGCACGTGCTTCGTGCAGATGCGCACCCCCTTGCTCATCTGCATTGGCATCACACTCGGCCTACAATCTGGTGCGTCTTCCATCTTTTTTGCTTCCTGCTTATACACTAGCAAAGCTAAGAAAGTCTGCGTGTATCTTAATTTATATTCCAGGTTAAGCACTGATTGTCGTGATTTAGATTTTATTTTGTGTAGTAAACACGTACCGTCAAGGACAGGTCGGTGCCGTTACTGCTCCGCTTTGATCGACCTGCATGCAAAAAACCAATTATTTGCTAACTGAATGTGATAAAACTTGAGGTTTGCTTTGCTACACAGTGATTTGGTGCGTGCATGCAAGCTGAAGAGTTCGGTATTTCACACTGAATTTTCCGGTTCTTACAATGAAGCGAAGTGATACCGTCAGAGGCAAGGCTTTGACGGGAGGGGTTTCCTTTCTTGCTGTTGCGCGGCTCAATGTTTTGGGGCAAGCATCTCAGGATCCACTCAACATATACATCAGATCAAATAAATAGAAATAAAATGCCAGTTGCCAGTTGCATGCAGCTTTTCATCTGTAATTTCCTGGGCTGGGGTTTCCCAAGCTTTTATTTCCTTATTCGTCACAGCTTTTTTCTCCTTTTCAAGCTCGAATGTTGTTTTCCCCACAATTGTGAGGACCCTAATTCGAGCAGTTGTGATGGGTCCATGTAATCAATCCCACCTCACACTTGTGTGTATGTGTATGCGCATGTGTATGCGTATGAGTATATGTGTATGCGTATGAGTATATGTGTATGCATATGAGTATATGTGTATGCGTATGCGTATGAGTATATGTGTATGCGTATGAGTGTATGTGTATGCATATGAGTATATGTGTATGTGTATGAGTAAATGCTTGAGTAAATGTGTATGAGTATATGTGTATGCGTATGAGTATATGCTTGAGTATATGTGTATGAGTATATGTGTATGCGTATGAGTATATGCTTGAGTGTATGTGTATGCGTATGTGTATGCGTATGAGTATATGCTTGGAGAAGAATACCCCTGAGCCTCTGTGTTAAGTTATTATGAGCAGTGCTCATACTTGTATAGATATGTGCAGACCAGGGCTACATAATAGCTTACAAACGTGAATATAAACAAAAATTTCCATCCACCCAGCCCTGTGCAAATCTAACCGCACATCAAACTCCCATTGTGTACTCTTAAACATCTCCATGAATACTTAAACACCTCCATGGACACCCACAAGTACGTAACCAAAAACTCGACTGTGTGCACCTCCCCCCTTGAAATGCGAACATGCAACCCCACACACTGCTAAAGCACGCATGCACCTTCAAACGCAAACATGCAACCCCACACACTGCTAAAGCACGCAAGCAACATGGATACGCACATGGAGATACAGACAGATTCCGCATGACCACCTGTGCTGTCTTCCCCCCTCCCCTCTCTCACTCAAACTACAGCTCGCAATTTGTAAACCGGTTATATATATAAATAAATTTTGTATGTATATCCCCTCCCTTTCTCCCCCCCACATACCTGCATGGACCTCTTCGTGCGCTTTGTGCTCCTCTTCCATCGCATCCCCGCGCATACAGTGTCAATTACAAACACACAATCCAGCACTCACACACATGCACTCTGCATCAAACACAAACACACTCTAATAACACTCACACATGCACAAACACGTACCCTCTGCATCAAACACAAACACACTCTAATAACACTCACACATGCACAAACACATACCCTCTGCATCAAACACAAACACACTCTAATAACACTCACACATGCACAAACACATACCCTCTGCATCAAACACAAACACACTTGAAGGACACTCACTCACATAGGCAAACACTCGTACCCTCTGCGTCATTATGCTCCTCTTCTTCATGCAGCACTTGTGCAGAAAGTGAGGTACTGGGTCTCAGCATTCCACTCCTACGGGAGGCCTCTATGAAGCCAAAGTCCTGTGTAAACAGCATGGCACACCCACACACGGAGAATTAGTCGCTATAACTACAGTTCCCATAGTTTTGTGTTACAGATCCTACAGTTTCAGATCCATCGCTATAATTACAGTTCCCATAGTTTTATGTTACAGTTCCTATAGTTTCAGATCCAACCTCATAGTTTTATACTTCAGGTTAATACTTCATAGTGGTCCCCAAACCCCCCTAACCATATCCCTAAACCCTAAAACTATGAGGCTGAATGGAAAACTGTAGCCAAAACTATGAGAGCTACAGGTATAGCGACGACTATTGCACACACGTATTTGTGAGCAACCACAGCTGCAAGTGCACTGCACGGTGGAAACACTTTCACGATAGCGGTCTCTATGAACCTGATCATTGACAAATCTTTGCTGTCAGTGTAAGTAAGTACAACCATGTTCATCTGTACACTACGTACCCTCCAATGAGGGCCTCTATATCACTCAAGTTAATTACTGTTTACTCGAGCAAGAGCACTTATTCAACACTGCAAACGCTGCCCATTCTCACTATAGTCTTCATGAACATTTGTGAAGTAAATAATCACATCGCAGGCAGTGAGAAGTCACTCCCCACATCAATTAAGGAGAAGGAGCCACTTTGGTACCGGGTACCGTAGAATTCCCTCACCAGATGTGTCAAGGAGTCGTTCTTCAAAACGAGTATGGTTTTTAATATACTAGGCTGTACAATGGAATGCACACTCCTCAAGGGTGGCAATCATAACCTCCTAAGTCACAGAAGGCAGCATGGGCACACACACACACACACACACACACACACAAACACATCACTGCCATCACGCACGGTTGCAATGTGACACAATGTGACACAATGTGACACAATGTGTGCACCATGTCCTGAGCAGTAAAATTACACTGAGCAGGAAAAATAGACTGAGCAGTAAAAATACACTGAGCAGTAGAATTACACTGAGCAGTAAAAATACACTGAGCAGTAAAATTACACTGAGCAGTAGAATTACACTGAGCAGTTGAATTACACAGAGCAGTAACAATACACTGAGCAGTAACAATACACTGACATCATCGGCTGGCATCTCTGTTCACAATCGCGGCTGCATCATGCACTATATGCATGCACTGTATGCATGCACTGTACGCATGCACTGTGCAGCTGTAAGTATACTTCAATGGTCATCAGAATCCACCAGCTGGCACATAGAAAGTGATATTCTAAACGCTAAAGTTGGTGTGCATGGGTAAAGCATGGAAGCTTTCAAGTTTGAGCATGCTTGTTCGAAGCTCATTTCTAATTGCTTATATTTCAAACATGCACGTGTGAGGTTTACTTACTAATTTCTAATGCTCACAATCCAAACATACACGCGGGGGATTCAAGGCGGATACACATGCTAGTTTGTGTTACAACCACTAGGATCTTATCTGTCGCAAACACTTCCCACAAGCTACATGAAGATTACTAGATTGAAATCGGCCTTTTGGATCTAGCCTGCTGAAACATTATAAAAACAAGCTCGATTAGAATTAATCTTCAGCGGATTCATGACACACGCAATGCAAGGGCCTGGTCACGAACAGATGCAAGCCAGCGTCATGCTCTGCACATCAGTTTACACTGCAATCTAATTAGACTCACCAACGAGCTTTTTCGCATTGACGCAGCAAAATCCCTGGAACCCAGATTGCGCACAACCCCCGATTTCTGCTTGCTGTCTACCAAAGAACGGCGCCTGTATATCAAATGAATGAGAGTGTGTGTATGTGTGTGTGTGCGTGTGTCAGAGAGCATGTGTGTGTATATTTGTATCATTGCTTGGTTGTATGCCAGGAACCGACGCCAACATGTTAATGAGGGTGCGCAAGTGTGTGCACACAATTCTGGCTTGCTGTCTTGCAAGGAAAGACAACTTTGCAAGAAAATAGAGTATATGTGGATGTGCAAGCACGCTTGTGTGGCTGTATTACAGTAATCCTCGTGCCATTGAGCAGCAAACCTTGATGACAGGGCTCTGTTTGATAGTCCGGACAAATGATTGACAAAAAACTGACAGCTAAATGACTTTTGCGGTACTAAGCTGTATCGAGGCCACTCCTACTTATCTACAGTCTGCTGCGGAGCAGCATGTGCTCAGGCAGAACATAGTACATGTGTCTTGCGCCTTTTTCCCAGGTAGAGCAGAGATTCGTTTTCAAGCAGTGTGTGTGCTTTCCATGTGCATGCTTTCCAAACACCAAAGCACGCACACGCACACGCACAAACACCAAAACACTACTCACCATGACACTAAACATGACACCAAAACACTACTCACCATGACACTCTCCATGACACTCACCATGACACTCACCATGACACTACTCTCCATGACACTCACCATGATACTGACCATGACACTCTCCATGACACCCACCATGACACTACTCTCCATGACACTCTCCATGACACTCTCCATGGCACTCTCCATGACACTCACCATGGCACTACTCTCCATGACACTCTCCATGACACTCTCCATGACACTCTCCATGGCACTCTCCATGACACTCACCATGGCACTACTCTCCATGACACTTACCATGGCACTCTCCATGACACACATCAATCCATTGCGCAATGCCACGCAACAACAATCCAGACAAAGCATCAGTTTAATTCATACACACTTGCTGACTTCACGCTTGAGGCTCTTTTGCTGGATCTCTTTCTGAGTTGCAGCCCCAGAGGTCGTCCACCTGCATGCACCAGTTTGAACACACACAGTCACACTTAATTTACCACCTGCATGGACATTCCAATCACACACACACGCTTAATCTATCACCTGCATGCACAGATCCAAACACCTCACCATTCACCTCACCACCTACATGCACAAACTCAGACAGACACACACATGCTCTACATAGGGTTGGCCAGAACCATATATAATATATGTACACCGTATATGGCCGTATATCTGGTGGTTTTCCTGCCAAAAATACCGCATACACGATATATGTATACATGGTTCTGGCCAACCCTACTCATATTTTACTGAAGTGCAGGGTCAGGGCAATCCAATGATCGATTATGTTGCAGTACAGTTAAAAAGTCTACAAGATATCGGGAAATAGTCATATAAAAGCAGCCCAGAAGTAGAGGCACACCGAGTGGGGTTTGAAGTGTAGCTGAGGCGTTTCTGCGCTTCTCCAGTCAGCCTCATCTGCCTTGAGGTCAATTTAGTGAGATGCGCCTCTTGGCACGCACTGGACACACGCCGGCTAGCATCTGAGAGCGCCTGCGCATACATGGCAGGGCCAAGAGGAGTGCACACAATTGGTTGAGACAGAGTTTACAGGGAGACAGAGTGGAGTGAAGCTGAAAATGACGCTGTTGGTGGCTTGCGCACTGAGCAAACGCCAGCTAGCATCTGAGAGCGCCTGCTCATACATGGCAGGGCCAAGAGGAGTGCACACAATAGGTTGAGACAAAATTTACAGGGAGACAGAGTGGAGTGAAGCTGGAAATTATGCTGTTAGTGGCCCGCACACGCCGGCTAGCATCTGAGAGCGCCTGCTCATACATGGCAGGGCCAAGAGGAGTGCACACAATAGGTTGAGACAAAATTTACAGGGAGACAGAGTGGAGTGAAGCTGGAAATTATGCTGTTCGTGGCCCGCACACGCCGGCTAGCATCTGAGAGCGCCTGCTCATACATGGCAGGGCCAAGAGGAGTGCACACAATAGGTTGAGACAGAATTTACAGGGAGACAGAGTGGAGTGAAGCTGGAAATGACGCTGTTGGTGGCTCGCGCACTGAGCACACGCCAGCTAGCATCTGTGAGTGCCTGCTCATACATCGCAAGGAATCAAAGAGAGAAATAAAAGCTGGAAAAGTGCTGTTCGTGGCTCATGTGCGGGATGCATGACAAATGCCTGCTTCTGTGAGTACCTGAATAGGTATGCATGTGTTAGAAGCAAAAAAGCTGCCACCATATGGCAGAAGGGTGTCAGTTTCTTAATGCCGCAGCTTTCCATGTTGTAGGTTAATAGAGAGTATGCCATGTTGCAGGGGGTAAGAGTTACGCACAGTATTACTCTTGTGTAAGAAGTACGCACAGTGATATCCTTGTGTTGATGCCAATGTTGTATGTAAAGAGAGAAAATGACATGTCGCAGGGAGTAAGGATTACGCATGGTGTAATCCTTGTGTCGATGCCAAGCTTGAAGTGTTGGTTTCTTAGTGCCGCAGCTTTCCATGTTGTAGGTTAAAAGAAAGTATGACATGTCGTAGGGAGTAAGGATTACGCACGGTGTTACCTATGTGTCAATGCCAAATCGGAATAAAAGAGATTGACAGGTCGCAAAGGGTAAGAATCACGCGCACGCTGATGCCCTTGTATTGATGGCAATGTTGCAGGTAAAGAGAGAGATTGCCATGTTGCAGGGAGTAAGAATCATGCACAGTGACAATCACACACAGTGATATCACGCAATCATACAATCATGGCAATCACGCACAGGATATCATGCAATCACGCAATCACGCACAGTGACAACCACACACAGTGATATCACGCAATCATACAATCATGGCAATCACGCACAGGATATCATGCAATCACGCAATCACGCACACTGACAATCACACACAGTGATATCACGCAATCATACAATCATGGCAATCACGCAATCACACAAAGTGACAATCACGCACAGTGATATCACGCAATCATACAATCATGGCAATCACGCACAGGATATCATACAATCATGGCAATCACGCACAGTGACAATCACACACAGTGATATCACGCAATCATACAATCATGGCAATCACGCACAGGATATCATGCAATCACGCAATCACGCACAGTGACAATCACACACAGTGATATCACGCAATCATACAATCATGGCAATCACGCACAGGATATCATGCAATCACGCAATCACGCACACTGACAATCACACACAGTGATATCCTTGTGTGGATGCCAATGTTGCACTTCCTGCATTTGCCTAAGCGTCATCCCGCCCTAGCACACAGGCATGCATTAACACTTGTGATGAACGTAAAAATGCTCGCGCCTAATTCGACCTTTGCAGCCTTGTCGTAGACCCGTGTGCGGACACCTCTTGCAGCTTAAACAAGGGATATGGCAAGTTTCAAGGTAGGCACCATACCGTATATTAAAAGCTGAAGCCTCAATCAGGAGGCCCATTTCACATTTGCACACACTAAACCTACCCCAACCGCTCTACGCATGCATTTACATACAAACAGACACACACAAACGCCACTTCACATACGGTCGAATATTTACACTCTCCTTACATACCCTTCGTCCACTCTCCATGCTCAGATTTTTTCAATCCCAATTTATTAAACCACGACAAAGCTTTACATTTTTACATTTTTACATTTCATGTTTTTCACTCTTCATACGTATTATTTACAAGGCTGCACACTCCCATACCTGATAATTATTGCCATAAGGCACGAGCTCAGCCCTGATCTCTGCTAGCAACAGTTGCCTCACTGCCCAGCCACGCCACACCGCCTGTGTAGTGTGAGGGAAATCAAAACCTGAACGCTTACACGATAACGTGAGTAAAAACTAGCAAAAATGCTGAGACAATTTTGCTGCCCAGCCACGCCACATTGCTTGTGCGTTGTTGAGGGACATCAAAACGTGAGAGCTGACGCAGTCACGTGGGTATGAACGAAACAAGAATGAAAATATTGCTGTGACGATTTTGCTGCCCAGCCACGCCACATTGCTTGTGCGTTGTTGAGGGAAATCAAAACGTGAGAGCTGACGCGATCACGTGGGTATAAACGAAACAAGAATGAAAATATTGCTGTGACTATTTTGCTGCCCAGCCACGCCACACCGCCTGTGTAGTGTGAGGGAAATCAACACGTGAGAGCTGACGCGATCACGTGGGTATAAACAAAACAAGAACGGAAATATTGCTGTGACGGTTTTGCTGCCCAGCCACGCCACATTGCTTGTGCGTTGTTGAGGGACACCAAAACGTGAGAGCTGACGCAGTCACGTGGGTGTAAACAAAACAAGAATGAAAACATTGCTGTGACAATTTTGCTGCCCAGCCACGCCACATTGCTTGTGCGTTGTTGAGGGACATCCAAACGTGAGAGCTGACGCGGTCACGTGGGTATAAACGAAACAAGAATGAAAGTATCGCCGTGACAATTTTGCTGCCCAGCCATGCCACATTGCTTGTGCGTTGTTGTTGAGGGACATCCAAACGTGAGAGCTGACGCGGTCATGTGGATATAAACGAAACAAAAATGCAAATATTGCTGTGACGATTATGCTGCCCAGCCACGCCATATTGCTTGTGCGTTGTTGAGGGAAGTTGAAACGTGAGAGCTGACGCGATCTTGTGAGTTGAATCAAAAGGAAGTAGAGATCTCTCCTGACAATCTTGCTAGCCAGCTGCCTGTATGGCGTTAAATGAATCAAGATATGAGGGACAACATATCATTCAGTGTGGCTGTTGCCTGTAATTAAAGTGAGCTGTTAACAAAGGCTATATAGCGCGGACCAAGCTCTGAAGTCTATGCGTGCCCACCTGAGAGCCTAGCTGAGTCGTGCACACACCTGAGAGCCTAGCTAAGTCAAGGGATGAACAATCCAGACAGAGCACGTGAACTAAAAGTAGTATTGTACAAGTTTTCACCTGGATCAGAGTGGCTGCCGCCCACTCTTGGTGTGGCTGAGTCAGGCACAAGCGTAGAGCAACCTTCCCCAGTTTGGGGGCGGCTTGTGGTGCCTGTTTCTTCTTTTTGTTAGCTCCAGCTGATGCCTTGGCCGTGCCATTGTCTGTGAGTGTTAAGGCATGCATGCGTGGTCACACGTTTTGTGCGTATGTGTGTGTGTGTGTGCTTGCGTATGTACGTATGTGGGTGCGCACATGTGTGTATATGTGCATGTAAACCAGCCTGCATACATTTTTTGTATCTGTCTATAGTCTATACACCTTTTGCCTATCAGTAGGGTGGGCCAGAAGGGTTGGCCGGAACCATATATTGACGGTAAACGGTATTACTGGCAAGGATTTTGCCATATACACGGTATACCTACATGGCATATATACATATATTATGCCATGGCAGGGATTTTGCCATATATACACGGCATACCTACATGGCATAATATATGTATATATGCCATGTAGGGTGGGCCAGAAGGGTTGGCCGGAACCATATATTGACGGTAAACGGTATTATTGGCAAGGATTTTGCCATATACACGGTATACCTACATGGCATATATACATATATTATGCCATGGCAGGGATTTTGCCATATATACACGGCATACCTACATGGCATATATACATACCGGCATACCCATGCCATATACACGGCATACCTACATGGCATATATATATATATACGGTTCTGGACAACCTTATAATTTATACCCAGCTCAAGGGCTAGCGAAAGGAGCTACAGAGGGCACGTTTGCAACAAACAGATCGCTCAATCACAAAGACAGATGGAAGATGGAAGAGTTATTAGGGTTGGCCTATTGGGTTGGTGTTCATACAAAGTGTCAGGCAGGCAGGCACTCATTATGCACGGCCATGCACGCTGTGTGTGTGTGAGCGTGTGTGTGTATGTGTGTGTGTGTGTGTGAGCGTGTGCGTGCGTGTGTGTGTGTGTGTGTGTGAGTGTGAGTGTGTGTGTGTCTGTGTATGTGTGTGTGTGTATGTGTGTATGTGAGTGTCTTGACTATGGCCAACCCAACTACCTATGGTCTTTGACAAGCTGGATTGCTCGGCAGGTTGTGGAGGCCGCCAGCAAGCCCAGCCTAGGACCTGCAGGGATACAACAGCGAGATGAAGCTGTTGAAATTCCGAAAGGACTTGAAGACCTATAAAACCACGAAGCAGCAGGAGCAGCATCAGCATCAGCATCAGCATCAGCAGCGCTATCATACATCAGCGTACCCTTGTTGTGACTCTAGACCAAAGCACACACAAGCACGCACACACACATACACGCACACACACGCACACACACATACACGCATACACAAGTAGCCATGCCCTTTTAATAGAGTCAAACATGAACAACCAGCACACTCCTCCCAGTAGCTGCAAGAGCCATCATGCTCCTGACCAAGCACACACACATACATACCCTTGTTGTGTCTCTAGACCAAAGCACACACAAGCACGCACACACACATACACGCACACACACGCACACACATATACACGCATACACAAGTAGTTATGCCCTTTTAATAGGGTCAAACATGAACAACCAGCACACTCCTCCCAGTAGCTGCAAGAGCCATCATGCTCCTGACCAAGCACACACATACATACCCTTGTTGTGACTCTGAACCAAAGCACACACAAGCACGCACACACATACACGCATACACACGCACGCACACACACATACACACATACACAAGTAGCCATGCCCTTTTAATAGAGTCAAACATGAACAACCAGCACACTCCTCCCAGTAGCTGCAAGAGCTTATGCTCCTGACCAAGCACACACACATACACGCACACACATACACGCACATACACACACACGCACGCACGCACACACACACCCACGCACACACACCCACGCACACACACACACCTGTGTTACTGTCTACATATTCCTGACACACATACCTGTTCCCAGTAACTCCACGAGCTGTCATGCTCAAGCTCTAAAATACCACCGTCTGTGGCTACCTCGACAAGACCAGGACCGTCGGTGCAGGGCACATCTCGGCAGCGGTCAGCCAGCCTGCAACATGTGTGCGTGTGTGTGTGTTTGATGTGTTTGTAGGCATGTGTGTGTGCGTGTGTGTGTGCGTGAGTGTGTATGGTTGCCTTGACAAGACTAGGAACGTCAGTGCAGGGCACATCTTGGCAGCAGTCAGCCAGCCTGCAATGTGTGTGTGTGTTTGGTGTGTTTGTAGGCGTGTGTGTGCGTGTGTGTGTGTAAGTGTGTATGGTTGCCTCGACAAGACCAGGACCGTCGGTGCAGGGCACATCTCGGCAGCGGTCGGCCAGCCTGCAACATGTGTGTGTGTGTGTTTGTAAGTGTGTTTTTGGTGTGTTTGTAGGCGTGTGTGTGTGCGTGTGTGTGTGTGCGTGTGTGTAAGTGTGTATGGTTGCCTCGACAAGACCAGGACCGTCGGTGCAGGGCACACTTTGGCAGCAGTTAGCCAGCATGTGCAATATGCGTATGTACGTGTGCACATGTGCATATGTGTGTGTGTGCGCGCATGTATATGGATCACGTACTCTGTGCGACTATGCATAGCGTATGCCCTGTCATATAAGCAAGCACACTCAGTGAGCATGTAGGCGGACACACATTCCCCCTCCCCACACTCCCCTGCTGATGAAACGCATAAAACACCACACCTTCCAATACCCCCCCCTCCATCTATCTGCACCCCATTCCTCTAAGAGCCCATCAATTCGCTCTATGGATGGCTCCAATGGAGGATCAAGGTGTGCATTGCCCTGCCTCAACGTACCTCCAGCCACAAAACACATAAGTACTCAAACCCGCCACACCACACCACACCACACCCACACCCATCTGCACAACTTGAGAAACTGCACAACTTGATCATCACGCACACACCTGCACACAAACAACACACACAATACACACACCTGCACAACTAGAGCATCACGCACACCCCTGCACACGAATAACACACACATACCTGCACAACTTGAGCAGCATCTGCATCTGCTCCACCTCCCCCACAGAGTCCAGCACCACCACCAGGTCCCCCTGCATTTCGTCCATGCTGCACAAGGGCAGCGCCAGCCACTTCCAGCCCACATGCTGTGCTGCTCGGTGCAAGTGCGCCAGCAGCAGCAAGTGGCCGCAGTACTCTGCAGGTGTGCATGACCAGCAAATTCTCTGCAGGTGTCATGATCAGCAATTCCTCTGCAGGTGTGCATGATCAACAAATCCTCTGCAGGTGTGCGTGATCAGCAAATCCTCTGCAGGTGTGCATGATCAGCAAATCCTCTGCAGGTGTGCATGATCAGCAAATCCTCTGCAGGTGTGCATGATCAGCAAAACCTCTGCAGGTGTGCATGATCAGCAAATCCTCTGCAGGTGTGCATGATCAGCAAATCCTGTGCAGGTGTGCATGATCAGCAAATCCTCTGCAGGTGTGCATGATTAGCAAATCCTCTGCAGGTGTGCATGATCAGCAAATCCTGTGCAGGTGTGCATGATCAGCAAATCCTCTGCAGGTGTGCATGATCAGCAAATCCTCTGCAGGTGTGCATGATCAGCAAATCCTGTGCAGGTGTGCATGATCAGCAAATCCTCTGCAGGTGTGCATGATCAGCAAATCCTCTGCAGGTGTGCATGATCAGCAAATCCTGTGCAGGTGTGCACGATCAGCAAATCCTCTGCAGGTGTGCATGATCAGCAAATCCTCTGCAGATGTGCATGATCAACAAATCCTTTGCAGGTGTGCATGATCAGCAAATCCTCTGCAGGTGTGCATGATCAACAAATCCTCTGCAGGTGTGCATGATCAGCAAATCCTCTGCAGGTGTGCATGATCAGCAAATCCTCCGCAGGTGTGCATGATCAGCAAATCCTGTGCAGGTGTGCATGATCAGCAAATCCTCTGCAGGTGTGCATGATCAGCAAATCCTCTGCAGATGTGCATGATCAACAAATCCTCTGCTGGTGTGCATGATCAGGAGATCCCGGCAGGTGTGCATGATCAGCAGATCCCGGCAGGTGTGCATGATCAGCAAATCCTCTGCAGGTGTGCATGATCAGCAAATCCTCTGCAGGTGTGCATGATCAGCAAATCCTCTGCAGGTGTGCATGATCAGCAAGTGGCGTAGTACTCTGCAGGTGTGCATGATCATAGGAGGCCCTGTTGGTACGTGCATGCTTGAGCGTGTGTGCTTATGGATACACAAGCGTAGGGTTGGCCAGAACCGTATATATACATCGTATATGACCGTATATCTGGCAATTTCCCTGCCAAAAATACCGTATATGCATCGTATATATATGGTCCTGGCCAACCCTACACAAACGCAATATGTAGGGTTGGTCAGAACCCTATATATACTGTGTACATACGGTATTTTTGGCAGAAAAATTTCCACCAAATATGTTCCAATATATATTCCACCAAATATACGGTCATATATGGTGTATACGCACGGTTCTGGCCAACTCTAGTATTTTGGTATCCCTTAATCATGCTGGCTATGTCATCACTACCAGCGTAGTCTTTTCTTTTTTATTTTCTTTTTATAACGGTATGAAGTTATTGCCCTAGGGCTAATTTTTTTCTTTTTATTACGGTATGAAGCCATTGCCCTAGGGCTAATGTGTGGCGGACAGCTCCTATTTTTTGCTGGAGGCCTCATCCTGGTCCACGCCCCTGCCCCCTCTCACTCGTGCCAAAATGGCCTCAAAACATAGGAAAGACGAGGTGTTCACTCACACAAACTCATAGCGCACCCTGCCCTGTGTAAGGCAGCTCATCATGGTCAGCAGCACCCACTTCCCTTCTCACTCGTGCCAAAATGGCCTCAAAACCTAGGAAAGACAAAATGTTCACTCGCACAAACTCATAGCGCACCCTGCCCTGTGCTGGACAGCTCATCTTGGTCAGCACCCATGCCGCCTCCAGGATGTGCGAACATAGAAGCTGGGTGGCAGATCACATGGCCCATGCCAATGACGCCGTGGCTTGCAGGGGTGGACGAGGCAAATGCACTGACAGGGCCTGGAGCCTGGGGTGATCAGGCATGGTTGTATGAGTGTGTGTGTGTGTGAAAGTGTGTGTGTGTGTTTTGTGCGTAAGAGAGAGAGAGAGAGAGAGAGAGAGAGAGAGAGAGAGAGAGAGAGAGAGAGAGAGAGAGAGAGAGAGAGTGCGTTTGTGTGTTTGCGAGTGTGTGTAAGAATGTATGAGTGCATGAATACAGAACACCATCACAACCAAGCTCAATCACACCTATACCTTCACACCTGCACAGCTTTGCAAGCCTGACAAAAGTCTGTCTGGTGGGGATCTGGCTAATGTGGGCGCTCTTCAAACATTGCCTAGGGCTTTAGCTAGTGTGGGAACTAGATAAACATTGCCTATGGCTCTAGCTAATGTTGGCACTCATCAAACATTACTTAGGGCTTTAGCTAATGTGGGCACTCATCAAACATTGCCTAGGGCTTTAGATAATTTGGGCACTAGTCAAAACATTTCCTGGGGATCTAGCTAGTGTGGGCACTCATCAAACATCGCCTAGTGCTTTAGATAGTTTGGGCACTAGTCAAAACATTTCCTGGGGATCTAGCTAGTGTGGGCACTCATTAAACATCGCCTAGTGCTTTGGCTAATGTGGGCATGAGTCAAAGGTGTTCTAGGGCTCTGGCTATTGGCTGTGAGTTAAAACTTCCCTACATGCAAGCTGAACTGCATGTAGGGAAGTTTTAACTCTTCTGTCACTGACAGCTGTAACTGACAGCTGTAACTGACAGCTGTAACTGACAGCTACCTCCAATTTACTCTTGAGAAGCAGCTGAACTCCTTCCCACCTCATAACTGTCCTTTGCACCTACAACACTTATTCTCTTCAGACCAACTACAACAACATGTACACGCACACACATTCTCTCGCGGGACAGCCACGCTCATCTACCACACGTTTCAGGGAACCACACCCATTTTCCCGCACATATGAGACACCCACACTCCCTTCCTCACACGTATGAGGGACGTGCGACGCGTCAGGTGCGCCAGGTTCATGTGCTTGTGGGATCTGTACAGTGGCAGTGTGCTGTACAAGGCCAGCACAGTGGCGGTGTGCTGTACAAGGCCAGCACAAGGGTTGATGTGCTGTACAAGGCCAGCACAGTGGCGGTGTGCTGTACATGGCCAGCACAGGGGTTGATGTGCTGTACAAGGCCAGCACAGTGGCGGTGTGCTGGACAAGGCCAGCACAGTAGCGGTGTGCTGTACAAGGCCAGCACAGGGGTTGATGTGCTGCACAAGGCCAGCACAGTGGCGGTGTGCTGTACAAGGCCAGCACAGGGGTTGATGTGCTGTACAAGGCCAGCACAGTGGCGGTGTGCTGTACAAGGCCAGCACAGGGGTTGATGTGCTGTACAAGGCCAGCACAGTAGCGGTGTGCTGTACAAGGCCGGCACAGGGGTTAGGTTTATCCCCTTTCATCAACACTCTACCCTCCTCAGATATGTGACGTATGACCTGCCGTGGGGTTACCACACACTTCACCTATCTATCTCCTTACCACGCTGCTCACCCAGTCACTTACCCACGCATTCTCACGCATACACACAAACACACACAACTACCATGGGGTTACCGCACACTTAGGATTGGCCAGAACCGTATATATACACCATATATGACCATATATTTGGTGATTTCCCTGTCAAAAATACCGTATGTACACCGTATAAATATGGTTCTGGCCAACCCTAAACACACTCCACCTATCTCCTCACCACACTGCTCTCCCATCCACTTACTTGACCTGCTCACCCATCCACTTACCCAACCTGCTCACCCATCCACTTACCCACACTGCTCACCCATCCACTTACCCAACCTGCTCACCCATCCACTTACCCACACTGCTCACCCATCCACTTACCCACCCACCTGCCTGCAAGCAGTTAGACCTCTCCCGTCGTCAGCTACATCATTGGCGCTGAATCCTTAGCAACCCCCTTTTTTACACACCCACATCCACACCCCAGCCCGCTCACCCACCCACCCACACCCCAGCAAGTGGTGCCTCTCGTCAGCTACATCCCTTGCAACACCCCGTAACCAAAGTCCAACACCCACTTCCTCATCTGCTCACCCAA
>Ga0307945_1002009_pt1 | contig 16293 bp, 19 predicted proteins | sample OrgLakmetagen228_FD_201818 | JGI IMG/M metagenome (GOLD analysis project Ga0307945, IMG submission 201818) | Saline water microbial communities from Organic Lake, Antarctica - #228 | ecosystem: Environmental > Aquatic > Non-marine Saline and Alkaline > Saline | place: Antarctica: Organic Lake...
TGTGTGTGTGTGTGTGTGTGTGTGTGTGTGTGTGTGTGTGTGTTTGTGTGTGTGTGTGTAACAGCAAGCAAGCCGCGCATTGCACAACACTGGTACTTACCAATCGCATTGCCTTGTGGTAGTCTTCTGTACTAAAAGCGACGCATAGCCCTCAGGACAAAATCAGCAGGTGCGAAGAGCCGATACGAGTACAAAATGCTTATATAAAAAAGTGACATATACCTGGATATATGTAAATTGTAAGCCAACTAGTGGAAGCTGGTCAAAGTTAGCGAATTGCTTTGCCTCCCTTCTGATAAGTGCGCGTGGGCATTTCTTCTACTGGGCAGATAGAGTTTCATAGGAGTTAGATAGACAATGGCCAACTTGCAAGCAGCTTTGTGCTGACCAGCAACGTTGTCCTCCAAAAATTCCACACCGTAACCAATTGGGCTGTCCAGAGTTCTGGGAACCCAAGCTCTGCGGACGAGGGTCCAAACTTGTAGCTTTGGCAAACCATGCTATCACCCTCCATTCTACTTGACATGAGGTCCTTAGTTCGGCTGTATCATTCTTTACTCTGCGCCTGCTGTGAAAGTACTGCTCTAAGTCTGGGGGAGCTTTGGATTTATTGTTGACTGGCAAGGACCAGTCACAGGCCGATCAGCCAAACAGTCTGGCTTCAAGAAGGTCCTCATGTAATTGTAAATTTAAGTCTGGGGGAGCTTTGATGCATTTGCCCACCACATTTGGATTTGGAGACCAAAAAAAGCCAATCTTTCTAGTCTATAAACAAGGCCCTCGATTCCTCCGGCAAAGCATATGCAGCCTAGCAGTCGCGCTTTTTGCCTGATGGCTCTCTCAGTAACCTGTAACTACTCCAGCAATGCATTGTAATAATGACCAACATAGCTATGTGGCTGCATGTATTGCGTCTACCATGCCTTCCCCCTATAACCAGTTTGTTTGTTAAGTAAAGGTCGGAATATGGTTTATATTAAGCAAAAAGGTGTTTTTGTTTTTCAACATAACTCAGAAGTTTACAAATTTATTAGTGCAGCTGTCGATCTTTTTGATTGATTTATTTGCTTGTAGGGACCTATAGGTTGAGCAGCCATGCCAGGCTGGAGGCCTTTGTAATCCAAACTAAACTAAACTAAGCTTAAGCAAAAAGTGAGCGCGAAAGATTGCAGCTTTCTGGTGCAAGCCCCACAATTCATGTCAAACCGTTGCTCCGATTATGTAGGAAATCATACAGGGGTGCTCACGTGAGCAAGGGGTGCTAAAGTTCAAGGAGCAAAAGTCTCATCCCCGGTAGAACCGTACTGTCACTACAGGCACAGGGCGCCTTGGATGTTACTCATTGCATTTGCTGTACATTAGCTGCCGGACGCTGGTCCCGTCCTCTAGGCTGCTGCCCAGTAGCTGCTGCATCGCAGCCAATCACTTGATTCGCATGCTTCTTGGTGATCAGATCCAGGCACAGTCTGAGGTGCATGAGCTGATACAGCAGCGTCTCCACGGCGTGTTGAGGCGGCACAAGCAAGAGGGCCTCAATGTTAACCTGCAGGAAAATTATCGACACATCAACCCGTTGATCACACAAACCAGGCATTTCCTGCAGCATCCACACAAATGACTACAACAAGGGGGTCTGGGGAATAATTTTTGGGTTTGAATCCAGTTCGGGCAGGCTCTGTCGGGAATTAATTTGTGAATTCGAGCCCCCCACTGGTAGCTGATGCTTGTATGCTGATGCTGATGCTGCTACTGTGCAGGCTGCCCATTGGCTGCATGGGAAGAACCACAGCTGAGTGCTTGCATGTGTGAGGGAATCCCTCAATCAGAGAAGCAACCCTCTCTTACCCACTCGCCATCTTCACTCTGTGTGGATGCCCCAAAGGAAGGGCCTGAAGGGACTGTGAGGAGGCTTGTTCTTGGAGCAGCATGCATGGACGCCCCACGCCTCTTCACAGCTGCGCCCCTTGCCTTTGCCTATGCCTCTGCCAGCTCCCTGAGCTGCCTCTCCCTCTGCAGCTTCTCATGGTCTCTCAGCTGAGCGGCCAGCCTCTCAGCTGACAGGGGCTCCAAAAACGGGTCAGGGGTTCACAACCAGGGCACGCTGGGAGCTCATTTTCAAAAGCACCCTCAAAACCACTTAAAATAATTTATTTATCACTTCGAATTTAGTTCGGAGAGGGCTTCGAGAATTATTAAAAAATTTCGTTCTTTTGCCAAATAATTATTTAATTTCCGAAGTGATCGTGAACCTACGGTAGGTGCTTTCATTCTAAGTAGAATGACATCCTTTTCATTTGTGTCGGGGGCTAGGAAGGGGAGTTCAAGGTAGAGAATAATTATTGCCAGACGCCATGATATACATGAGCATATGTGCGCATATCAGGATTTCTAATGCAGGCTCATGCTCAGTGCTGGCGGCTGCAAATTTACAGCTATTGTCAGCTTTTAATATTGCAAATTGGGGCTTGCTTGAGCCATGAGCATATGAAGTCCACCCCTTTTCTAAAGGGGAGTCGTCCCCTCTGATCAAGATTACAATCACGATTCAGTAAATTCAACCTAATATTATGTAAAAGAGTATGTAAAAGAGTGAAGGCCTGGTTGGTTGAATGTCAGCATATGAAGAGGCGAACATACCTGCTCCTCCATCCAAGCCATGTCGTTTGTCTCTGCTCCTTCTAGTGCGCTGCCTGCAGGCGCACTGGCTGCGTTGGCTGCAGCCTTGGTTGTACTGTGAGAACCAGTCTTGTTGAGCAGCGCATTCATTGCAGCCATCGCGGCAGCAGGCAGTTCCCGGAGCGCTTTCACCTTTGTGTGCACCGCAAAGTAGAGGCTTCAGGCCAAAACATGTCTACTTTAAGTATTTACTGTACTGATACTGGTTGTGTTGTGAGCAATTAAATAGTTATTTGGGCTCCTTGCAAAATCAAGTTCAAAAAAATCGATTTTCCAGACCTCGCAGTATTTCTACTTTCCAATAACGTGATTTTACTATTTATTACGGGAATTTGTACGGATCCTCGTTTTGAGCCCCTTCATTCTAAAGAGTAAGGCGAGCTGACACCACACAGCTGCTCTGGGCTTTATTGGGGCTGAGAAATAGAGTTGCTTGCAAGCAGATTCCCTGTCAGAGGGCACACAGTGGGCAGACCCAAGCACATAGCCTACGTAGGGGGTGCAAGACCGTCCAGGAGAAAAGCATGCGTGGTAGAGCGGCAACTCCAGCTTTCAGCAGGCAGCCATTCTGAATCCAGCAGAAGAAGCTGTAGCTTCAGCTGCAGCAGCAGCTGGATCAACGCACACAGTCCCCCATAAAATCACACGGTTGCAAAATTACCATAATTGTTGAGGGGCCTCGCAAAACCGTAATGCTCGCGAATTAATTATTGCAATTACTCTGTCACCTCGCAAAAAATAAGAAGCAGTACGGTATACCATAAGGTATTAGCTGTCAACGATTCCTGAAATACATTTCACACTTTTTCCGTGTCATCCAAGAGGCATACGAGTACAGAACATAGGAACAAGGAATAGGTGTTTTGCTTTCGGACATGGAGCCTTTCTTGGCGCCTCAAAGAAGGCTAAAAAACAGCATGTTCCTGCCTTTCAAGTCACTGTCAACCTGCTCACCAGAAACAATGGCGGGCGTAGCAGGTAGTCAGTGAACAGGCGCAGATGCACTTCTGCCTCTAAGTTTTGGCTGCGCATAATCAATTTAAACAGGCGGGAGGGTGGCTTGGGCCGGGGAGCTGCTGCCTCTGCTGCTGCTGCTGCCCTGCTCTCCTCCTCCTGACCTTCGCGCAGCAGGAGCGCAGCTGCTGCTTTAGAGTTGTCCCGCCCATGCTTCCACCTGCAATGGCAACCCAAAGTGAAGAGCTTAAGCCACAAATCACAGAAAAACAGGAAGAATAAAACGCAAGAGAAGGATGGCTATCAGGTCAGGTATAGCTGTCGCGCACCTGCCCCCTCCAGACGGAGGTGTTCCCTGCTGCTCGTGGTTGCCTACGCCTGTTTCTTGAGCCACTCCCTCTTCCTCACCCATGCCCACGTCCTCTCCATCTCCATTACCTCCCTCAAGCTCCAAGATCGAACCCTCTGCTTCTGCGAGCAGCAAGTCCAGGAGAAATGAGCTGTACGACACAAGGGGCTGCCTTTCAATGTGCGTACAGATGCTGGAAAATGAAACACCACGTTCTAAGGCGCATATGTAGGGTTGGACAGAACGGTCCTGTGTTCTCATATATAAGCCTTATACATAATAATACATATACATACGTACATACCGTACAAATGAGTATTGTACCTTTTCGGATTTACTTCATAGAAGGGTCAATTTGTAGCTCTTAAAAGGGCTCTGATTGCAAACATGATATAAACTTACCCAAAAACGGAAGATTGGGGAGCTACACTTGCCCAAAAAGGCCCAAGACCTTACAAACATACCGACTCACCATCACAAAAGTGTATTTAAACCATAAATTTACAATCAAATAGTCTTCAGCGTATATGTCTGTGTACTCCAGTTGTAAGCTAAATTTAAAGAGACCATCATCCCATGTCCATCCCCTGGCACCCATCTTCCTCCTCCTCCCCTTCTTCTTCCCCCATCAAATCAATTTGTGCACGTGCGTGTGTTCTGTGTGTGTGCCCGTATACACAAATATGTATGAAGTGTATGTGCATGGATGCGCATGTGCGTGCATGCTTATGTGTGTATGCCTGCGTGAATGCGTGCATGCACCTAATCAATTGCGCACGTGCCAAGGTTTGCGCATGCATGTGTGTATGCATGTGCACATCTATGTGTATGTGTGTGTTTGTGTGTGCATCTGTGCGAAACTGTGTGTGTGTGTGTGCGTGTGCATGTGCGTGCGTGCGGGGGTGCGTGCATGCTTGTGTGCGTGTGTGCATCTGTTTGTGTGTGCGTGCTCGTACATGTGTGTGTATATGTGTGTTTATTGTTTGTGTGTGCGTGTGCGTGCATATGCATGTGCGTATGTGTATGTATGTGTGCAATTGTGCGTGAGTGTGTATGTTTCGTTCCTACTCCTGCTGCCGCATCATTTACCCCCCCTGGAGACCCACTTAGTCCCCTTAGCTACTGGCTTTCATGAGACCTCTCTCATACTCAAACTCTACTGCTGCTGCTATCCTGCTGCTTGTTGTGTGGTACATTCCCTTGCATTACAAACAGCATTTAGCACCAAACCGAACACAGCGAATTCCAATTTTCAAGGCCCAGAAGGCCAGACAAGATTGCTTTCGACCATTCATTTATGCTAATAAACTGTGCATACACGATCATTCCGGCTAAAACTCATGTCATACAGATACAGGATTGGTTGATTTGTTTAAACACCCTTATCTATACTTATACGGTTCTGGCCAACAACCCCCTTCACATATGAGAGAATTTACCTTTCAGGGTAAATCTTCATTCTGCAGGGTTGTACATTAGTTTGGGTTCGGTCAAGTTCGGGTTTGCAAACTATCACACGTATCAACAAACGCTTAATATGCCGTTTGCAAACCTTCGAGAGTCCTTCAAACTATAAGCCAAAATTGCGTCCAAACGCAGGAAAGAGCCTTGGATGGCCATCAAACGTCCAGTTATTTCTTGTGCACTGGTTCATTAGAACATGTTATCTATATTCAAGACGATACAAGCACGTTTAAAAGGAGTATGACCACAGAAAACAGAGTTCTCCATTTTAAAATTGCACATCGAACTGCTTGAACAGTTCAAGGGTTTTAAAACTTCCATGAACATTTAACCCTTGCTCCAGAATATGTACCAAACAGCCCTGCATACCTCCCATCTGTTCGTCGTCTAGCCCAGCCTGTAACTGCTGCAGCATGGCGTTGTTGGCCTGCTGCTGCTGCTGCTGCTGCTGCTGCTGTTGCTGCTGTTGCTGTTGTTGCAGCTGTTGCTGTTGTACCTGTGCAAGTCCTTGTACATAAATCATTAACAAGCACAATGGTTGCTCTAAAACAATAGGCACATTCTTTCCTCTTTTTGTCTGCTTTTTGGCATGAGCACTAAGCAAAGCTGCAAAGGGTGAAGGGTGGCGTGCAAAACAGCTCCCTTTGCTAGGCACGCACAGGTTCAAGTAGTGAAGAATAATATCGCTCAACAACATCCCTAATTTAATGGTAGATCTAGGTGCCTGCCGGGCACTTTACGGCACAGTTTTTGCTGGCACCAGAAGGTTTCGCTCTACAGTGTCTGCTGTATTCACCCAGAGAACAACTGACCTGAGCACAACTGACCTGAGCAAAATTGTCTGCTGAATTTACCCAGAGAACAACTGACCTGAGCAGACGGAGCAACGGCAGGTTTCTGTTTTACAGGTGTTGGCGGTGGGCCTGCAATGGATGCGTCCTTGAGCTCCTCCTTTGCCACAATAAGTGACAGAGGGATGCATGCGTACATGGAGACATCTGAAGGCAGCGGATTCTTTAGCAAGCTTCCAATTATTTGCCTGTAGGGAACAAAAAGATAGAAGCGTGGTGCGTTAGCATCCAGAAAGCAAGGCATGTCCAGCAAATGAGTGACGAATGACCCAGCTCAAGTGATTTGACCAAATACTATCCTGGTTGTGGCAGGCATGCTGAACATGTAACTTCCCCACTTTAGGATTGTGAAACTATCTATGTTCCAAAGCTGTAGCTCCAAAGCAGACTGGTGAGGATTACAGCACGCTTGTTTTTAAATAGAAATGCTATATCATCATTCACTCTATTCGAATGGCTGGTTTTACAGCCGTGTCCTGGGAACAAACTGAAGGAAATAGAGGTGCTTTCTATGCATGCGCTCCATAAGCAACAGCAAGGAGGCCTCATTCATGAGCACACCCAAGTTTGAGGTCTGCCTGCTTCATCTCCCACAACCGGCACACCACCGTCACGATCCGCTGCTCACGACGGTGGGACTCAAGACCAGACAGGACTCGGGCCTGCAATTTACAAGGGGGCACAGATTCCTGTTTGCAAGGCCCACAACTTTTGCGCCAGTAAACTTTCACGGGGGTGTGAGGGTTCCAGCCTGGGGAGTTAGGCATAGCCTAAAGTACAATTACAAAGTATGATCACATGCTGCAGCAGGATTACCGAACAGCAGCAGTGCAGTATATGCTGGTGATGCCTGCACTCACTTGCTCAGGACCTTGCAGGTGTGCTGCCAAAACGGGAAGCGGAGGCACAAAGTCAAGGCCAGCAAGGTGCTGGCACCACCTGAACACAGAGCAGTTGCGTGCTTGTACTCAGTATTGATGAACCGTCTGCAAACAGGTCAGGATTGTTTTGGGCTGTTCAAGCAACTTGGGTTGCACTAGTGGCACAGTAGTAATGCCTGTGATAGTGTTGAGAGCTGTTCCAAGAATACCTATATGGTCTGGCTACTCTGGATGCGCTGAATTTGAAGGGAGGTCCTTGTTGATGAGCAACTGCCTCAGAGGCCACGAGGGAGGGAAGGGCGCTGCCGTCGTCACCGGGAAACATGGCCCTCAGGAGGTTGTTGTCGGCGGGGGGCGCAGCATGTGCCGTCACAACACACAAGGCAGGCATGTACTGAAAGACCTGTGGTGCATGTGAATGTGTGCATGTCAGCGCGCGTGTAGAGACAAATTTACTGTGAGACCCGCCCTGTGCCTGTTGTGGAAGTGCGGCTCTACGACTGGGGGAGCTTTTGGTCCTTGACTTTATACTCGCTTTATGACAAGTATCTGTGAGAACCCAAAAGCTCACAAGCAGTGGAGCTCATCTGAAGCATACACTTCAGATGGCAAGGAATAAAGATGCAAAACAATGCAGCAATCTAGCAAAGAAAAAGGCAGGATGTGGTAGATTTTTGAATGAGTATGCAGAGGGGGGAGGAAGCAAAGAATCACGCCAAGAGGGTGGAGGTGGGTAAATATATATACCAAGTATATGACAATACACAATTATGGTTAATCAGATTTGTATGGCTGTTTGCCCATTTTCCATGCATTTATTTTTGCAAATTAGATAGTATTTATCACGCAAACGACTCACCACACGCGCCAGGGGTTTTAAAGTTGTCGAGCTGGTTGCAAAAGCATTTGGCACAGATGTGGGTGCCTCCTTCAGCAGCTCCATTTCTATGCTCAGCGGATGGGCCTGCACACACGGAAGAGTGCGGCAAAAGGAGTTACAGGATGGCCATGACAAGAAGGTGTAAGTAAGCAAATTCAGCTTTGATCGGCACCCTCACCGAAGCATATTCCTCCCTCGAAAACAACATGAATCATGTAATGAGTTTTAAAGAAAATAAGAACAGAGGGACAGGGTCATGTCCACACGCCTCACCTTGTAAGGGTCCTCATCTTGTTCTACGGGTTCAGATACTGCCGCTGCTGTCATGCTAGCAAAGTGCTGTGCCTCTTCGAGACTGCCTCCAATGTTTGCATTACAGTTGATGTGGAGTGCTTCACGCGCGGCCACCAGTTGAGAGTAAATGACGTACAGGGGCGTCGGCAGCAAATCGGCTGTGAGTTCATGCAAAAGGGCAAATTAGCACTGTAGTCTAACGAGTGCCGCGCGCCATGTGCCTGATGGAAAAGTGGTGCTCTATGTGAGCGAAGTTGCACCTATAGGTCTCAGCACCGTTCGCTTTAGAAAAGGGGAAAACTCAGGGCTTTTAAACCTGACCAGAGCACACACAACACCCCTGGATTTTGGTGAAGCGAGGTGATGGTGGTGTGATCTGCAGGGGTGCAAGCCGGGTGTAAAGTTCAGCAAACGACATCAAAACCAGGCAGAATAGACGCCATAAGACGTCCCTGAAGGTTGAAACATAGGGAAGGATGCGTGTAACACTTCCTTAACGTCTGTGTGAGCGTAAATAGACACCGTGCTGTGCGTGCTGTAAATTGACCAGGTCCTCAATATACATACACACAAGGCAATTCAGTCAAAACTGATGCTTTGAATATTCGTGGTAATAAAAAACATGACCTAGGGCGAGTGGGAGGTGCCGAAATGGACAATCCGCTTGTGCGCGGAGGTATTGCTTGAATGAGAGACATGAGGTTGATGAGGGATCAACAGACAGGGGTTCTGTGTTTGCTACCGTGACAAGGACTGTGTTAGCTACCGTGACAAGGGCTGGCTCTCTCACACAATGTGTTTGCCTCACCCGCTGCTTTGCACATCTTTCCTCGCAGGTTGGACAAAGGTGCAAGCACTTTGTTGATGGGCTCGGCTGTTTTTTCAAGATTCCTGAGCGAGTCCTACGTGAGCAGCCATGTGACATGCATGCGTTTAGATGTTTTGGATGACTGACCACAGCTGCTCCAAGGCAGGCATGGACAAGCCTCAGAGGTTGAAAGAAGCTTGCAACAAAGCCACAAGCCCCAGAGAAGAACAAGAAGGACAATAGAAGCAGTTACTAAAGCCTGCCTCAATTCCCCCTGCTCATTTACCTACCCCCCCTCCCACCCCAACTGACCTGCAGGTCATGAAGCACTTGCTCTTGGCTGCCCACCGATTTTTTCAGTACTGCCTTCATCTGCTGAACCTGGTCCAGGTGCTTCAGCAGCTGCTTGCGCTGCTGGTTTTCATGAATCAGACGCTTCTTCATCATTTCGTGCTGCTCCAGCATGCGCTGGGTCTCTTCCTCAGACAGGCCAGGGATTGGTGGCACCCCTGATCCAGCCTCTCCTAAAACAATGGCATTTCAAAGCAAATGCAGGTTAGGGTTGCATCACACATTGTTATTGTTAATGTGTGTGCTCATGTGTGTGTGCATGTGTGTGTGCATGTGTGTGTGTGTGTGTGTGTGTGTGTGTTTGTGTGTGTCAAAGCAAGGTTCTTGTGCGCATAAAATTATACAAACCTTGTTGGCTACCATCTGCCTTCTGCCTTGCTTGCTCCTGCAAAAACTCCTGGCCGTTGGGAGAGGCCAGGAACTCCTCTTGTGGCATTAAAGCTGCTTCTCCATGAACCTTGCTCTGGAAGCCGCGGCAGCTGGCAATCTCGTTCTCAAAATGGTTCTGCGCAGCATTATGTGTCATAAATTGCCTTGAAGGAACAATTTTGCACTGCGCTTGCCTGTTGTCTCCCTTGTGAACAAGTTCCCTGGGAAACAATCAGGGTATGCGTTGCTCCATATGTGACAAGTTAGACCATGAGAAAGCGGCCACACCTTTTCATACAGCAGGTTCTGAAGGGCTGTGTAAGCCCCCTCAAGATCGTTCTTGCTTTTGGCGGTGGCCTCCTTTGTCTGCTCAGCAGCAACACACAGTCTCTTGTTCTGTTCCTTCACCTGAGAAGGTGCGCGCAGCAGAAATGCGCAATGTGCCTGTTGAAAATGTGGTGTTCTACGTGAGCGCGAGGTCACGCTGGCGCGAGGTCACGCTAGCACTCACCCCCGTTTTACAGTGCACGCAATACAGGGATTATAAGCTTTTACAAAGGGCACCCTGCCGCTCCTGAGTTTGCGCTGATTCAGAAGGTGGTGGTTTGATCAGCTGGGGCGCAAGCTGGGTGAAATGTCCAAGAAATGACATCAAAATCAGCCGAAACAGACCACACACACAGACTCCTGAGGGTCGAAAAAGTACAGTAAAATGTGCACTACACGCCTATTGCGTCTGTGTGAGTCTGAACGAACATTGTGCTGTGCATGCTGCGAGTCGTCAACACACACAGGGAAAATGGTGCAAAACTGATGCTTTGTGTGTGTTCCTGGGGGTCAAAAACATGACACAGGACAAGCGGGAGGTGCTGAAATGGACAATTTAGGGGTCTATTTGCGAGCGCGTCCGACGAGGAAGGTATGGCCCTTCTGAGCGTAGGTGCGGACCCAGGCAAAACATACCTCCCCACACACATTTGGGGGTCAAAGAAGGGGGTGAAATGCGTGCTATAGGTCCATGTTGCTATGCAAGCATTTCTGGACACCATGCTGTGCGTGCTGTAAATTGAGGATGCCAATCAGTACACATAAACCGGACAAATGGTGCAAAACCGACGCTTTGTGGGTGTGTGTTTGTGTGTGTGTGTGAGCGAGTGTGTGTGTTGTGTGTGTATGTGTGTGTGAGTATGTGTGTGTATGTGTGTGTGTGTGTTTGGGGTATGTGTGTGTGAGTGTGTGTGTGAGTGTGTGTGTGCGTGTGTGTGTGTGTGGGTGAGTATGTGGGTGTGTGGGTGTGTGGGTGTGTGGGTGTGGGTGGGGGTATGTGGGTGTGTGTGAGTGTGTGTGTGTGGGTGAGTATGTTTGCGTGTTTTAGTGCGTGTGTGTGTGCGTACTGCACGTGTATGTGTGTATGTGTGTGTGCGCATGCACGTGTGTGTGAGAGTGTGTGTGAGTGTATGAGTGTTAAGTGTGTGTGTGTGCGTGTGCGTGTATGTATGTGTGTGTGTGCTGCGTGTGTGATGGAAGCTGTCTGCTTGTGTGTATGTGGGCGAGTGCTGCGTGCGTATGTGTGATTATTTGTGCCTAGGTGTGAGTATGTGTACGTTTGTATTCGCGCGTGTGTGTGTATGTGTGTGTGTGTGTGTGTGTGTGTGTTTGACAGGCGTCTGTGCCTGAGTGTACGTTGGAATGTATGTGTCGTGCTGCGTTAAGATGAGTTTTATGTTTGTTTGTATGTGTGCCTGCACTGTGTATGAGCACGCGCACGTTTGTTTGTGTTTGTCTGCGTGTATGTGTGTGTGCTTGCGCGCCCAGCAGAAATGCAAAGCACCAAGAAAAGACCACGCAGCTTGCCCTCTTGCATTGTGTGATTGTGTGTTTATGTGTGTGTAAGTGCACACATTCGTATGTACGTTCCTACGCAAGCGTTTGTGCATGCTTGCCTATGTTTGAGAGTGTGTGTGTATGTGTGTGTGTGTGTGTGTGTGTGTGTGTGTGTGTGTGTGTGTGTGTGTGTGTGTGTGTGTGTGGGTGTGTGAGAGAGAAAGAAAGAGAAAGAGAGCATGCGCACATGCAAGCATTTGAGCTCGCTGCGTGGGCGCTTCCAAAAATGAGTGCTTTGTGCGTGTATGCATGCGTGTGCGTGTGCCTGTGTGTGTCTTTATTTACGTGTGTGTTTGTGTGTGTGTGAATGTGTGTGTATTGTGTGTGTGTGTGTGTATGTGTGCGCACGTGTGTGTGTGTGTATGTGTGTGTGTGTGTGTGTGTGTGTGTGTGTGTGTGTGTGTGTGTGTGTGTGTGTGTGTGTGTGTGTGTGTGTGTGTGTGTGTGTGTGTGTTGTGTGTATGTGTGTGTGTATGCGTGCATGACAATACAAATGTGATCTTCTCACCTGCATAACATGAAGCAGACCAGACCCTCCATGTACGCCCACTTTCTGCTCCAACAAATTTTGGGCAAAGGCGAGCAAAGAATTTATCTCATCCATTTGAAATATATACCAAGCAAAAATTGGGTCGTTGAATTAATTGATGGAGGATTCCCATGGCAGGGCACCCGTTTGCTTGCTCTCTTTCCTGGGCCTCCCTGCATCCGGCAAAACAAGCATTGGTGTGTGTACGTGTTTGTGCACGTGACCTACACCCATTTACATGCTTCCATACCTACACAGATTCATACCCATATATGCACGCACGAATACACAACTGAATTGCACATTCATCATATGCATGTACCCGTCTAGCCAAGACCATGCTTGGAAGCCACGCCCCATCTTCCTTGTTTAAACCCTCCGTGGATGTCTACCACATCTCTTTTGATGCCTTTTTGGAGCAATCCTTGAGGCAGTCAGGTGCGTTTGCTTTTACGCGTTGACTGCAAAGTAAATTACAAACACTGTAGAATTTTCACAGGCAGAGAGGCGCTGTTTACACCAGATGCCTGGCAGGTACGTACCGTGTAGTACCTGACAAGGCCTCTGTTTTTCAGATGCGTGGGCCTCGCTCCCCTCTTTTTCTTACAGGACAGTAGACAGGTTGCTTTCCAGCATGTGGCCCAGATTTTGGAGGACAGAAATAGGAAACACAATGGAGTGCTCCACCTGGTCATCGTCGACGACAATTTGCAGTACAGATCCATGCGCTTGCAATGCTTTCAGCTTGCACGCACATGTGAGTGCGATACGCCACGCACTAGATGAGTCCTATTTTCTATAAAAACAGTCACAATCCCTCCTTTCAGACGGCGCTGCATATGCCCAAGTTTATTTGGATTGCTCTCCTGAGGTTGCAAAGGAAAGAAATTTACTGAGGAGTGGCAATGATAAGGTAAACATTTTCATATTCGTCCTGCTTGTTGCTTCAATTTTGTTTGCGTCTGGTGAGAGCCTTACCTTTCCCAAACAGGTGAATGGTGACACATTGGCGCGGATGTGTGCAGCGTTAGAGCCTCCAGCTCCTACTCAAGACTGTAGTAGAAGGGAGAAACAAGATGCGAGCATACGTCTGACCAGGCACAACTTTGAAGAGAACACCCTAACCCTGAAAACGGACAGTTCAGAGGGGGCAGATTGGGCAGCAGAGCGGTGAGTGGAAAAAGAGAGAGAGAGAGAGAGAGAGAGAGAGAGAGAGAGAGAGAGAGAGAGAGACAGAGACAGAGACAGAGACAGAGACAGAGACAGAGACAGAGAGAGAGAGAGAGAGAGAGACAGAAATAAGGGCTTTGCTTTAAGTTGTACTTGCGGACGCCTGGTAGCCCACAGACAGCTTACAGTGAACTGACAGATCACCTCTCAGTTGTTCGTCGCTTGACCGCCTGCTGGACATAATTTGTGCGTCACAGCTCATTTACAAAAGTTTTTGGCACATGAATGCCCAGGGTCTGGCGTTGGCTGCACCGAGCGTGGGGGGCAGCTGCAGCCACACCGCCCAGCATACGAGAATTGGAACTGAAGGCCGAAGCAGGACGTGCAGCCAATGCAAAAAGTCTCGTGCATGGCCTTGATCTGCGTTCTCGTGCTGCCCTCTCTGCAGCAATTGCCAAATTTCCTCAGGTATGCGTGGAATAGGTGAATGGAAGAGAGAGAGAGAGAGAGAGAGAGAGAGAGAGAGAGAGAGAGAGAGAGAGAGAGAGAGAGAGAGAGAGAGAGAGAGAGAGTGAGATAGAGAGAGAGTGTCTTCAACATGATTAACTTGTTGTTGGGCTTTGCCAGTAATTGTTGTTGGGCATTGCTAGTCATTTTACATGTGGGCTTGCAGTTTTGTATGTTTTAGTATTGATATCAATAAACCACCTCCTTGCGTAGCTCTTGTGCAGCAGCACCAGGATATCCCCAAGGTTTTGATTTGTTTCAATTTTCCTCGTTAGAAATTAGTTAATTTGCCGGGAGTGAGAATGGAGAACTCTAAATCGCATGGCGGGCAAATTGAAGTATGTGATATGCCTAATAAAGCACGTTTTAATGGCAAGCTCCAGCCGAGCTCCTTGGTAATGTTCCTGCAGCTGCTGTGTCTATTGAGTTTTGAAATTTCAAGGTCTGCACTTGTTTAGGGGGCGTGCACTTGTATAGGGGTCTGCACTTGTATCGGGTTCATACGACATATTTGATATTTGTTTTATACCTCGTGCACTATATAAGTTGTACTTGTATTCAGGCCAGCCATCCCTGTGAGAGTTCTTGCCCAAAAGCCGAAAAGAAAAGTACATTTAAGTATCCAGGACCCTTAACTAGATATATCTAAGCACCCCTGCACACTCAGTTTGTGGCAGGAGGTGCCCAGGTGGGCAGGGTGGAAATCCCTGCCAGAAAATGAATTATCAAAAGCTCCCCTCTGGTGCCAGCAACTTGCCAGGGGTGTTTGCTATAATAATGGGGACATTTTGGTGAAGGTTACGTGTATTGAAACCATTAGGTGACCTCAGATGTGCAATTCAGGAAAGGGGCATCAATTCCCCCTTTTTGGTTGGAGCTTGGCTGGGCTGAATTGCATTGTATTTTGTATTAAATGCCTTTGAACGCCGTATGACCCATTCCTGGCTGAGACATGATCATTACAAATCAAATATTGTGTACAGTATTGACACAGTGGAAATTTGTCGAATGTAATTGGTCAAACTAAGACTTTATTTGGCTTTCTGGGATGTGATGTAAAGTTCCTGTCGAAAATGACATTGGCAGCAAGCTTTTGGCACGGATGTGAAGTACACATTTTAGTGCAGAAAGGTGTGCACCGCACATCATATTATTTCGACACTTTTTCCCCGTATAATCACAGTGGTATAACCAGCAGTATGTTTCTGGGGTTGGTATAATCAGCAGTATGTTTCTGGGGTTCATAATTTGCTCCCCTCATGTTACATGAGTCATGTACCACATTGTTTCTTTGCTTGGGAGTCTACGATGCTAATTTGTTATTGTTATCATATCAGGGACTTGGTTAAGAAAGGTGGGCATGTGTCTTATGCACTACCTTTGTACCATTAGTTGGCGGCATTTGATACTATATCTTTTGGAGAAACTATGTGCCATTAAAAGGGCATAGACAAAGCAAAGGTGGCCCCCCTTTCTTGCGATAACTGCATTTTACAGTATAGGGTGCTAAAATAAGAAGTACGATTGTTATATGAATATTACAAGCTTTTGCGAGTTGTTTAGATTTCTGCGTACTCAACTCCTTTCACAAAGACGATTCAAAATGCTTCAACCCTTGCATTTGGACTTTATAAGTTCAGGGTGACTAGCAAAATAGTGTCTGGCTATAATTTAAACCCAAGGCTCCAGTTAAAAAAATTTGGCCATTGAACAAAGGGCATCGCATAGCACAGACACAAAGCAAGGTTGTCTATAAACGGCATCCACGGTTTGCGTGTAGAGCTTGACTTGCCTCTTGCCAACCTTCAAATGAGCTTGAAGCACGGGATGTTTAACAAGAAAATGTTTTATTCCTCTTTGCAGGCCTCGCGAAAGCAAGCAGCACAAGAGCTCAATACCACAAGGCAAAGGATGCTGGCTCAGGCTCGTTCGTCACCGAGCTGTTCATCTGAGCCGGAACAACGTTCTGATGTAAATTACACAAATTTTCTTGACAGCTTAGAGCAGGAATTCCAAAGTCTTGTCCGTGCAATGACGCTTTTATAACCTTTATCGGGTCCTCGTGCATGGTAGTGAAGCGTGTTGCCTGGTGTTTTTTTGTGCTGCCTTCCGGCTAGGCTTTGTTTGGGACAGTAGTGCTCTGACTAACGGGACCCGCGGCTTGCATATTAAAGTTAATTTGTAGTTTGAGTTTGAATTACGGCGCGTTTACAACGGCGGGTTAAGGTTAAGTCAATTAACCCGACTTGCAATTTCCGAATTAACCGCGGTTGCTATTTTAACCCCGTTTGCATTTACAACAAACAGGGTTAATATTAGGTCAAAC
>Ga0307945_1002011_pt1:0-15000 | contig 16288 bp, 18 predicted proteins | sample OrgLakmetagen228_FD_201818 | JGI IMG/M metagenome (GOLD analysis project Ga0307945, IMG submission 201818) | Saline water microbial communities from Organic Lake, Antarctica - #228 | ecosystem: Environmental > Aquatic > Non-marine Saline and Alkaline > Saline | place: Antarctica: Organic...
TAACGCATACCGTATATAGACACTGTATATGACCAACCCTACGCATACCGTATATAGACACTGTATATGACCAATCCTACGTGTATTGCATACCGTATATAGACACTGTATATGACCAACCCTACGCATACCGTATATAGACAATGTATATGACCAACCCTACGTGTATTGCATACCGTATATAGACACTGTATATGACCAACCCTACGTGTAACGCATACCGTATATAGACACGGTATATGACCAACCCTACGCATACCGTATATAGACACTGTATATGACCAACCCTACGTGTATTGCATACCGTATATAGACACGGTATATGACCAACCCTACGTGCAACGCATACCGTATATAGACACTGTATATGACCAACCCTACGTGTATTGCATACCGGATATAGACACTGTATATGACCAACCCTACGCATACCGTATATAGACACGGTATATGACTTTGCCATAGAGCTTGTAAGTAGGGTTGGCTGAAACCGTATATATACGGTCAAATGTACGGTTTTCATACAGGGATTTCATCGAATATACGGCGTATATATACGGTTTCGGCCAACCCTTCTTGTATGGCACGGCCAAGCACATCCACGTGTGCAAAAGTAGAAAAGACATGCCTGATTACTGTGCGATCCTTTGAACGCAGATTTTCCGTCTGTTTCAACTTTGGTCCCTTGTGGGGAAGTGCGAGGAATGGAATGCGTTCAGGCTAAATTATATGTACATCACACGTATATATTGTTGTGTATGCAAATGCTTCAAGCTACCTCTTTCCTGTGCTCTTTCAGGCATTTGTGCACTTACAGTTTTGTGTGTGCTTCTTTTGTGGTTCAAGCAGTTTCAACTATCTTTTGGGGTTCAAGCAGTTTCAACTATTGGTCCCTGTTGCACGTGCATACATTCACATGCAGGCATACAACACACATGCACACACATATACACACACATGCACACACACAACACACATACACACTCACATGCACACACACATGCACACACATACACATACACATACACACACACATACATACATGGACAATATACCTCTTTTGTGTGTGTGTTTGCAGATTGCAGGCCTAGACATAGGCTGGCACAATCCTGTCGACCTCGAGATGGACCCTAAGCTCCACGCCTTCATCCTTCGAAAGTGAGCAGGAATTTTCATAGCTACCACGCACCATTATAACTGTTATATTCCTTTAAAAACGAGCAGCAGTTATACTGAAAAATTTCAGTATAGCTAGCGCACTGCGCACCCTGCATCAGGCTGCTAGGTGTGCGCTTTCATTCCTTGAAGGCAGTTGGCACACAGCACACCCCTGCATCAAGCTGCCAGCTGTGCGCCAGCTGTGCGCCTTCATTCCTTGAACGCAGTTGGCACACTGCACACCCTGTACAGGTTTTTCAAATTGTGCACGCCATATGATGCACTATATGCACTATATGCACTATATGCACTATATGCACTATATGCACTGTCTGCATTGCATATGATGCACGAGCTGCGCTATCTGCATCATATATGCATTGCATATGATGCACTAGCTGCGCTATCTGCATCATATATGCACTATCTGCACCATATGCACTATATGCACTATGTGCGCTATCTGCACCGTCTGCATTGCATATGATGCACTAGCTGCGCTATCTGCATCATTTATGCCTGATGCACTATAGGCAGGCGCCTGCAGCATGATTGCCAACGCAACATTTGTCTACCTTGACTTACAACTTTTGTCTATCCTGACTTCCAACTTTTGTCTACCTTGACTTCCAACTTTTGTCTACCCTGACTTACAACTTTTGTCTACTTTGACATACAATTTTTGTCTACCCTGACTTCCAACTTTTGTCTACCTTGACTTACAACTTTTGTCTACCTTGACTTACAACTTTTGTCTACCCTGACTTACAACTTTTGTCTACCTTGACATACAACTTTTGTCTACCCTGACTTACAACTTTTGTCTACCTTGACTTACAACTTTTGTCTACCTTGACATACAATTTTTGTCTGCCTTGCCTTCCAACTAAAAAAAAGGCGCACCCTGGCAGCTATACCTTTTTGTATTTATTTACATGCCAGCTTTAAAAGCTGCATCCTAAGCGTACTTTTTCCCACTTTCACTCACAACCGTTAGAAAAGTCGTACCCTGGCAGCTGCCTTTTTGTATCTACCTACATTCCAAATGCCTAATAAAGCTGCATCCTATGCATACAAGACTGAATAACAAAAAGGTGTACTTTGGCAGCGAACAAACGAGCTCAAATTATGAATGTAAACACCCTACGTTACAGGAAGATGTATCCAGGAAGCTACCAGTACAAGTTCATCATCGACGACAACTGGACGTACTCCGCAGACCACCTCACCACCCAGGATGGCACCTGCATCAATAACCTGCTGGAGGTAGGGAGGCCAGATCACACTGTTTGCCTGTATAATAATGAACAAGTAGTGTGTTGAAACCTTACTCAGCAGACCACCTGACCACCCAGGACGGCACCTGCGTCAATAACCTGTTGGAGGTAGGGAGGCCAGGTCACACTGTTTGCCTGAATAACAATAAACAAGTAGTGAACTGAAACCTTACTCAGCAGACCACCTCACCACCCAGGACGGCACCTGCATCAATAACCTGCTGGAGGTAGGGAGGCCAGATCACACTGTTTGCCTGTATAATAATAAATAAGTAGTGTGTTGCAACCTTACTCAGCAGACCACCTGACCACCCAGGACGGCACCTGCATCAATAACCTGCTGGAGCTAGGGAGGCCAGATCACACTGTTTGCCTGAATAACAATAAACAAGTAGTGAGTTGAAACCTTACTCAGCAGACCACCTCACCACCCAGGACGGCACCTGCATCAATAACCTGCTGGAGGTAGGGAGACCAGATCACACTGTTTGCCTGTATAATAATAAACAAGTAGTGTGTTGAAACCTTACTCAGCAGACCACCTGACCACCCAGGACGGCACCTGCATCAATAACCTGCTGGAGTTAGGGAGGCCAGATCACACTGTTTGCCTGAATAATAATAAACAAGTTGTGAGTTGAAACCTTACTCAGCAGACCACCTCACCACCCAGGACGGCACCTGCATCAATAACCTGGCTTGAATGCGAAAGCAAAGTTTCATTCTAGAAGCTTGTCATATGCCTGGTACCGTTGTCGGCTGTCATTTACTTTGATTAGGCACTTGCCTAGCAAGGGGGGTTGTGCTACAGCTCTTTTTACATACCTACCATCGGCTACTTCAGCATTTTGGCACTTTTATAACCAATGCTTATTCAACGCATTCCGTCAAGTCACCTGGCTTAAATGCGGAAGCAAAGTATCATTAGTAAAATTAAAGCGTTAGTATGATGACAGCTGAACAGACATCGTGCGTGCCTCACACCTGCAGGTGATTCCTAGGAGCATGGACCAGGAGACGCTAGAAAAGCAGGCAAGTAACACTGTCGCCAAGCCACACTATTTTTAAAAGTATTTCTAATTTTTAATCGTGTTGCTTAGTCAGGAGACGTTAGAAAAGCAGGCTAGTAACACTGTTGCCAAGCAACACACAAAAAATAGTGGTGCTCAGCGACAGGCAAGTTGAAAGCTCTTAGTCCCGTTTCCCATTGTTTCACGTAACGCACTTTTGCGTTTCCTTGCCGTGCACTTTGTGTCCATTGCCCCTGATTGCCCTGGTATGAGAGAATCGGTACAGGCAAGTAACACTGTCGCCAAGCAACACTAATAAAAATAGTGGTGCTCAGCGACAGGGAAGAAGATAGCGGTGCTTGGCGACAGGGAAGAAAATAGTGGTGCTTGGCGACAGGGAAGAAAGTAGTGTTGCTTAGCGACAGGGAAGAAAATAGTGTTGCTTAGCGACAGGGAAGAAAATAGTGTTGCTCAGCAACAGGGAAGAAAATAGTGGTGCTTAGCGACAGGGAAGAAAACAGTGTTGCTCAGCAACAGGGAAGAGAATAGTGTTGCTCAGCAACAGGGAAGAAAATAGTGTTGCTCAGCTACAGGGGAAACGTCAGGAACTGTGCACGCAAAACAAGTATGTGCGAGCTCGCGTGCTCTTCAGTGTGCACTATTGTATGCACCTAGATGCATGTATCAATGTGTGTGTAAAACAGGTGCATGCGCATAGACTATTGTGTTTTTCTTCCTGTTTGTGTTAATGTAATCATGCGCGCACCCATACGCAGATGAGGTATCTTACCCCAGGCTCGCACTTAACACATGAGGAGCAATCTTCGCTGCGGAGCATGCTTTGCCCTTGGGCAACGCATGATGCACTGACCCTACCAGGTGTGTGTGTGTGTATGTGTGTGTGTTTGTGTGTGCGTTTCAGTGTTTCTTTTAAGGCGACATGCTATGTCGATTGCACATGACAGCATGGATTTTCGACTTTTAAAATCGATTTGAAACCAAGATTCTGGGGTGTTGATCGACAAGCCCCTGTGTAAAACGGTTCTTGGCCCTTGCAGGGCCTTCAAACGCCCTAACACACCAAATAATTTTCAAATTTTCAAATGATTCATTATATCATGTTATAATGAGATTAACCCCCCATATAAGAAAGCCCAAAGTTGCCAGGGGAAAGTGAAGGGAAGTACTTAGGGTACCATGAGCGGCATCTGCACAGCCACCTTCCAGTGCAGAATGCAGGCCGTTACAGCCCATGAGACTAGCAACAGCTACAAGGAAGAAGCTGCAAGTCTTGGACCCACAAACAAGTTCCAGGCTTTTCTGGAAGAGCGCACACCAAAGGGGGGCAGTGGAAAGTCAAATGCAGACGCTTCTTCACAGCCTGCCCCCCTCCCCCTCCTCCACCAGAGCCTGCCCGCCCAACCCACCCCCTCATCATTGAAAGGGCTGCATGGCAGCAAAGGCAAGCAGCAGCAGCAGAGGATGCAAACCCTGCTGCAGCAAGCAGCAGCGATGGGTCTGATAAGGAGCCAAAATCAGCACAGCCTCCCCTCCCGGCCCCTCTCTCAAAGCCAAAGAGTTTTGGGGGGAAGCCACACGCTTAGGGGCGTAGGATAGTCTTGTGGAGTGGGTTAAGGTAGCAGAGTTGGTGATGGTAATGGTGCCAGGGTCAGTGGAGGACGAGCGTATGTTCAGCACGCTCGAGTACATCCGCTACTCCCAGCGCAACAGGCTACATGTACAGCACTTGACGTTGGGTTAATTCAACGGCACTTCTTAGTGCTGAGCCACTATAAAACGGCCTGTGGATATGAGAAAGACTCCACGCTGAATGCTGAGCTCTTCAACCCCAGTATTCAGCGTGGAGTCCTTCTCATATCCACAGGCTAATTAAAAATGGCTCAGCACTAAGAAGTGCCGTTGGATTAAATACCTAGATGATGAACAACTCAATTAGAATGGATAGTTTGCCCAACTTGCAATTTCGAACATACTTTAATGTAAATACGAATGCTTCCTCACAACCTACTTACTCAACACCAAATGGGCCTCCCGGCGGGCTGGGGCAGGAACAGAAAATGACCTGAATGAAACACAATTTTTGAATTCCCATATTGGGGGTGCATGAACTTGAGGTTTTCCGAATTTCTTGAAAGAAACGCTGGTGTGGGTGTGGGGGTGAGTGTGTGGGTGTGGGTGCGGGTGTGTAGGTGGGTGGGTGGGTGTGGGGGTGGGGGTGAGTGTGTGGGTGTGGGTGCGGGTATGTAGGTGGGTGGGTGGGTGTGGGTGTGGGTGCGTGTGGATTTGAGTGTGTGGGTGTGTGTGTGTGAGTGTGTGGGTGTGAGAGTGTGTGTGCGTTTGTGTGTGTAAGTGTGTGTGTGTTCATGCGCACGCATGTGCTTGTGTTAAGGCAGCTCTACGTATGAGAGTATAGGCACAGGCATCAATGTGGGCATTCATTGTGTCTGCGTGTGTGTGTGTGTGTGTGTGTGTGTGTGTGTGTGTGTGCCAAGGCAGCTCACATATGAGGAGTTTAGTGTCCGTACAACATGCTGAGTGCTGAGACATCTTGTTAAACTTCAAGAAATCACTTTAAGACTGATCTGAGTAAATTCCTCTCGTGCAGATGATAAGAGCGCGCTGTCGCTCATGGATGCCATGCGGACGGAGGCGGAAAAGGTCGAAGAAAGGAAAAAGGCGTTCCTAGAGAAGTGGGCAAAAGCAGATGCTGCTCAGGCCTCGCAACATCCTCCTCACACATCTCCGTCTGCACCATCCGTGTCAGATGTGTGACATGTACGTGCATCATACGTCGAGTGTCACGATTGTGTAATTGCTGCCCGTATTGGTTCTGCACACACAAGCCCCTGATTCTCATTAGTGGCTCGCGACTTGATTTGGCGGTGAATGGTTATCATGCGCTGGCATTAAAGTGCTCCTTCCCTTAAGCATGCTCTAGTTGTGTCACAACAAGTGCATGTCTTTTTTATTTCTTTTCCTTGCTAGAGTATTGGATTTTCCGTCGTCGCTTGTGATCAGGTCCTAGATATGAAGAATGTCCGTAGGATACACAACATGTATCAATTCCTTTTACGAAGAAAAAGAACACAGATAGTGTAAATGTAGACACTCCCAGTGGATGCAGAGACACATAACATCCCACCTGGAGGATAAGCATAAGAGATGTCTTAGTGGGGATCGGGTGGTTGGGAAGCAGAGGCCTGCCTTTCTCAAATATTTCGGGGGTTGTGTCTCGTCTCATCCGTACAATTTGTCCTGCTGTAAAGGAGTTTACAGAGTAAACAGATGACGACATCAGTCAAAAAGTGCAACTGCTAGTAGGCTGCGTGGAAAGGTTATATGGAGTGGTTGTTTTAGCACCACAGACTTGTAGCACCTAAATAATCATTAAAATGGGAAAAAGGCACAACAGTATTTATGATATTGCAGCACGGTAGTGCTAATTAAAACCGGAAACAAAGCATATGCCAGGACCAACCGACCGCATTAAACTAAAGACGGGGAATCATCATTGGTTTGCCACCCCTTTTTTTAGTAATAAATGTGCCATGGTTTTGCTTGATTGCGTGCACATACTTTGAGAGCAACAATGGAGGCAGTAGCGAAGTTTTGAAACAGGTCTTGTTTACGTGACAGTTCTTACGTTAGTTTAGTTTAGTTTGGATTACAAAGGCCTCCAGCCTGGCATGGCTGCTCAACCCATAGGTCCCAACAAATAAATCAATCAAAAAGATCGACAGCTGCAGTTTGTGTTATGTTAAAAAACAAAACCTTTGGAATCACCTTCAGAAATATTATCAAATAAATGGATGAACTGGTGCCGGTAAATGTTCGGTACCGATACATGAAAAAAACGTGTTTCTCATCTTGAGTATAACCCCCGTTTTACACAAATTGCAAACACGTGCACTCCTGTCCGGACTCCTGCCATATAAACCAGTTTCAAACTTCAACCCATGTCCTCGAATCCTGAACCGAGCTACGTTCCTCATGACACTTTTGCTCAGAGCCATCTTCAAATACTCCGGCAAGGCAAATGGTGCACGTCCATCAGAAACTGGTCTGTCAGGCAAAGCAAACCAGTTGTGGTAAGCCACAGGCTGTTTTAAACAAGAGCAAGGGTCTTATCATGTGCCTCTCTTCAAACTGCCTGATGCCTGAATCTCAAGTCTATGCGCAAATTAGAAATATTCAGCTTCCTGCAATGTAATAATTCACACTTCTGTATACAGTGCCATTCTGCAAATCACCAAAAGCATCCTTCATCTGTCTAGTCCAACAAATAGAAGCACCAGAATTCCCAAGGGAGATATCTGCTTTCATAACATCGCGTAAATTATTGCTGTTTGAATCAACCATCCTGTTCCAAAGTTTGACAGCTGACCTAACCCAGTAAAATTGCAAGGGTTCCTGCGCGCATTATCGAAGCACACACCAGTTTGCAGAAATAAATTTTAATTCCCAAATTTCTCTTCAAAAACGCCATGTGTGCGACCTGAAAAGGATTGCTGAAACCATTGTCATGCTTCAGAAATTGCGTAGACCAAATCTGACTGGCATACATGCCAGCTGACAACACACATGTCTTGAAAAGCCACAACATCGCATGAGGCCTGTCAGAAATCCTCTTTTCAATACCAAACTCTTTCACTCTACGTAATTCTGCATTAAAAGGCCTTAAAGCATGGGACGCAGCATTGTGTAAGTTCATGTGCTTATCAAATAACATTCCCAGGTAGGTAAAAGAATATCTCTCTTCAAGCTCCTGATTGTAGAGACGAAAAACAGGAACTGTGAAATTTGGTACGCATTAAAATTAACTAGGTATGTAGGATTTTTGCACGTTTACTGTAAATCCTTTCCTGGCAGCATACGATTCCAGTCGTCTCAACATTTTCTGCAATTGGACTGGGTCATTAGCTGTCAGGGTCAGGTCGTCAGCATAGAGCATGTGAGTTACCCTGAGCCCCTCAGTGCCAGTAACAGCACCCATAAAGCCAGTCCCAAACTCATCATCCACATCATTGATAAAAAGGGAAAAAAGGAGAGGAGATAAAGGACAACCTTGTTTTACACCTCTTAAAGGCGCAGTGGAATTACCGGTACTGGTAGTTTTGGCACCATCAATCAAAACATACTTGTCTCCATCGTACAATTGTTTGATAACATTGACAAGGTGAGTGGGCATCCTGATATTATTTAGATGATCCCAAAGGTGGGGTCTTTCAATAGTGTCATACGCTTGTTTAAATCAATAGAGGCCGTGTGAAGGTGGGAACAACCCTCTGGTTTAATCTGTTTGGCAGCGTGGAATAAGTGCCTTAAAATAAACATAGGCTGGATCGTGCTACGGTCTGGATAGAAGCCAAATTGCGTGTCAGGAACTTTTCGGTTCTCAACACACCACTTGGTCACCAGTTCTCTCAAAATGATAGCGCACAGTCAATACAAAGACAGTTCTTGCGTATGTGAGCGTTCAGACCCCTCATGACTGACCGCAAGTGCGATATTAAACAATTATAGTTTTTCGTTATTAAATGTGAATTGAGGAACAAAAATGAAGTTTGGCGCCCTGCTACGCCAGACTTCCGGCGAATTGGTGAGTAATTGCCTGTAGCTCCATGCCCTTTTGTATTCTCATGCTATGAGTAGAGTTCCAGACCACCTCTCTTTCTTGCCCCGCAGCCTGAGGTGACGTGCCTTTTCACCACCTACAAGCAGCTGAAAAAGGAATTGAAGAAGGTGGGTGCCCCTAACTTGTCCGCGCTGGGCAAACGTGGCACATGAACTCACACGTACATACACACACGTAGTCACGTGCCACGCCCGTGCGCACACACACACGCACACGCACACCCACACACACGCGCACACACACCCACACACACACACACACACCCACACACACCCACACACACACACACACACACACACACACACACACACACACACACACACACAGACACGCACATACTCACACACACGCACACACACAAAAACAAGCGCGCACATATGCGCAAGCATGCGCACACTCGCACGCACGCACACAACACACACACACACACATATACACAATACACACACACATAAACACACAGAAAAACACACACATACACACACAAACAAGCATGCACATACGTGCAAGCATGCGTGCACGCACACACACACACACACACACACACACACACACACACACACACACACACACACACACACACACATACACAAACTAGCATGCACGCACGTGCATACACGCACGCACATGCGCACAAACACGCAGACACACGCGCACACACACACGCACATGCACACACACGCATGCACACATACACACACAAACACACATACACATGCACACGCACGCACGCACACATACACTCACACAAACGCGCACGCACACACGCACACACACGCACACACACTCAACCTCCCCCCCCCCACACAGACACACACTCACGTACACACACACGCACGCACGCATGCACACACACCCACCCTCACACGTGCACACAGCACCACACTCACGTACGCACGACCACGTAGCACACAGCACGCTCATGATGCAAACGTTCCACTGTCCCGCAGCTCCCCCACAAGGACCAGGCTCAGCAGTCAGCTGCTGGTACCGAGGCCCAGCAGCTGGCCCTCACTGCGGAGGAGACCAGCTTTGTGGAGGCCCTTGACCAGAAACTCGTGAGCCTGGTGGGTGCACGGTGAACTTCATGGGTTGCATCTTTAAAGAGCGGCTATAAACAGGTTCATAAACATGTGTAGCTGTATGGAGGATGGAGGCCCTTGACCAGAAACTCGTGAGCCTGGTGACTGCACGGTGAACTTCATGGGTTGCATCTTTAAAAAGCGGCTATAAACAGGTTCATAAACATGTGTAGCTGTATGGAGGATGGAGGCCCTTGACCAGAAACTCGTGAGCCTGGTGAGTGCACGGTGAACTTCATGGGTTGCATCTTTAAAGAGTAGCCATGAACAAGTTCATAAACGTGTGTAGCTGTATGGAGGCCCTTGACCAGAAACTTTTGAAACTGGCAGGTGAGCAGAAGCGCTGATGGGTTGCGGCTGAGAAGGAGCTCTTATGGGTTGCAACTGAGGAGGCTTCTCAGCCACCATTTATTTGTAGGGTTGGCCAGAACCGTATATCTACACCGTATTTGACAGTATTTTTGGTGATTTCCATGCCAACAACACCGTATATACACCGTATATATATAGTTTTGGTCAACCCTACTTATTTGTGGACTAGTGTTACCTAGTGCAGTCCAGACAAAAATGAGAGCTAATCCAAACAACAATCAGAACCAGTCCAGACAAAAATGAGAACCAATCCAAACATCAATCGCAGCCAGCCCAGACAAAAATGTGTGTGTGTGTGTGTGCGTGTGTGTAGACTACCGCTTGCATCGCTTGCATCGTGAGATGCATAGGGCTCTGTCATTATTACCAAGGAATAAAAAGAAAGGAATAAAAAGAACATCTCACTTTATGCTACACTTCAAGAACCTGAGTTCAAGTGTTTCACACTGAACTCATAAGTCTCCTAACCTCACCTCACCTCACCTCACCTCACCTAACCCAACCCAACCCAACCCAACCCAACCCTATGTGAAATAAGAATAAAGAGACTAGCGGTCTGCAAAACCCTTAATACACGTCCTAGACCCATGCTTCCTTGTGTGCAGTCTGCCGTGCCGGGAGTGGGCGTGGGGAAGAGTTAACTAAGAAGAGACAGGCTAGCGATTTGCAATACCCTTGACGTCCTAGACCCATTGTTCATTCAATGAACCTCACCGTGTGTGTGGTTTGCTACCGACTAACTGTGTGTGGTTTGCTACCGACTTACTGTGTGTGGTTTGCTACCGACCACTGTGTGTGGTTTGCTACCGACCACTGTGTGTGTGGTACGCTACCGACTACTGTGTGTGTGTGGTTTGCTACCGACTAACTGTGTGTGGTTTGCTACCGACTAACTGTGTGTGGTTTGCTACTGACCACTGTGTGTGTGGTTTGCTACCGACCACTGTGTGTGTGGTTTGCTACCGACCACTGTGTGTGGTTTGCCACCGACTAACTGTGTGTGGTTTGCTACCGACTACTGTGTGTGTGGTTTGCTACCAAACTTGTTGCTGTGCAGAGCAACATATTTCTGAACTTCTTGCTGTGCAGAACAACATGTTCCTGAACTTCTTGCTGCGCAGAGCAACATGTTTCTGAACTTCTTGCTGTGCAGAACAAGATTTCTGAACTTCTTGCTGTGCAGAGCAACATATTTCTGAACTTCTTGCTGTGCAGAGCAACATATTCCTGAACTTCTTGCTGCGCAGAGCAACATGTTTCTGAACTTCTTGCTGTGCATAACAAGATTTCTGAACTTCTTGCTGCGCAGAACAACATGTTCCTGAACTTTTTGCTGTGCAGAGCAACATGTTTCTGAACTTCTTGCTGTGCAGAACAACATATTTCTGAACTTCTTGCTGTGCAGAACAACATGTTCCTGAACTTTTTGCTGTGCAGAGCAACATATTTCTGAACTTCTTGCTGTGCAGAACAACATGTTCCTGAACTTCTTGCTGCGCAGAGCAACATGTTTCTGAACTTCTTGCTGCGCAGAGCAACATGTTTCTGAACTTCTTGCTGTGCAGAGCAACATATTTCTGAGTTTCTTGCTGTGCAGAACAACATGTTTTTGAACTTCTTGCTGTGCAGAACAACAAGTTCCTGAACTTCTTGCTGCGCAGAGCAACATGTTTCTGAACTTCTTGCTGTGCAGAACAACATATTTTTGAACTTCTTTTGTGCAGAACAACATATTTTTGAACTTCTTGCTGTGCAGAACAACATGTTCCTGGAGCAGGAGGAGGAGGCAGTGATTCGATTGGAGTGCCTTCAACAAGAAGCCAAAGACGGCCTTGACTCGGATCGGAGGTGGGTGGCAGTTGCTCTGGTGGTACATACACATTTAATATATGTATAAATAGTGTGTATATACATATAGCGTATAGAGTGTATTCATACATATATATGTATATATAGTGTGTGTATATATAAAGAGTGCCTCCAACAAGAAGCCAAAGACAGCCAAGAGTCTGATAGGTCATGTTGGTGTTGGTTGGTGGTGTTCTGTATGTACATGTAGCATTTGGCAGCAAAGATGGGATGGATGCCGTTAGGATTGGGTGACGTTAGTATTGACGTAAGATTTGACGTTAGCACTGGCTCTAGCATTGGGTTACGTTAGTATTGGCTAGCATATTTACTGTTTTAGGCTAGCATACATTACTTTTCGCTAGCATACTTTGCACGTGCCCAAAAAAGGAAGGAGATGTACATGGATGTTTGAAATGTTTGGTGTGTAGTACAGTCGCCATGATTTCTTGAGCATTTTTTGCAAAACGATGAGGTGTGTAAACCGGTGAATGGATGATAGCGTTACGGTTGGCTCAAATTTCTCGTAATAGATGGTGACCTCTGGCATGTAGTCGCGGGCGTCGATCATATGTTGGCGACAGTTGTATCTATGTGCCGGCCCATTATATACGTACAGTGGCTGATTATGTGGTGTGCGTAAAGCACAGAGGCCTCTGAAAATGTGGTGTGCGTACAGCACAGAGGCCTCCATATTTGTGGTCGTACATAATTACAGTGTGCGTGTTCGTATCTGGTTGGCCCTATAAGCAAAAGGTACTTCCCTTCTTACGTAGGGTTGGCCTGAACCGTATATGTACATCGTATATAACCGTATATATGGTAATGTCCCTGCTAAATTTACCATGTATACATATGTATGTATGCTTTTAGCCGACCTTAAAAATAAGAGAGAAGTCATCTGCACTCGCTACTCTGATGTTTGCACTTATGATGACACACAGGCAGCACATCCATAAACAGTTTGTGGTAGAGAAATTATCTGCACTCGCTACTCTGACGTTTGCACTTACAAATGACACACACAGGCGACACATCCATAAGAGGCTTGTGGATTTCCATGGGGAGGTGCTGCTGCTGGTGCATTGGAGTGTACTCGCATATACGGCCACCGTCAAGGTGGGCATGAGTCGCACTACGCACACACACACACATGCATACATGCACACACACACTCACATGCATGCATGCACACTCACTCTTTCACACACACACACATGCATACATGTACTCTCTCTTTCACACACACACACACACACACACATACACACACACACACACACAGATTCTGAAGAAGCACCACAAGCGCACTGGTCTCCTTCTGCGCGCCCCTCAGCTTGAAAACCTGCTCTCCCAGCCCTTCTGCTCCACTGAGGTGTGTTGACCGTGTGTGTGTTTGTGTGTGTGGTTTGCGGTTGCGTGTGTGTGCGTATTTATTTGACCGTGTGTGTGCGTATTTATTTGACCGTGTGTGTGTTTGTGTGTTTGTGTGTGCGTATTGCGGTTGCGTGTGTGTGCATGTTGCGGTTGCGGTTGCGTGTGTGTGCGTACTGCGGTTGCGGTTGCGTGTGTGTGTGTGTGTGTTTGCAGCATGCTCGTGATGCTGCCAGTTGTACACTGAGGTGTGTCGACCGTGTGTGTGTGTGTGTGTGTGTTTGCAGCATGCTTGTGATGCTGCCAGTTGTAGATTGCCCAAGGTGCAAATGCCAGTTGTAGATTGTCCAAGGTGCAAATGCCAGTTGTAGATTGTCCGAGGTGCAAACGGACCAATGTCCAACTTGGAGCATGCTCGTGATGCTGCCAGTTGTAGATTGCCCAAGGTGCAAATCGACCAGAGCTTATTTTGTGTGCTTGATATTAGGGCACTATCTGTGCTGCATTTTTTTGACGTTCTTGCAGCTAATAATGCAGCTAGCACTAAAAGCTGAGAGAGCATTCTCGAATCAATCGGCAGCCATGTCACCCTAACCCTTTTGCTGTTTTCTTGTGCTTTGACGCTCTTTGCAGCTAATGACACAGCTAGCACAGCTGAGAGAGCATTCAGGGGCTGGTAGGCAGCCATGTCACCCAAACCTTTTTGGTGATTGCTTTGCCGCTTTTTCGTCGCGCTGTGCAGTTGTAGATTGTCCAAGGTGCAAATCGACCAGAGCTTATTTTTTGGCTTGATATTAGGGCACTATATGTGCTGCATTTTTTTGACGCGCTGTGCAGCTGATGACGCAGCTGGCTGTCAAGGCTGAGGAGAGCATCCAGGGGCTGGTAGGCAGCCATGTCACCCTAACCTTCTTGGTGATTGCTGTGCCGCTTTTTCGTCGCGCTATGCAGTTGATGACGCAGCTGGCTGTCAAGGCTGAGGAGAGCATTCAGGGGCTGGTAGGCAGTCAAGCATGCTCCGCTATTTCTGGAGGCTTCGGGGAGTCTGCGCCGGGTCCTCCTCATGGACAGGTACTGGGTGTGTTTTGGGGGCAGGGGTGGTGTGTTCGCGCGCGGTATATAGATGAGGTTGGCCATATATATACCGTGTGTAAATGGTATTTTTGGCAGGGAAATCATGAAACATTCGGTCTTGCATGGTGTATATACACGGATCTGACCAC
>Ga0307945_1002020_pt1 | contig 16255 bp, 22 predicted proteins | sample OrgLakmetagen228_FD_201818 | JGI IMG/M metagenome (GOLD analysis project Ga0307945, IMG submission 201818) | Saline water microbial communities from Organic Lake, Antarctica - #228 | ecosystem: Environmental > Aquatic > Non-marine Saline and Alkaline > Saline | place: Antarctica: Organic Lake...
CCATGTTGGGTGGGGTACGCAGACCCTGGCAGAGGGGCTGAGGTTGCAGGGGGTGCACCGTGTCCGACCGGGGGCTGGGGAGCGCCCGAGGCTGCAGAGCTGGCATCTAGCGTTTCACCGGTCTGCTCGCCCACCTTGAGCAGACTCAGTAGCACCTGAACGTGTTTGAAAGGGCAAGTGGGTCCTTATCTGATTGGAAGGGCCGTTGCGGCTGTTGTAAGCTTTCCTGTCCAAGGCCATGTGCCAAGGTCGACAACATACTTTGTGACGATGCGTCCTGAAGCGTCTTTGCTACTTTTTAAAGAGAGCCAAGTATTTGTAGTGACTGGTGCTAGTTTGGTAGGGTTACAAATAACCATTGCGCTACAAAGGTGCTGGTGATGAAAGATGCAAATAAAGCAACACACGTACTCACCCTCTGTTGCCGACATTCAGCTTAAACAAAATAAGCAACACACGTACTCACCCTTTGTTGCCAACATTCAGCTTAATAAATAAAGCAACACACGTACTCACCCTCTGTTGCCAACATTCAGCTTAACACACGTACCTTCATGAACATGAAAGTTGACAGAGGGTGAGTACGTGTGCTGCTTTTGTTACATTGTTTTGTCACAGCTAGATGATTACCAAGCTCTAAATGATAAGCTAGGGATTGTTGATCACTGACAACATTGCGTTGCAGGAACATGTAACACCAGCGCCAAAACCATCAAACAGGCAGGCCTTTTGCCTTCATCACATGAAAACAGTGGTCGACACCCATGATGGTGGAGCTGCATGTACTTTCAGGCACAGCAGACAGATGCAGACGAGGTGTGTACACCGTATTTTGCACGTGCACGCCACAAAACGGAGTCCACAAAATTTGACTCAGTTTTCATCCACTCTTTTGCCTCGTTCCACCCACCTTGCCATACTGTGTGTCTTTCACACAGTCCTCCTGCTCGAGTCTGTGCTTCAGGTTTTTGCCAAACTTGATCATGAATTTGTGGCAAATTGATGGCATGGTGTGCCTCTGGGTCGCAATCTGTTGCAAGAACAAACACAGGTGGTGGGTAACCACAAGGCATATATGATGGATGGGGTAGTGCAGGAAGGTAGCAAAGAGCTCAGGGGCCTACAAAAAGGTGGCGTGTGAGAACACAAAAGCTCTTTGCGGGAGTACGTGAGAAGAACGTGAGTGAGTGGAGCTGTGTGTGTTTGTGTGTGTGTGTGTCTGCCTGTGTATGTGAGCGGCTAGTGTTTAGAGCGTTTCCTTGCTTCATTAAACCCTCGACATATGGTTAGGGGTAAGAATGGCAAAGTCTGGAGCAGGCCTAGCTTAAGAAAAGTTGGACTGGAGCATCTAATCTCTCCCTACACAATACCAAATTTTACTCACAACTCGAGTCAATGTGTCCTTGTCCGTTCCAGCTCCAGCAACTGCCCAGTTTAACTCAGAGGCGTAGTAGTCTGCCCTATCTAGCAGCATAGCCGACATGCCTCGTGAGATCACACTGTCTGAAACCTCCTTCTCGACAGCACGCTGGAGGGTATCTCCGTAGGCCTGCCCGTACGCCACGTTTAGCGCTGCCAAGTACCTAAGGAGAAAGTAAACAGGTATGAAATAAAGGCGGGATGTGTCAGGCAATTGCCACATGGACTTGTGTCTGTTTAGAGCATAAGGCAACACACATAGGAAGCTCCAGCAAGGTGGCCATACAATTCAGTTGACTATGATTTGTGTTTGTGTGTGTGTATGTGTGTGTGTCTCAAGCATTTGCGGTGCGTTGAAGATCAAACAGGTTAAGTCATGCTTCCCGGCAACTTGAAATCCTAATCCCGAGCACCTCCACCATTGACACTTGTTTCGACCTTTGTCTTGCTCGCTTCCTTGGATCCTCTGTCATGATGAGGTGCAAATCCCTGTGAGGCCAGATGCAACCCCTCTCTCCCTTGCACTGACACGCAAGCCTTAGTTCCAGTACCGTTTTGTTGCCAGGCAAAGAAGCCAGATACAGCCTTCTCCACTCTCGCTCTAAATATGCTCACGCTCAACTCTCTGCTCAGCTTGTGCACACTGTAACTTACTCGTTATCGTGACGCATGATGATCCTAGTGAATGTTGACACATCATTCCCCCACTTGGCTTGGCCTGCACAGCAGAACAGACCCAGAATCGAGTTCGTCAGAATCAGGGCGGCAATGCAAGCTTCTGTCTAGCATTACAAATAACCTGAACCAAAGAAGCAAAATAGGTGGGATTCATCATGGAAAGAAACTAGGCGCAACGGTGTAAAAAGTGGCAAGTCTGTGTGTACACTATTGAGTTTAGTATGGTTTTGTTATATGAAACTCCAGGTAGCATCATTTAAATGTACATGTGGAGAGGGAATCCCTAATTGGCTTGCTGGAGATATCTATTGATGCCCACAGACAGCCATCCGCAGCCAAAGGCTTCAAGCCATGGGCCCCTAGGCCAAACCCTCAGAGCCAATCATTTTCCCGAAATTACGGATCTATTTTTCCGACTTCCCTTTACCTTGCTGTTCCGTCATGTAGATGCTGTTCACCTTGGAGACCTGATGCGGTTATGAGTACGACCTGGAATAAAGCCATGATGGGGCATCCCTTTCCCTTACCTGCGAGGTATAGCTCCTTGACATCACGATCGATCGAAGCTTTGGCATCTGTCATGTTGACATGCTGCCGAGGTGCATTGATCAGCCCGATGAAGAACTCTCTCTCCCCGCCTGATGTATCGCCTTTAATGTCTTTCTCAAGCGTCTTGTTGTACATTCTGAGGTAAGTGTCCTGTATGCGTTATAGTATGATGCTTTAGTCGCCTGAGTGGATAGTGGATAGCATGGTTGCATTGAAATGGAAAAGAAGGGATCTTCCTTGCCCGTCTACCTTAGAATGGGTGCATTTTTACCTTGATCAGCTCGACCTCCTGCTTTGTGACGTGTGCAAGGACCTGGATCAACGACCTCTCATCCGTGCCCAGTCCCTGTGAATGAGTGGAAAGCAAATGGTGAGTAAAGGGCGACCCAGAAAGGAAAGGGAAGGGTGCCAGCTGCTTAGACAATTTGTTAACAATCTGAATTACATGCTTATACACAAACAATTTGCATTCTTCTATTCGGACATTAACTGCTACTGACCCTTCCTATGGACTTGTTCAACCCCGCATAGAAAGCTATGGAGAAACAGAACTGTATCCATTCATCAATATCACCTCCATGGCTAGGAAAAGCTGCTGTGCAGCAAACTCCTCTCGTTTGAGCAAAGTTGCCACTAGGGCTTTGCTGTAAGCAGACTGGTGGGGGAGGTTTGTCGCTTTTTGGACAGTCTGCAACGTCAAATTGTGATGAGATACAATGTGGTACAATGAACACAAGATGACGCACAATGTCCATTACATACAATGTCCATTACATGCATGTATGTAACGAGAAATGCTGAATCCGGATATTGTTAGGGATAATAGGTGGTCAGCAGGAATGCCTTAGAATCCGGCATGCATGGAAGCAACTTTGGTGATGGTGTAAGATGAAATGGCTTACGTAATGTGTTCCGTCTTCTCCTGAGAATCATTTCTAAGTAACACACCAGCACAAGGGGAGGATTTCAGGTTGCTGTCCGTTTCTTTGCACTTCCTGTACTCTTTCTCTGTGCTGAAAGGAGCGCTGTTCTCCTGTCCCTGCCTGCCTGCCCCAGCCCTAGGTGCTGCTTACCTCAATTGGACACTTCTTGTACTCTTTAAGAAAAGCCGTGCGCAGCTCCTGCATCTGTGCGGATGAATAGGGTAAAGGGTGTTAGCTTGAACTGTCCCACCTGCCACTGGCAGCAATGCTTGCTTGCATCATAGCTCACGGCAGGTAGGTTGAGTGAACACACCACATAATAGAGATGAAACCTTGCTTGCCAGTGACAGACTGTTCAGCCTAAGCCGTTGGTGATGCACGATGCAGAGCTTGCACTCTTTCGACTCGTCTCTCTAGACGCACCTGCTCGTTGGTGCGCTCTTGTTCTGCCACGACGTGGATTAACAAGTTATGATCCGTGCTCCACTGCACGAGACAAGCAGATAGAGGTGTACCCGGGTTATTATTGCTGCTCAACTGCTGTCACAGAAGCCCTTCTGACATCGCCACCGTCTACGTCCCCACCATTGATTTCGTTGCATTGTTGAGTAAGGAGGCCTCATGAGCCGCATCAAAGAGGGCGGCCATCCCTGACAGCGGTCGCAGGATGAATGCAAGCTGCTGCTTAGAACAGTGCAAATATTGTTTAATGAATTAGCAAGAATATAGAGGTTTAAATTTAAACCTCTATACACGTTTCCCGGTTTTCTTTACGATTGACCAACCCGAATTCGACCTGAACCCAATTCAAACTTTGGAAATAAAAAAGGCAAAAATGTATACAGTGGTAGCAGTCTCGAGACATATCGATACAAAAGCATTGGGCCCCTTTTCCCCTTTTGTAACCATCCATGATTAATACATTAAATTTGCTATTTATGTAATGAGAGTCACAAATGTGATTACAACATTTTATGCCCTTTTGACTTTCGATGTTTTCTGGGCTCTGTTTATTTTGTGAATACCCAAGATTCTTCCGCTCCACTTTCAACATTACATCGCGTCTAAGTACAAAAAATGCTTCACTTTTTATTTTCCATCCAGCAACTTGCAGGGCCAGTGTCTCATCATGGGTGCTCCCTCCACTTGTGGAATTGACTTCATTGTTATTATGCATCGCATACCTTTAGAGAACACAAGAAAGCATAGTTGTATAATGATGAAGATTGTGCTGTTTTACACTACTGCTTCCATTATTGACCCTGAAAGACATCGAAGTGGTATTGCTCACAAATTTTAACATGCTCATTACTTATTTTTAGGCGGTGTCCCAGATGTCTGCAGCACGCATGGCTGCTCCCACAACAGTAGTAAGTGGATTTCATTGTTGTTTGTGCTCCGGCTCAAAAATAAATACAGTATGCTGCAACTGCAACAAATATTTGCAGCTCAGTTCTAGTGCTGCCACTCATTCATTAGGGAGCACGAGGCATTCATGAAGCGAGCATGGCTGCCCCTGCACCCACAGTAAGTAAAAGTAAAAGTAAAAGTCTACACTAGTAGTCACCAGCGTGCATTAAGAAAAGGCTCTCAACTAGTGCTCACACTAGCCAGAGCCCCACCGAAAGACGACTGCGACAGCAAGTCATTCTCAACATTACAAGCCCATTGTAGGGGGAGACCAGCCAGAAAAAAAGTAAACTGTAGGTCTAGATCTTAAGAAAACGGGCTCCTCTACAAGGACAAAAGCAGGGGGAAGCAGGCCAAAACTACTAGACATAAGGCAAGTTGACAAACACACTGCCTAGGACGGGAGCTGCAGTGAAACAGCCAAGGATCCGTTTGGCCTAGCAGACACAAAGGGGTTAGCTTGGCCTAGATCAGAGACACTGGAGTCACCACCTTGGCAGGCTGCAAAGTCGTTAAGGGCTGCGAGGAGAACATCAACTGCCCTAGCTTTTACTTTACAGGCTTTAAACCTGTCCTGACAAGCATGCTAAACAATAGAACCCTAGATCTAAGCATGGCAGTCAGGGCAGCTAGGCACACAGCATACAACATTTCCTTCCTCACTGTTTGGCATGGTTGCTCAGCCATGTGCCTGTCGAAAGGGGGGCGTTCTACGTGAATACGCCCACAGGTGGGTATCCCCATGGGCAGGTCCCGTTTTACATTATGCGCAATACAGGACTTTAAAATGTAGACAAATCACACAGTCTGAATCCTGGATTTGTGCTAATTCAGGCAGTGGTGGTTTGATCTCCTGGGGTGCAAGCTGAGTGCATAATTAGTATTTCAGCGGTAAAACCAGCCAAAACAGACCCCACACACACATTCCTTGGGGTCAATAATATGGGATAGGTTACGTGCCACGCGTCCATCGGGGCTTATTGAATATGAATGAGCATCATGCTGTGTGTGCTGCAAATCAAGCATATCGTCAAAACACACACACAGGCCAAATAGAGCATAACAGACACGGTGTATGTGTTCCAGAAAGTCGAAAACATAGCCTTGAGCAAAAGAAAGGTGCCGGTGTGGACAAGTTAGGGGTTCTTGCGATGCAAGCGCACTCAAGCAGACAAAAAGCGTCCGTTGCGAGCACAGGTGCGAGAACGGACAAAACACACCACACACACACACACACACGTTCTTGAGGTCCAAAGACACAGGTTAAAATGCTCTAGCAGCCACGCATGCTGAGGCAGAAGCTGCACCCCCTCTGGGAGGTCGTGTTATATGGCTTGCCTGATGGATGAAGCCCCTGTGCAAGTCCAGAAGACGTGCTCCCGTAGCTGCAGTGCCTGTGAAGCACGTGACAAGGCGGCTGCGTTTTGCCAGCCACACGGGCACGCTGTTCCCCGCTTCATGGGCCATCCGTGGCCCCTCGCTCCCACCACACCATGCTGGAGCAGGCGCCACTAGACTTCCTTCCAGTTGCTCTCCCATGGGAGCCTCCATACCTGGCGTACTTGCGCTGGGAGTGCCTTTGCTATGGCCAGGGCTGTGGGGCGCGGGTCGTCCTGCGGCTAGGTGAGGGCGGCTAGGGTAACAGCTGACTCTGACCCAAAACATACACCATCGAATGAAATGACTACACTGGAATTTGGTGCAATAGGTGATCTGTCATGGACATTTGGCAGCAAAAAGTGGGGTCCATACCGCAGCTTAAGAAAGAAGAGCAGATAGTGTAGACACTACCGGCATGGACTAGGAAAGGATGTTGTTTTGTGTTCTGCAGCACCCAATGGATGCAGTGACACACATCATCCCACCTGGAGAACAAAAGAGGTAAGACTTTTCAGTGGGGATCAGGTGGTTGGGAGGCAGAGGCCTGCACATCACTGTATCATGCTAAATCAGTGGCATGGACAAATTGTGTAGTGCTCCCTGGGACTAACAGCATACTTGCAATCCATGTTGAAGCTGTAGCTGGTATCATAATTTGTCGTAGCGACCAGGTGTATTACTCAGCTATTTTTGGGGGTTGTGTTCAAAATCTTGTCTTACCTGTTTGATTTTGTTGCGGATATGATTGTATGCAGCCTTACTTTTTTCACGGGTGATGATTACTTGTGGGTCGTCTGTTGAGTTTTTTCTTGCGCTTTTAACATTGTTGATCTGCTTGCCAACCAGTGGTTCAGGCAGTAAAACTGGCATGATGTTGCAATGATGTGGCTGCTTGCCAATTATTTTCTGTCCTTCTTCAATTTTCTTGTGCGTCTTCACCTAGCAGGCAGTTGCTTCAACTTGCTGTTTGCCTCAACAAGACTGACGGGCTACCGATGCTTAAAGTAAGATAATGTAATGAGAGGGATTACACTCAGAGGCAAATAATCAGCACTTGACTGTGGTCAGAGCGTTTGAAATTTGCGGTTGAAGCGGTTAAAATTAAATGCAAATTCCTGTACACAAAAACACAGTTGAATTGCGGTTGAAGCGAATGAAACCAACCGTGGTTGAAGAGCGGTTGAAAACCATATAAATGTTTTCAATCGTTCAAGAGCGTTGAAGACCGAATGAAATCCACATTAATTCAACCGCGGTCAAATTCAACCGCTTCAGCCGCACTGCAACTGGTGCCTGTTTTGTCTGACGCTGTGGCATGTAGACCAGTAACTCCGAGGCTGTGGCGTGGGTTCCTTGTGTGGTTGCTGTATATAGTGCCTGTTGCTCTTAGCAAAATGGTGTGAAGGGTGTTGTGGTGTCTGAGTAAGCGAGGCATTGGTGTTCTTGTGCCTTTTCTTTGTTGCGCGGGGGTGTGTGTCTCTTGACTTCATATCCAGGGGGTATGGATTGGCAGGGCCATCTTATCTGCTAGGTTATCACGGGCAATGCATTATTGGATTATTGGATTATTGGCAGACCTAGTTTGATGAGTGTTTGTTGGGTTTTGTTTGGGGCATGGTTTCTGGGTCAGAGAAATTAGAATTAATCTGGCTTGCTACATATCTGCCGCTGTTGTGCATTGATATTTTAAGGCAAGATCCAGGTTGGAATCATTGTTATCTGTGTCTTCTCGGAAGGGTGTTCAATGCCTTGTTGTACCATTGTTGCACGATCCCCTACGTCTGCTTGCGCTAGCAGGCAGGCATCCTGCGTATCTTGTTGGATTGCTTTATAATCATTTGTCCAGCAGCGTTTTGCCTATTAATAATCTTTTGATTTTTAACACAATGGCTGCAGCCTGACAGCACGTGAAGAGTGCTGTCTAGCTTGTGGCAGATGGGGCAGATCGGCAGGCCTTCTAAATGGCTGCACTGAATGGCACACTATCTGTCGTATATCAAATCTGTGCGGCAGAGCATGACAGTGTTCTTTTCTCAGGTTCCTGTTTTTTGCAGCTGTGGGGTGGCAGGCTTGCTGTGCAGACTGTATACACGTGGCGCCTACGCTGGGCTTGGGCAGCCAGTAGCACTGCGACGAGACCCAGAGGCGGAATCGTTCGCCAACGCTTCGGGTTACCAAAATGTCAGGATGCATGGTAAGGCCCTGACGCCTGCCCTTAGGGCCTGTACTGCTTACTGTGAGAAATGGCTACCCTTTTGTTAATATGGGTATAATTCACTCTGGGAATCGAACCTCAGCATAGACACCAGTCACCTTTTTCTCACACAGATCACTCTGACTACTTTTCATACTTACACCATATTAATTTGTTCTGAGCCTGTGATAGCCAAGCATTATAGGATGGTTTCCATAGTGCAAGCTGTGCCAAGACAGACCTAGCAACTTACATTTGCTTGCACTCGCCTCCAATAACTCGAGTCTTCTGCATGCTGCAGAGCACCCAGTTTTCAATATCCACGACTGTTTTGGGACAAAGCTAATGCGCTGGTGGCGGTTAAAGGGTAAAACGAGCTTTGGTTGGGGCATGGTGGCTCAACATGTGTGCACTCTGCAGGTAGGGAAGAGATTTCAGAATTTGGACTAATGGCGTAGGTTGTTGAACTTGAAAATCAGCCGAACAGTCATCAAATAATAATCGGAATGTATACACAAAAGCAATTGTTTGAGGGCATTTTTACCTTCCTCCTTAGCGCCTTATTGCATACATATTTCAAAGTTCCATATCCTCTTGGATGCAGTGTGACAGCCGTGCAAGTGTTACAACTACGTGTGAGAAAATTTTGCTTGTTTCCTCTTCCTCAGAGACCTTATCCACATTCCACATCTCCCTACACAGCCTTCTGGTATATACATTGTAAGGAGTATATGTGTGTCCTGTTTTCTGTTGTCAGTTCTTCTCGATGGTAATTTGGGAGCACTTTAAGTATTACACCTTCCGCACCTTGGCATTTGATGTGGTGTGTGTGCAAGAGACATGCGCCTCTTTTCCATTTTTCCTGAAAGGAAAAGGGAGACGGCAGAACAATCTCCCCCTGGCAAAGTAGCAACCCAGACATGTTACTGGATTATACTAACTTTGCCATAGCAAAGGGCAGCGTAATGATATTAGAAGTCATGGCTATTGATTTACTCTGAATGATCAGTGAATTTGTAAAACTCGAATCGCCCTCGTTTCTTGCCAACAATAAGATGAAGCTAGTCCCGAAAGTAGACAGAGGCAAAGCTATGGAGGCACAAGGTAAGAAGAAGCAAAAAGTCGTTGTAAGCATTTGAGAGGTGTATATTGTGATCTGAACACAATTCATTTTACTCCTCGTACGTACTTGCTTGTAATTACTCCTCGTACGTACTTGCTTGTGAAGAGGGGCACCTTGCCTGCTAGCTCAGTATTGGGACATGCGGCTACTGAGCCAAAGAAAGGAGGGAGCTTTGAGGAATGCAACGTGAAGTACACGACATGAGGACTGAGCACACCAGCTACCTTTCAAGCAGCCATCATCCAGCAAAAGCAATCCAAGGTAGCACAAATAATGGATGCTGTTATTGCTTATATCTTGTATTGCACAGGTCATCAGGGTACAGTACCAAGCAGGCCTGACTCCATTGCTATCCAGCAAAAGCTCCTGCGTGTGACCATCTGACATCTTGGTTGTGGTGCCGCATCATTGTCTAAGGTTCAGGTCGATTAAGTTTAATTCAACCGGGAAAAACGTGTTATTGCATTTGTGCTACCCTAAAACCTCTGTCTATGTGTTAACCCATTAAACAATCTTCACGCTTGTATAAGACAGCTTGCATTCATTTTGCTCGCTGTCAAGGATGGTCGCCTTCTTTGATGCAGCTCATGAGGCCTCCTTACTGAACAATGCAACAAAATTGATGGTGATGAGGACGTTGGCGGTGGCGATGCCAGAAGAGTTATTGTACTACGCTCGTGCAGAGCAGTTGAGCAGCTTATTTGGGTACACCTCTCACTCTTGTCCCGTGCAGTGAAGCACGGATCATAACTTGTTAATCCACGTCGTGGCAGAACAAGAGCGTTCCAACGAGCAGGTGCGTCTAGAGAGACGAGTCGAAAGAGTGCAAGCTCTGCATCGTGCATCACCAAAGGGCTAAGGATGAACGGTCTATCTGTCACTGGCAAGCAAGGATTCATCTTTGATGTGATGTGTTCACTCTACCTACCTGCCTTGTATGATGCAAGCAAGCCAATGGGACAAAAAAAACATTTTTCCTACTCCCTCCTATTCATCCACAAAGGTGCAGGAGCTGCGCAGAGCTTTTTTTAAGGAGTACAAGAAGTCCAATTGAGGAAAGCTGCACCTAGGGCTGGGACAGGAGGTTCATCTTCAAATATTGCATCCAGTAAGCTCTTTTCTGTGCACAAACATTGGTCTGTACACTTGACTGAGTGGACTAAGAAGCATGGGAACAAGGTGGCTACTTCCCGTTGGGCCTCGCTGGCATCATGGCCTAATTAGGCAAGCATTTTAAACGTTTGGCTTGCATGAGCAATTTTGAGAGCTTTTTCCTTCCTAAAACATAATTGATGCGAACCTGTTACATTGAACCATCGTGGAAGTAACTCTTTGTTTGGAAGGGGTCAAAAGTTGGCCATTTTTGCCAGAATTCTTGGCCTCAACAGAGAACAGGCTCTGAGCTCACTCCATAGCCGACCTTCTGGTCTTTTCACTCACTTTCTTTTGGAATGATCTGATTGATGAAAAGAAAAAGAAAAAAGAAAACCGCAGGCAGTGGAAACCACTCCCCACATTAATTATAGAAAAGGAGCCACTTTGGTACCGAGTACCGTAAAGCTCCTCCACCGTGAAAAGGAAAGGAATAATCAATGGGGATCAAGCTGCAGGCTTGGCCTGAAACCGGCTCTTGATGAGAGTTGATAACAGTAATGGAAAGGGCACGTCTATCTGGTATGGACAAGTTTACCAGCAAAGTTCACATAGTGCACATGGAGCTTGGAAGCAAGCTTCTAAACTCTCTTTAAGAATTAAGACTCAGTTCCTTGAAAGGCTTTAGAGTGTGAGTGTTGTAGATGGTGCCACCCACACCTAAAAGGATGATGTGGAGAGCAACGGAGGCTCCTTGGAGAATGTTGCAGAGATCTTTGTGCTCTTCCTTTGCGGCGTTCCGCTGGTTCTGAGGTCTGGTGTCCTCACAATACTTGATCTCGACAAGGTGGATGTCACGCCGAGCTTTGCTGAGTTCTTTAGGTCGGTGCTGTCTGGGGTTGGTGGCTCTACTGGTGGCTGGCGGTGCTGCTGGGGTGCTCTCAGTCTCCCTCAATTGCCCCCTGCCACTTCAAAGAGCCCACCCCCCCACATTAGTTTGTTATTTTTGTGTCTTTGCAGCGATGGGAGTAACCAGCACAAAATCTGGGCGGCTGGAGGTAAACCTGTTTTTATCTGAGAAGCGGGGTGGGAAGAGCCATTTCGTCAGACAAAAGGCCACAGTTGAAATTTGCAGTTGAAGCGGTTGAAATGCGGTGAAAATCATTTCAACTGCATTTCAACCGCAGCGGTTGATATCAACTGCGTCTACCGCTATTTCAACTGGTAGCCTGCCTCTAGGTGTGTTTCCTCTCGGAGTTTTGGCTGTAAGTGCTACTCATATGTGCATGTGTTTTATGAGGATCTGGTAGTACGCTTGGTAGTTCGCTTCAATTTTGGCATTTCCCAGTTTATGGAGAAGATGCATGTGTACCTGAAGGGCGTCACGGTGGTTTGGTAGGTACCAAAGCTTTGGGGGAGGAGAATGGGCCATGTTTGTTGTATGGGTATGAATATGGGTTTGTGTTTGATTTTCTATGTCTTCTTTTGCAAGCCAGTGAATGTTGTAGAAGGGATTTCCCTCAGGGCCTGCTGTTCTGATGGAGGTGTCTGCAATGTCGGAGTAGGTGGTGGCTGACTTTTTAGCAAGGGCGTCGGCATGTTTATTACCGATGATACCGGCATGGGACTTTACTTTGAAGAAGTGGATGGACGATGGTGATTGGCGGATTGCTTTAGCAATGGATTGAAGGATATCTCCTTGGATGTGGTGGCGATGGAGATTCGGGTGTGAGAGCTGCTTTTTGTTTTGGTGCAGTGATGTAAGGCTGTCTGTGGCAATATGTGAGTAGCCATGTATGATTGCAGCTGCTGTAGCTGCTAGCTCTGCATGTGGGATGATGTTGGTTATACCCATGCCTTTTGGGTTTACATAGTGGGAAACGTTTAAGTGAGGGTGGTATACGCTATACGCCTGATCCGGTGTCTTGCCCTACTTCATTCTTTTGGAGGCTGCCATCAGTGTAGGACCAATACCGCCAATCTTTTACCTTAAGGGTTAGGTTTTGGCTGGAGCTGTTTTGGGGTGCTTCGTCGATATTACAATTATGAGGTTGGTCAGTGCTAATCAGGGCACTTGTTTTATCTGGGCCTTCTGGGGCTTGAGGGTGGTCATTGGGTAGCTTATTAAATTTGTTGAGACCTGAGTGTTGTTCGGAACCTAAGGCTGTTTGGTAGGGATGGTTATGTATGTTTTTAATTTCCCACTTTGCCTCAGGGATTTCTTTGGCAAGTTCTTTTGGCCAGTCTTTGTTGTGAGCATTAAGGCAGACCCAGCCCTTGGTGTTCCATATAGCAATGATCTGCAATTCCCAGGAGTGTTTGGAAAGTGGTATTTGTATGTTGTTCCAGAAGGGCACTTTCGCATATTGGAGTTGGTTTGATGGGATGGTGCCCAGGAGTTTACATATGTGGGTATTTGCGGCAGAGTGATGCATTGGGATTTGAGGTCATATTTATATTCCAGGAAAGGAGGAGCATGAATGTGGCTGTTTCCTCTGTGCTGACAGCAGCAGAGTAAATGGCGTGTCTTAATGCTAGAAACATGGTGTTTTCATGATAAATAGGGAGGCAGATGGAGAAACCGGAAAATCGGGAGGAGAAGGCATTGGTGTTTGCTCCAAACACTTTGTCCCTTGGATGCTCACTTCAGTTGTGGGGGAATTTGGGGTCATAGTCGAGGGGGGATGCCTTTTTTTCTTTAGTGACTAGGGCCTGCCACTTTTGAAAGGCGGCAGTGATATGGGAGGGGAGTCTCCGTGCGAAAGAGTCTTTGCTTTTTTTGCTCGTATGTCTAGGTGTAGAGGTGTCTTTACGTGCAATTAGGCCTATGTATTCTGATGCAAAGCTAATGGGAGGAGGTTGGACGTCTGATTGATGCATTTGTACTCCACTGGTCAGTGGTCAATGGTTGTTCTGGTAGATCGATTGTAAGCATCGCTCTGATTTACGCGCTTTTGCAGTGCGTTGGGCTGCATAAGAAGCGACAAGCTTTGCTAGCAGTGCACATAGTAGGTACGTATTGCACAAATTGCACTGGCTGATCTGGTAGGCTGTGAGTGGATGCTGCCTCAGCATGTAGCTAAAGCAGCCATGCCAAACAGTGGGGAAGGAAATGTTGCATGCCGTCCTGAATGCCACGCTTAGAGCTAGGGTTCTATTGTTTAGCACGCTAGTCAGGACAGGTTTAAAGCCTGTAAAGTAAAAGCTAGGGCAAATGATATTCTCCTCGCAGCCCTTAACGACTTTGCAGCCTGCCAAGGTGGTGACTCCAGTGTCTCTGATCTAGGCCAAGCTAACCCCTTTGTGTCTGCTAGGCCAAACGGATCCTTAGCTGTTTCACTGCAGCTTCCGTCCTAGGCAGTGTGTTTGTCAACTTGCTTTATGTCTAGTAGTTTTGGCCTGCTTCCCCCTGCTTTTGGTTCTTGTAGAGGAGCCCGTTTCTTGAGATCTAGACCTGTAGTTCACTTTTTTTTGGCTGGTCTCCCCCTACAATGGGCTTGTAATGTTGAGAATGACTTGCTAACGCAGTTGCGTTTTCTGCCAGGGAATCTTTATTCTCTGTTGGGTTGTTTAGAGTTGGTTTTGGCACACCAGTCATCGCAATGGCTTGGTTGCTTTTATGCTGGCTAACACATAGCTTCCCTCGCCTGTATGTTGAGAACCTTGAAGTTGTGCCCTTGGCCCGTCGAATTTTTCCTTTATTAGCCCTATCTTCCTAATACAGAAACATTTTACCTTTGACAAGGTTTCCCCCCTTTTCTTTCTTTCCCTTGCTTGTCATTCGTGTATACACTTTGCCCTTCTAATCATTAAACTGGTTGTCCCCCTTACTTGATTTTACTCCATACAGCCTGCCTTCTCTTGCTCCTCTTCTTGTGTTTTGTAACTTTTTCTGTTTTGGTTCTTTTCAGCCTCGTCGTAGGGATTTTGCTATCTCCCCTTTACCCATATAACACGCCCGGACAAGAGGGTGATCTGATAGGCTGTGACATGTGAAAATAGAGTGCACGCATTGGCAACTACAAATTAAGTTTGTGTTCACCAAACGCTAAGCTCAAAATCTTGCTTTCACCCACAGACAGGTTAATAAAGTGTAGAATGCATGCAGGAATTGGAGCTCGCCAATGGGGGAACACAGCCACGAGCCGCCAGCCTGGTTGTGAGCGATTATGTTGAAAGCAATCATATTACAATTTTGTGCAAAAAGAGTGACTGCCAAGGCAAATGTTCTTACAAAAAGCCATCATGACATAGAATCGCAAAGGAAACTGATCATCTGAGCAAAAGCAGTCAATCTCACCATCCCATTCAAAAAAAGGGCTACCCTACCTACCTGCATGTATGGCATGTTTTTAAGTATAGAAAGTGTAATAACCAGCAACACATTCATTAAATAATTTGGACATTTGGGCAAAAACAATCATTTTCTTATCTAAGGCATCACAATTCATTGTCCCACTTAAAGAAAGGGCTCCCTTACCCACAAGCATGGCATATATATGTGGCATGTTCAAATAGTTAGCGGCACTTTCACCAAGCATCATTGACATCAGCTTTGAACCATATACTACAAGGGTCACAACATTGAGACATTCAGAACAGCACTCAGGGCAACAAAATGCGCACAACACGGGTCCTGGCTGCCCCACATAAACGACATTGTCACTTCAAGCTTAAGTGCTTGTCTTGTTCATTATCTGTGTTGACAAGATTGATCTCAACTGTAGCATTTGGGAGCTCAACCTCCCGCGCATATGCATCATTATTAGGGCAGAGTACAACATTTACTTTTGTCGCTTCTCCTTCCACACCAGTAGGACCCAGAACAGCAAACGGTAGCCCACAACCATGACCCACACACTGCAAACAAAAAGGGGGGGGGGTAATGGTTTGATTGTACACTTTACCCGGCAAGCCAGCTGCTGTAGAGGACCTGGAAGCTGTAAAGCACATAAAACGAGCCACTCTGAGCTATTAGCTTGCCTACTGATGAGTAGCTTTTAACTGGTCAGTTGTTGCAGCTCACAGATTGCTTCTTGCAAGAGCTTTAAAGTTTTTTCTTGTCAGGTAGCATTAAATGATGAACCAGGCACTCACATCAAGAAGTTCAGCCATTTGCTCAAAGGGGTCCCTCCGCGTAACCAGTACTGTAGCACCTGCATGGTACATGCAACAGTCACGTTCTTGTCTAAGAAATTCTCGTCCTCAAAGAAAATGCACAGAGCAGTCATAACAGTTTGCTGCTGCATACAATGTTTGGGTGCAACGCTGAAACACCCTACACTGGCACACTGGCACATACATGCATCTTCCTCGAGCATACAAACGAATGAGAACAGTTACACCCAGACTGTCAGCCTTCTAGCTGATCAGCGCATCTCACCTCATCCCCAGATGCTGTGCATGATGGATCTGCGCATCCTCCAAGCTGGTCAGCGCAAGGACAGCCCCACCCCTACAGTAACAAAGGAGACATGTTCAGGTGCA
>Ga0307945_1002022_pt1 | contig 16248 bp, 18 predicted proteins | sample OrgLakmetagen228_FD_201818 | JGI IMG/M metagenome (GOLD analysis project Ga0307945, IMG submission 201818) | Saline water microbial communities from Organic Lake, Antarctica - #228 | ecosystem: Environmental > Aquatic > Non-marine Saline and Alkaline > Saline | place: Antarctica: Organic Lake...
TGTACGGGAGCGTGGTGGTGGTGGTGGTGGTGGTGGTGGCGGTGGTGGTGGCGGTGGTATAGCCAAAGTATCAGCGGTGCTGCTGCTGCTGCCGCCACTGCTGCTGCTGCTGCTAGTGTTGGCGGTGCTGTTTTTGGAGTTGGTGTTGGCACTGGTGTCGGCGATGCTGCTGCCGCTACAGCTGCTGATTTTGCCGTTGCTGATGCTGCTTTTGCTGCTGCCCTTGGTACCAACCCGGCTCGCAGAAGGCTTGCCAGTTTGAGAGCACTTTTGGCCCAACGCACAATCACAGACAACGCTGCTTTCAGCTGGCTGGGCGGGAGGGTGCACATCTATAGTGTTACATTCTGGGCTGCTCCGACTTCTTTGGCCTCCAACTGCAGTTGGCAGCTTACTGCTAGGTTGCTTTAATGACTGTGAGTAGGCACAGATGGATCTTCTCTCTGGGCTGTGACCCTGGCTCTGCGCTTGCGCCGGCAGCTGCTGCTGGCATTGCTTTTGCTGCACCTTATCTGCTGCTGCTACTGCTGCTGCTGCTGCTCCCGCGGTGTTGCTCGATGTCCAGCTGACAGGCCCTGCGGCACGTACAATGCACGGGTACCTGCATGTTGTAACCACGGCACAGCAGCAAGCAAGGTATTTATAGGGCCTGCAACTTGTTGCCACAAATGCAGCAACATGAGAGATGCCATGCATGGAACCAGGGAGAGTGGCGTGTAAGCTGAGGAGGAATACCTTGCAGCTTTTGCAAGCCAATGATCTGGAGTTATGTTGTAAGTTCAAGGTCCAGTGCGAGGCTTTGCCTGTAATCCTTCTGATTTCAACTCATTTCCCTTTTCTTTGGCACAACGTCTGTCTAGTGGAGAAAAATTGAACCGCATTTGGCCTTCTTGAATGCCTCCTGTTCAGTATTTAATGAGGGGAGTGATTTCGCGTTGTTTTCTTTGTTACTGCACAAGCTTGGTGCAGTGGTTAGCCACAATTGATTTGCCATCCTGCTTGCACGAGTGAATCGTGCTCACTTATGAGCTGCACACCTTGTGTTGATGGGAGCAGGCGAAGCATAGACCTCGGGGCAGCTACTGCTTGGCTCCATAGCTGCAGTGAAGTACGGCACCGTCGCATCATGCCTGCAAGCAATTGCACAGTGGGTATAAAATCATGCCTGCAAACAATTGTACAGTGGTCTCAAATCCTATGAGTATAGGTATACACAAAGGAACGACTTGTTTACGGGTCCTCTAGTTAAATCGACATACACAAGGGGCGGTCTTGGCGATCTCTTCCTGTTAAATGCTTTGGGATCTTGAAACCTGTTGACTGGTTAAAAACCAACTGGTCCGCTACCTATGAGCATATTACAACAAAAATCCTGGCGAAAATCCAGTTTAGAGGCCGTGTTTATCACACTTGTGGTCATGATATCATAATGATGGGTGCTGCTCCAAAGTTCATGTTATGGCGATGGCAGGCAGCCTATAATGTAACAGAAGAGCACAGCTTTGTTTTGTTATTGCGCACTTATGATGATGAGCTGACGTGTTGAAGAGCACTGGGATCTGTTTGTTCCCACAATGCCAGGCAAACGGCAGTGGCGTTTTTGTGTGTGTGCCATAATTAATCTGAGAAAAGCTTTGCTAAAAAAAGGTGTGCTGAGCACCGGAGGCCCAGAGCAGAAGACGCAACCTCTGCTCGTACTCTACTTGCCTGAGATTTGCTAGCGCAAGGCGCTTGCTGAACAGGGAAAGGCCTGCGTGCCATGCGTAGTCCGGGTGGGCCATGGCAGCCAACAAGGGCAGGCCATCCACATACTCGTCAGAGAAGACCAGCTGGCAGCCTGCGGGGTTGAGGAAGATGAGTCGTCACCAGAGCCTTGAATGCAACCTCTACCTCTCACTAAAAGCCCTCAAAGCTAATTTGATCTTTGCAAGTTCTGTAACCTTATACATCTACTCAATGCACGCATAGAAACATCATTGACGCACGTGCTCTACAATCATTGTTCTGAAAAAGGGCACACGAGTCTGTGCACATACGGATAAATCTGTATCCTTGTGCAGCCTGGCTAGACACGTAACATGTGATGTTGCACTCGCCTGTTCTGCTCAGTGTCCAAGGCAGCACTAGGTTACAGGCATAGCGATATAAACTACCATTAGGGGGAGCCCAGCAGCCTAAATGGGGGGTCGCCAACGTGACTGCAAGACAAAGTGTGTCAGCGGTAAAATGTGCACTAGATCAGGTGTAGCATGCCAAGGTTGTTCACGTAATTGGTGCGCCTTCCGTGGTTGTGTCAGCTCTTTCTCCTCCATTGATGATAACAAGCAGTGCTTACAATGTGAAACAGGAGTGCCACGGTTTATGGTTAATAGGCACCCAGACTGCACACACAGCTATTCATCAACAACAGCACGCTCACCGAAATTAACTGGCTGCACAGCCTCTCCTTCCCATTTGCCCTCAGACATGCTGCCGCCGTCTCTGCCCTTGCCATTGTTCCCATGCGGTTCAGATTCAGAGGTGCAGCCGTTTGTTGGAGGTGCTGCGGCTGCGCAGGAGGCTTGTGACGGGAGGGTATCACTCAGACCATGTGCTCCTTGAGGAGAGGAGGCAAGAAAGCCGACGGCCGCCAGCTTGCCAACAGCAAAGCGGCAGATGAGACCGCCCAAGCTGCAGGGGCGCAAAAAACACGAAATAATATCCTCATTGAAGCACGCTGGCAAGAATTGAAAAGGGCCAAGATTTAAAAAGGGGCAACAAATGAGAAACAAACAGGCCGCCCAACAGACAGTTCCCATACCACAGCACGGCAAACACAGGCACAATTTTGGGGCTGAGGATAAATAGATGAAGCGGAAAGCCACAAAGCAGAAATAACGCAGGACAAACATAGGAAATTACAAGGAACATATCAGAAAAAATGGGCGTACCTGTAGCCAATGAAGGAGATGCGAGACACCTGTGATAAAATTAAAGTTGTTCAATTTAGCGGTACATGCGGTGCTCATAAACACAGCTTCCATGTCAAGCTCATTCCTAGGTTTCAAACCCATCTGTGCAGTTAGGCAACCCAGGTAATCCACTAGTTTTGCCCTTCTGCTACAGACCTGCCTCATTTGGCCAGCACGGAGGCGTGCACAAAATGAGATCACCTGCAGAAGTAAGCAAAATTTTGGCGAATTTGAGTGCCTTTTGTTTTATTCAGTTTGTTGGGTTTGAAGGGAGAGTGGAACAAACTGTAGGGATAGTACTAGATGAAGGCATTTGAGCACAAGTTATATGAGAGGAAAGCGAGTCCAGAATATTTGCAAAAAACTGTTGAGTGCATCAACCCAATGACAGCAGCACAAAACACCGAATGGGTAAATGTGCTTGACCTGAATGAACGATGAAGTACCCACCAGATCTGCCAACCGCTCGCCGAGCATATCAATGCCGTCCTGCAAAAAAAATTGGTCAAAAAAACAGGTAAGACACAATCAGCACCCATAGACAAGAGAACGTCATCCATGGGAACTGCTTTGTTCAATACGAGCATTCACAATGATAAAGCGAGATCCTAGGTTAATTACCTAAATGCATGACCTAGATCTAAAGCAGTGCGAGGTGACTTATAGCCTGTTTCATTATGAAATATTCTTAAAGCCTTAGCACTGTGGATAATGCTCGTGCTTGTGCGTTTGTGTAAGTGCAAATTTGTGTGTATACACCTTGTGGTGCTCCAGCATGGCTCGTGTGGTTGTGCCTTTGCAAGCATTACTTACATATGTCAGCCGTGCAGCATTGACGTTTGAGTTGAGCACCATAACACGTCGGGCGCAACACATGGTTTTAAGCAACGCGGTCACAGCTGCCATGTCACCTGATAGGCAAGAAAAGCATGAACAGGTCAAATTTGTGAACTCTGTACCATTACTGTAATGGTGATTGTGCAACCAGGGGTAGTGCGTTGGGGTTCTGCAAAGGGGTCGCTCTAGAATCTCGTTCTTACTCAGTGCTGTGCCTTCCATAAGGCTACAGTTTGTCACCCACCAGCACAACCCCACATGCCATGCTGGAGCACCACAAGGTGTATAGGAACAGGCTTGTGCAAACGCCCTGGCTGCATCCTGTGTTACATGAGGTGTGTTTGTGCATGTATGTGTGTGCGTGTGTGTGTGTGTGTGTGTGTGTGTTTGTGTGTGCATGTGTGCTTGTGTGTGTGCTTGTGTGTGTGTGTGTGTGCGTGTGTGTATTTGTGTGTGTATGTGTGCTTGTATGTGTGCTTGTGTGTGTATGTGTGCACGCGTGCGCGCACGCGCGCGTGTGTGTGTGTGTGTGTGTGTGTGTGTGTGTGTGTGTGTGTGTGTGTGTGTGTGTGTGTGTGTGTGTGTGTGCGTGCGCGTGTGTGTGTTTCTGCTTGCTGCATGTGCTGCTGTGCAAGTACCTTTTTCAAAAAAACTGTTCATTACGGGGCCGCATTGTCATTACTTTCAGGCAGCATGCTGTTTATTTATTTTTGTCCAGGTGAAACAGGTGAAGAAAAGTTGGTTGCCTTCTTTTAAATTTGAAGTATAGTATAGCAAATATTATAAGAGCATCAGGATTGATATCTGCTGTCCTCGGGCGATTCAGGCTAGGAAGCCCGCTCACTCAGGCAAAGCTTTGCAACACCCCAGCCTCCAGCCTCATCATGGATGGCCCCATTGCCATGGCACAGGCTGCTGTTGCCAAGCAGGGTGACACCGTGAGGTCTCTGAAGGCTCAGCTGAAAGAGGGCAAAGTGGAGAAGGTGAGCAGGGAATTTCTGCCGGGGGTTTCGTGCCGGGGGTTTTCGACAGTGGGAGGCACAGCTGCTGCTACCAGCTGTAATACCAGCTTAAGGAATGAAGGATGGAGGCAGCACACACGGGAGGAACACATGCTCCGGCCCATGCAAATGTCGGCTCTCCCTGCTCACGCAGGCCGCAGTGGATGCAGCCATCAAGCAGCTGCAGCAGGCCAAGATCGACCTGGACACAGTCACAAAGGTGCGATGTTTGCTATGCACAGTGTCTAACATTACTTATCGAATGCTGATGCAAGCACACCGCGTACCTGAAATTTGAGCACCAAGGTCATGCAGAAACATACAGAATCAACAGACGAGATTCTTTCAGCTTGGAACCGAAGATGTACTCCCCACTATAATCAAACTTGAAATAGCACACTCCTTACGGATTTTACATCATTCGTGCAGGAGCATGACAAGGACAGCGGAAAGCCACCTGTGCAAACCAAGGAGGCTTTTCGCGCTATGCTGGTAAGATCCTATTGCTCTGATACTTGGGGTCATGCAGCCGCACCTGATCGTCCAATGTGAAAAGTGTCCCAAGGGGGCCAGTCACTATGACAAAAAGCAGCGTACGCTAGAAGCACATCAGATGCACATCATAAAGTCTTGCAGAAGAAGGCAAAAGGGCAAGTAGCATACAACTGTCTACAGACAACCCACGTTGTCAGGCTTCAATCCCCTCCACTTCACTAACCAAAAAAACATATTCCCTCTCTCAGACCACCACCCTGGAGCGGCGCATGTACTACATGCCCTCCTTCAAGATCTACGGCGCAGTGGCAGGCTTCTACGACTACGGGCCGCCAGGGTGTGCCATCAAACAGAACATGACCCAGGCAAGGCTTCCTTTCCTGTTGCGAATATGTGGTGTTGTCTTCAGCTCAAGTTTAGCGACTCGATCCTCGTTTTGTCTTTTTTGCTCTGAAATATATCTGGCCAAGTGCCATACTTGAACCTTTGAACAATTTATTATATCATATCTGAAACTGTAGGCCATGCAACACGTTATGCACAAACGCAGACGCAGCTGGAGGCTTGTTGTGCTTTGCACTTTTGCTGGCTGCTGACATTAAACAAATGTATGCTGTCTTTCAAGCCTGTCCTTTCTGCTCGATGAATGGCATTGAAGTTGAGCGTCATAGTGTTTTGCATGGATATTCTCTTCTACTCTAATTATTTCCCCTTAGTGACCTTGGCGCATGACGCAGTGCTTGAGTGCTCTGCTCTTTCCTGTTGCGAGGCATCAAGTTGCCAGCATACACAAATGCAACGAGTAGAGGGCTCGATGACAGCTGACTCGTGAGGTTGTTTAAACCTTTGTGCAGGCTTGGCGCAACCATTTTGTGCTTGAGGAGAACATGCTGGAGGTGGAGTGCCCAGCTGTCACGCCCGAGGTTGTGCTCAAGGCATCTGGCCACGTGGAGAGGTGAGCAAGCTCATTATATGGAAACGCTAGGTAGATTTTGGGATTCAATTTGGAGGGAGCAAGATGAAACAGTCCACGGAGGTCTCTGAAGCACAGTGGCGATTCTGCTGGTAACGAGCAGGGTATGAGGGGATACCGCATATTATACACCAAAGCGTAAGCGAAAATGCGGTTGAATGTGGGGGGTGCGCAAGAGTATATACATCGCTACTCTCCGCAGAAATCTATCAACGATAGGCACTCATCATGTTTGTGCCGCACACTGCTGCGCACAACGTTTCATAATTCTCCTTGTATAGATATCATTGTGCACCTGATGTAAGGGTGCTTGTGATTTCTGAGTTACTTTACTTCACCACGTAGGTGCTCCAACACCCTCAACACCTGGAACCAACAGCAAAGGTGTGCTTTTTTTGTTTGTCCAGGTTCACCGACTTCATGGTGCGTGATGCACAGACAGGGGAGTGCTTCCGTGCAGATCACCTGCTGGAGGCGGCCCTGGAGGCAACGATGGATGATGCAGCAGCTACGCCCCAGGCGAAGAAGGCGAGAGGGAGGGTGTGAGGGTGCTAACAAAAAAGATGTGCCATTACTCAACAAAGCAGATGTGTGGGGAGCTGTCAAAAGCTTGAAGTTTTGTGAGCACATCGGGCTCGTTGCTTCTTGGCAGCTTCTGGCAAGTAATCTGCCGCAATTTCAAACTCTAACATGCAAACAACACTGGTGCTGCCCCTGCCCCTGCACATGCGGCAGCACCAGTGCAACCACGCCCGCCAAATGCTGCCCAAGGACAGCCTTCATGTCAGTGGGCTTGGTACCAAGCCTACCTTGATAGGCCTTCAATCGCCAAGCCAGCATTGTCAACTTAAAACACACCTTTGCAGTACGCTTCCTTACAATTCTACTCATTTCTTGTGCCTCACTCTGCACCCTTTCTTTGCTTTAGCTCAACATTACAGTTGTGTGTTTGTCCTGCCTGTGTGCAGGAAGCCCACGAAATGCTGGTTGGAGTTGGTGAGCTAAAAGCAGAAGACCTTGGACTAGCCTTGAAGGTGAGAGGGTCTGTGGCCTGGCTCGTGGTGCTAGCCAGACTTTTCAAGCTTACAAGATCGCAAATTTTGAAATGGTTGACCTCACAGGTGGCATCCTGGAAGCGCTAGTGTTCTTGCCTTTGTGCCAAAACATTGCATCTGCCTGGTTTGCTGTAGCGTTATAATGTTATAACAGACTGCCTAGTGGAGGCTTTTCCTATAACTTAGATGGTTTTGCTGATCCGCATTCTGCAACCTTGCAGATCGACGCTTGTAGCAGACTGATCATACGATCTGCACCCCTGTCCAGCACACCCCTTTTCACATTGCACATTGTGTGTGTGTGTGTGTGTGTGTGTGCGTGTGTGTGTGTGTGTGTTCAAACGCGCAGAAGTACGGTGTGAGGGCGCCTGACACCAACAACGACATCAGTGACCCCTTCCCCTTCAATTTGATGTTCAAGACTAGCATCGGCCCTCGAGGTGATGCAGTGGGCTTCCTGAGGCCTGAGACAGCTCAGGTGAGGTTGTGAGAGGTTCACGTGTCAAGGTTGATTTGTTCAGCTTCACATGTTTAGGCTGGAAATTTGACTGCAGACAATGCGTCATAAGGCATTTGACTGGCCGATTGTACAGTGCATGTACGGTCTGGTCACCCCATGTGACGTCCGTGTGATCGAAAGAGCAGACTGGTTGAAATGGTCGTAATTCAGAGCACTTAAAAAACTGCTGGTCATGCAGCAATATGTGCCCTCCATTGCACACATTCTGTGTAAACATCGGTTGTATGCCTCACATTCTTCGGCCGCACAACCACCCAACAGTCTAACGCATGTGATAGCGCCATGGTAACCCTCTTTCCTCACAATTATGCTCAGGGCATCTTTGTCAACTTCCGAGACTTACTGTACTACAACGGTGGCAAGCTCCCATTCGCTGCGGCTCAGATCGGCAACTCGTACCGCAATGAAATCTCGCCCCGAGCTGGGTTGTTGCGAGTTCGAGAGTTCACGCAGGTACGATGACGAACAAACCCAACGCAGAACAAACGCAAACGCACGCGTGCATTTAGTGTGACACGTGTACATGTACCATGTATGCACACCTGGTAGCTTTTTCACATTGCAACATTGCTCCCATTCTTGTGTCATGTTGCAACATTGCTTCCGTCCTCGTGTCGACTCTGGATTGAGGCGTATAAGTCACAAAGTTGTAGGCGTTTTCCTGCACTGTTGTTTTGTACAAGTACAATTTTTATGAAAAGGTCGCAAGCACGTGATGAGTTCCTGGATGGCCCTGTCCTTGGGAACTTGCAGGCAGAGATTGAGCACTTTGTCAACCCAGACGACAAGGCGCACCCCCGCTTTGCAGAGGTGGCCGACCTTGCCCCCTTGCTGTATTCCAGGTAGGCAGATGGGTGGCTTTCTGTGTGTGTGTGTGTATGTGTGTGTGTGTGTGTTTGTGTGTGTGTGTGTGTGGGTTGAGGGTGTTTGTAGGTGCGCATATTTGCAAATATGTGAGTGCACAATGGGATGTGCGTATATACGATGGGTATAACACACATGCACGTAGAGACGAGCAAATCCTGTCATACGCTTTCACATAAAAAACCCTTGAACGTGAACAATTTGCAACACGTGAACGAGTAACTGTCTTAAAACAAGTTATCTTGCACTATCCATGTATATTGTACATTACATAACATGTACATTCCAGACCAACATGCAAGTGTGTCAATACGCACGCTGGGGCATGTACCTCCCTTGTTTTTGCTTTTTAACTTGATTGCAGGGACTTACAAATGGGTGAGGAGAAGCTGCCTAAGCCCATGAAGCTGGGAGAGGCCGTTGCCAAGGTGAGGGGATCCGTGAGTTGTGGCTTAAGCTGGAATAATTTTGGTCTTTCGCTACTCTTACAATGCTTATCTTCTCACTATTATCCTTGTTTTGTTGTTCCGTGGGGTGAATGTATAATTTTAAACCACATCATATACTGTTTACGTGCAATTGTTTTGATAGGAGAATCACCAAACATACCGTCTTTTATTGTGTGTTTTTATGGTTCTGGCCAACCCTAAGTATTTTGGACGGTTACTTAGGATGAAAAGACGGAATTGATTAAAATAACGGTATTCCTTCTCAATCGCTGACATACCAGACAGCCGGGTATATAACCGCATACCGCAAATGTTTCCGACCCCCTCGCAAAGTGTCACGGCTAACTTGTTTAAAAATTAGTTCAAAAACGCATAGCAAAGTTCGCATTGGTGCAAAATAACAGCTTTCCTAACGTCTAGTCTCAAACCCTGGTCAAAACACCTGGAAATTGATTGTGTGAGGCATGCTAAGTTTTTGCTCATGGGCACGTAGAAGCCTTCCTTGCACAATCAAGGAAAAGGGAATAGGACCCTGCATAAGCTTGCATTGCGTTCAATAATAGGATTTTGCGAACCTGCTGAATTCAGTGTGTAACACTTATACTCTAGTTCTTGGAGTGAAGCAAAGTTATATCACTCATATCATTCTTGCTTTTTATCTGCATTCTTCTTGAGTTCTTGTCTTTTTATCCCGTGGCCCTCGTAACTGTGTTGTGGCATTTGGTATTTTGATGTTCAGGGACTGATGGGAGCCTCTGGTGTTGCAGTGAAATTGAGATTTAAGAGGGCTACCTATTTTTTGAGCAAACACCATGTAACCATACACTTTCATGGGTATAGTTCCTGATAAATGTTCTGAAATTAGAGTGCAGAGAAACAACAACAGACAGTTGGTGGAAATCTTTTTATTTCCTTGGCCCTTGCAACTGTGGCGTGGCTGTTTGGTACTCCGATGTTCAGGGCCTGTTGGGTATCCTCTGTGTCTGGTGTTGCAGTGAAATAGAAAGGTTTAAGAGTACCTATTTTTTGAGCAAACACCATGCAAGCACACTCTTTCTAGGGTGTGGTCCCTGATAAATGTTTACAATTAGAGTGTAGAGTATATAACAACAGATAGTTGGTGGTGAAAATTCCAATTATCTGGTGGCCTGGCTTTGACGCAACTGCCTGCAGCAATCCTTGCCTAACCTCCCTGTTACAGCTGCACGGCCGTCTATTTTCCGGAACTGCCGTGAAAATGTGTAATGAAAGCGAGGTTTGAGAAAACCCAATAAAAACACCCCATGCAATTTTATGCAAGGGGCACACAATTTTATTATATGACCCAATGCAAGCTTTGCGAGGCCATTGGACTTGATTACTTTGCCCCCAGCACTCTGCTAGGGGGTAATAAACGTCTGTGGTGCGCAATGATATACCGCTTGTACGATATGCTTGGAGCATCGAGCGTACTCCCTGTTCTTTTGTTTCAGCTCTTCTGCTTGCAGACAGCTACAGTTCCATTCATCTGACCTAACAAACGCAGGGCATCATTGCCAACGAGACCCTTGCCTACTTCATTGGACGTACATGGCTCTTCTTTGTCAAAGTTGGCATCAACCCAGCACGAATGCGCTTCAGGCAGCACTTGCTCCACGAGGTAAATTAGACTCACGCTTGCGTTCAACCCTTAGCTGAAGCGTTGCTTCCTCATATGATGTGGTCTTGTCAAAGGCTTTGCTTTGAATTACTTGACTGAGCAAGCCCTTTACACCTTCACATGTTCTGTGCTTCTGAGGAGCCCTTGCTAGCAAGTTCATGTGCAAATGCATTCGCGCGCTTTTCTTCACCCCTCATGTATGTGTGTAAGTGGTGAAATACAGGCCTTGCTTGTGCTGAGCAAAGCGTACCTGCTTGACAAACTTGGTTTAAACCTTTTGTCGTGCAGATGGCACACTACGCCAATGACTGCTGGGACGGTGAAGTAGAGACCTCGTACGGTTGGGTGGAGTGCGTGGGCCTGGCTGACAGAGCAGCCTTTGACCTCAATGCCCATGCCAAGATGAGCAAGTCGGAAATGACGGCGCACGAGCGCTTTGCAGAGCCTCGAATGGTGGATACGCTCAAGGTAATTGATTGGTGGATACACTGAGATGAAGGCTGGGCAGACTCGTCGGTGTGTAATGAGTGCTAAAAGCGTGTTGGGGCTGAGCATATCAGGGACAGCAGTGCAAGAGCATTAAATGCAGAAGCGTGTGTAGCATAAACTTGCATATAGAAAGGGGAGGCGCGTTGGGTCTGTGCGCTGGGTGTGTGATTTTATACGTTCGTCTTACAATCAAGTTCCTGTCACACCCCTGACTTCTGTATTTGAATGTAATTCATGCAACCGTGAAAAGTAGTGGCTTGTCTTGTGTCATGTAGCTTCCTTGTTGTGCCACTATGTCTGCAGATCAACATCAACAGGAAGGAGGTCGGGCAGCAGTTTAAAAAGGATGCCAAGGCGGCAACAGAAGCTTTAGAAAACATGTCTGAATGTGATGCAATGGAGCTGAAGGTAAGACAAAGGGCAGGTGGTTCAAGCAATAATGTAATTGAAGAGTCTGCATGTAGGTAAACATATGTAGTTATATAGTTGTATTTAAGGGCTTAGAGGCCCATGTGTTTGACTGCAAGCGACTAAAAATGAGCCAAAGCCAAAGGATAAAGAGAAGAAGAGAAAAGGGAGGGGTATGAGCAGATTACCAATGGGTGGCCCTTTTTTGCAATCAGAAACCTGTTTTTTGTGCCTCTATTGAGGTGTATCCAGGCTCTTGTTTAAACGTCATTTGATGCCTCACGCAGACAGCATGTATCTGTGCGTGCCTCTGCAATTCTGAGCAACCAGCACTGTACGGCCATCAAATGCAGTTCAAACCATATGGTGTGTTTGGGCCTCAAGTGCCTTGGGCCTCATGCATTTTCGGTTGCATGAATTCAAAATTGGCAGCATGCCGCATTGACTGTGAACAAGCCTCATGGGATGAAATCATGTGCAAATTACGAGTGGTCTTCACTCATCACGCTACTCTCACCTGTTGGCTACAAACTTGTGCTTGCAGTCTAAGCTTGAGGCTGATGGCTCTGCTGACTTGAAAGTAGGGGAGATCACCTTCAAGCTGGCCCCCTCCATGGTCTCCATTGTCAAAGAGCCAACAAAGGTACCCTGCCTTCTGCTTACTGGAGTGGCTACATGTTGTTCCTTTTCCTTGCTACCACCCACCTCGCCACTGCCTTGGAATGCTGCCTAATAGCCAACTAGTGGTAGCCATGGTATTCCACCGTTTCTACGCTTGTATGAGTCTTTGCGAGACCATATATTTGTCATCAATACAGCCATCTGCGCCTTGTGCTGCTCAGCAAGTGAGCTCAATGTTGTTCAAGGCTCAGACTTCTTGTTTATACACTTACAGGTTTCCGGCAGGAACTACGTGCCTGGTGTGATTGAACCCTCATTCGGCATTGGCAGGATCATGTACAGCATGTTTGAGCACACGTATTACGCTCGCGAGGTAAGCTAACACTGGAATCATAGGTCAGATTTGAGGCTTGCAGAGAGGCTTGCAGTTGAAGTTTAGAGAATTGTCTAGCACATTCTCTTAGTAACGAGAAGATACGCTCGCTTGTCCCCTATGCTTATTCGAACTGATCTTTTTACACTGCCAAATTTGTAGGGTGACGAAGCACGCAGTGTATTCCGCTTCCCTCCTCTGGTGGCTCCTATCAAGGCAACAGTGTTCCCCCTCATAAACAAGGATGAGCTGAGCAGCGTAGCTCGCAAGCTGTCCTCCTCCCTCACCAGCATTGGGCTCTCTAACATTGTGGACACGACTGGTGCCTCCATCGGTGCGTGTGATAGCCATGTTGGTTGTGCTAAATTTTGTTTCCGGCTGGCCATAATCCGGCTGGCCACAGGAGGGAAAAGCAACCCTTCTTATACAGCAATTGTCTATTTGCAATTGAGACAAGCATGTTTTTAAACTTCTTCTGTTTTCACTCTTGCCTCCTGTATAACTTCATAACTCCTTTGAGGCAATATGTGTTGACACATTTGTGTACCCTCAGGCAAACGGTATGCGCGTACGGATGAGCTGGGTGTTCCGTATGCCATCACTGTGGACGGTGAGGTGGTGACCAACAGCACGGTGACTGTACGCGAGCGTGACTCCATGTCACAGGTGTGTGTAAGCCTCGATGGGGGCCTTTTTTACAGTCAAAGCAGGAGAATGCAGGTCAACTTTTTTGACTGCATGTGTCAAACCAAATAAGAACAAGATATTCAGAATCCTTGCGTTGAGAGTCATTTTCCAATGGTTTAAGGATGTGCATGGTTAAAAGTTGCAAGCCACGCGCACTTGCGCCAAGGCTGCCAGATGACCAGCACCATATGCCAAACTTTTAAGTTGACATCAGCATTCTTTTAGATGCGTTTGGGGAGGGGGGGGGGAGTTTGCAGTGGTATTGGACAGTTCTAGGCACCACACAAGCGTTTCGCATTAGGCTTATGCATCTCGGTTTTGGGTCCACAGCTCTCAGAAAGGCAACACCTGCTTAGGTTAAGCAAGCAGTTGGATGCACAATTTGAGGAGGAGCAGAATAATACCATTTTACCAGGTAGGCCCTCAGGAGGTGGAAGGGGGAGTCAGAGTCAGGCTCCGGCCTGCTATTTTGACGACAGTCCAGATTTTTGTGCTGATAAAGTTTACTGAGTTCATTGTGTAATGCTTGAACACCAGTTCTTGGAGTGAAGAACATGTTGAGTTCTTGGAGTGAAGAATGTGATATATCACTCATCACTCTTGCTACCGTACGTACCACCATCCCTATACCGTACGTACATGTGCTCATCACCCCCCCCTTGGAAAAAGTTAGAAAAAACAGCAACCACCCCCCTTAGAATAATTTATTCTACCGTAACATTCAGCAACCACCCCCTCTCAAAGAAGTAAGCCACTCTTGCTGTTGTTGCTGTCACTGCTGCTACTGCTGCTGCATGCGTGTGCTAGCTTTGCGTGCTGCTTGGGTGCTATACCTAGAGTGCGTACGTGTGTGTGTGCGCGTGTGTGTGTGTGTGCGTGTGTGCACGCGCGTGTGTGCAAGGGTGCTAGAGAGAGTGTGTGTGTGTGCGCATGTGCATGTGTGTCTGTGCGTGTGTGCGCCTGTGTGAGTGTGTGCGCCTGTGCATGTGCATGTGTGTGTGTGTGTGTGTGTGTGTGTGTGTGTGTGTGCGTGCATGTGTGTGCACGTTGTGCGCCTGCGCATTTCTGCTGCATGAGAGCATGCTTGCATCCCTTTCAACTACATTGATTGCATAACCCCAGAATGCCAATGCAGTGCCAACTGTACAATCCTGTGGGGTCAAACCAAGGTCTGCGAGTCCTTGTTCTTGCCTCTTGCTCAGCCCGATCCGCTCTTGCCTGCTGCAGGCGGGCAGGGTCTGGGGGGGAAGGTGCAGGCAGAGCGGGGGGGGGCATCCTCTCCGCTCGTCACTTTGAACAAAAATTTTCGCTTCCGGCCCCCCTAAAAAACCAAACCGCTCCCCCTAGAAATAAATATATATATTTTACCACCGTTTCACCGCCCCCTCCAAAAAAGAAAAAATTAGGGGCGTTGATATACTTTATGTACGGTGATCATTTATCTAAAAGTAGAAATCAGCAACCACCAAGGGGCTTTTGCCCTGGGCTGCGTGTGGCCACCTTCACCTCCCACAGACACGAGGATATGGAAGCCATGCCACTGTCACTCTTGCTGTCGTTGCTATCACTGCTGCTGCTGCTGCATGGGGATGCAAGCATGAGAGCATGCAAGAATCCTACTTCATCTGTTGCAACCACAGAATGCAATGCCAATTACACAACCCTGCAACCAAGGCCTGCCTGGCTGCCTCTTGTTTTTCACTCTTCCGCCTCTCGCTCGGCCCGGACCTCTTGCCTGCTGCAGGCGGACGAGGTCGGCTGCCTGCTGCTGCTCCTTTGCAGGGAAGCCGACCTCGCAGGGGCAGGTGGAGCGGGGGGGGGCTCCCTGACCGCTCATTGCTGCTCTAAAATAAACATTTAACGCTAACGTCCCTGAACCGCCACCCCTAAAAATGAATATATATTATAAACCACAGCTTTCTTAGAAGTACCTCACCGCCACCTTCAAAAAACGTTAATTAGGGGCGGTGATATACTTTATGTACGGTACTCTCTTTCTCGTAGTCAGAAAATTTTTCGAAAGGAAATGTTGCCAGAAGAACATACACGCCCGATCTGTTCGTCAAAATTCTGTGCTGCTCTAAGTTTGCATTTACACTCTTCATTACTCAAACACAACTGCAGGTACGTGTGCCCCTAGCAGACGTGGCCCGCCTCGTCCGATCATTAGTGGATGGTACACAGGCTTGGGCCGAGGCAACCGCCAATTACCCTATCTTGGAAAGAAAAGAGAACGAGGATGCTTGATGTATGTAATAGCGTGTGGTGTTGGCTTTTTATCTTCAATCTCCTAAAAACGTCCAATCGGCATTGATGGACTTGTTAACCTGAATCTCCTTTTTTCAACGACTGTCGTTTTTGTAGCTTTCGCTGTTTCGGGGAGACCCTTTAGCAAAAATCGCGGTTTGTGCCGGGAAGCAAATTGAGTGTGACACGTGTTGGGAGATGAGAGTCAAAGAATTCCCAAGGATGAGGGGTGGAGTGACCTGCTCAGAAAAGCCTTTCGCGATGCACATTGGTGCCACCAACCCCGTCAGGCCTTGTAAATATTACTTTTTGTTTAATATAATGATTAAAGGCACGCTCACGCAGTGGTACCAATAAGCTCTCAAATTTCGGAAATGTTATATATAAATTGACTGCATACCTAAGGAAATGTTGAGGTCAACCAGGCGCCAACTTCTTCTGGCTCAAAACCTCTCTGCATGCTCAAGCAGCATGCTCTTGCCCCAGCTCAACTTCTCCAGCAATCAGCAGAATACAGAACCCCACGTAAGCGTAATGCGTTCACACACACACACACACACACACACACACACACACACACACACACACACACACACACACACACACACACACACACACACACACACACACAGACACACA
>Ga0307945_1002025_pt1 | contig 16239 bp, 20 predicted proteins | sample OrgLakmetagen228_FD_201818 | JGI IMG/M metagenome (GOLD analysis project Ga0307945, IMG submission 201818) | Saline water microbial communities from Organic Lake, Antarctica - #228 | ecosystem: Environmental > Aquatic > Non-marine Saline and Alkaline > Saline | place: Antarctica: Organic Lake...
GGTGTTGGCAGGGTCGTCAAGGAATGAGAGAGTACGGAATGAGAAGGAGGTGCGACAGCTGGTGACAGATCGAGGCATGACGATGGTGACGGATGAAGCAGAGGTGGCTGCGATGGTGGAGCAGGTGGGTGCAGGTGGTGTTAGGGTCGTCAAGGAATGAGAGAGTACGGAATGAGAGGGAAGGGTGCGACAGCTGGTGGTGAAACAAAGGATGACGGTGGTGACGGATGAAGCAGAGGTGGCTGCGATGGTGGAGCAGGTGGGTGGTGGTGTTAGGGTCGTCAAGGAATGAGAGAGTACGGAATGAGAGGGAAGGGTGCGACAGCTGGTGGTGAAACAAAGGATGACGGTGGTGACGGATGAAGCAGAGGTGGCTGCGATGTGGAGCAGGTGGGTGGTGGTGTTGGCAGGGTCGTCAAGGAATGAGAGAGTACGGAATGAGAAGGAGGTGCGACAGCTGGTGACAGATCGAGGCATGACGATGGTGACGGATGAAGCAGAAGTGGCTGCGTTGGTGGAGCAGGTGGGTTCAGGCAACGGTAGGGTCGTCAAGGAATGAGGGAGGAATGAGAGGGAGGGGTGCGACAGCTGGTGGTGCGACAGCTGGGTTTGTCAGCTGGTGGTGTGACAGCTGGGTGCGACAGCAGGTGGTGCGACAGCTGGTGGTGCGACAGCTGGGTGCGACAGCTAGTGGTGCGACAGCTGGTGGTGGTGAAACAAATGGCTTGACAATAGCACTGAACCAATGCAGCCAGCATATATAGTTTCCGCGGCAATGACATGCTGATAACCGCGCCTGTCAATGCAGTGGGTGTGTCTGCATGGGTAGCAGAGCAGAGAGGGGCTGTGTGATCACCGGCGGCATTTGTTATGAGCAACGTACACACTTAGGCGCACACACACACACACACTCACACACACACACACACACAAACTCACACACACACGTTCACGTTGCAGGTTATGGCTGCCAACCCCAAGCAGTTAGAGCAGTTCCGAGGTGGCAAGACTAAGCTGCAGAGCTTTTTTGAAGGGTGAGCAAATAAATGAGGTGCTGCACTAGAACCGTATACATACACTGTATATGACCGTATAACTGGCGATTTCCCTGCCAAACACTGTATACACACAGGGTTGGCCAAAATTGTAAGTATACACCGTATATATGACCTTATATTTGGCGACTTCCCTGCCAAAAACACTGTACACACAGAATTGGCCAAAATCGTATAGATACACCGTATATATGACCTTGTATTTGGCAGCTTGCCTGCCAAGAGTACCGTGTATACACCGTACGTGTATGGTTCTGGCCAGCCCTACGAATTAAGGAGGTACTGAGCCAGGAGTTTGGTGGTAATTAATTGGTGGTAAATACAAAGGCTCTATCTATTGTCAGTATAAGCTCTACAAAAATATATCCTTTACAAATTATAAGGAGCTAGGTCTCCACACGTTTGGCCCCTCATCGATCAATCCGTAAACAAACAAAGTGTCGCATTGATTTTCTGCATCGAAAGCTTTGGTGTGGGCTTCATACTGGAAATAAGGAGCTAGGTCTGCACACGTTTTGCCCCTCATCCAGCTGACCAGACGCACCTTCAGCTCAGTGGCAAGGGCTTTCAAGTCAGGCGCCCTTCTCACACACACAATCTCCCCACTTACCCCCTGCACCACTTGGCCTGACTGGGGGTACTTCCTGCAAGATTTGTCGGCATGTTGGCCGTCAGAGAGTTGAGGGAGGGCTTGTAAATGATCTGAAGCATATAAAACCAGAAATTCCAGCTTACAAATGTGCACTTTACGCGCACACATATACACGCATGTAGAACTGCTAGGGCTTCTAACCTACACAATTTTAATCCCCTCCCTCCCCCTCCCCCTCCCGAAGTCGAGAGTGTTGTTGTAGGGAAATCTATTACCTGGCTTCATGATTCCAAACACTTACACACACACACACACACACACACACACACATACACACACACACGCACACACACGCACACACACACACACACATTGTGTAAGCCTTCCTGTTGGAGTCAAAGGAAGGATCTGCTGTTTATGTCAACGAGGCGTCCGTAAGGTCTAAATTGGAGCTGATGCGTTTGGCTCAGATATCAAATTTGGTACAGCCTCCTGCTTATACTACAGTTACATTACGTCTGCATCGTTTTTATGGCGGTGGATTATTTACAAGTAAATAAAAAGGTTTTGTGTGACGTTACCCTCTGCTGTAAGCTGCCCTTCTGTGAGCAGCGTTGTTTCCTGTGAACAGACAACATTGTTGTCCTTGATTATCGTCCTAGAAGCAGTCGCAGCGGGTGCGCTACCTCCTCCTCCTCCTCCTTGTGCGGGTATCAACATTTGTGTGTTCTGCCCTTTCGTGAGCATTGTATGTTCTGCGCAAATTGTCTGCCTTTGTGTAGAAAAAGGTTTCTGCCTTTGTGTGGAAAAAGGTTTGTATGTTTGTAGGGGCAGCACACAACCGCGCGCACACACACACACACACACTATGTGTGATCAATTTGGAAGTTTCTTTACTTCTATAAACGCATCTGATGACTACATACCGTTCCCAGATAACTTACCTTAATATTACCATATTGTGATCATGGAAAAAAGAAAATGCAAATACAAGCAGGCAATGAAAACCACTCCCCACATTAATATAGGGAAAGGTTGGCACCAAATACCTTAAAACTCCTACACCAAAAACGTAAGAAAAGGATCAACGGGAGCTGGGAGGGTTGCAGGCTTGACCTGAAACAGGTTCCTCGTCAGAGTTGATAAAAGAATTAGAAAATGCGTGTCTAGAAGATGATTGGTGTGAAAAGCATGTTTATTGTTTATCTGCTCAAGAAATGGGTCCTGAGAGCAATGCCCTTACATGTGCAGCAGTGATTTTAAACAGGACACTGCCTCTGTCTCCGCAGGCAAGTTATGAAAAAGATGATTGGTGTGAAAAGCATGTTTATTGTTCATCTGCTCAAGAAATGGGTCCTGAGCAACGCCCTTACATGTGCAGCAGTGTTTTCAAACAGGACACTGCCTCTGTCTCCGCAGGCAAGTTATGAAAGAGTCCAAAGGACGCGTGGACCCACAGCTCATGAAGACAGTCTTAGTTAAGAAACTCACGCAAGCTTCGTAGCGACGCTCTGTATTTGCCGCCATGGATTCGGTTGACATAACAAAGCCAATAATTTGTGGTGCCGAGTTAGTTTTGCTCCTGTTTGCGTTTAACTTGAGCGCTGGCTAGATTAGTGTGCTCACAAGGCAGGGAGGATTATACGCGCTCAAACCTGCGGCTGTAATTGGTGTGCTGCAGCTAGGGCATATGACACTCCGACCCTTGAGTTATGTGTTAGACAGCAGTGTGTGCAGCAGTGTGTACCACGGTCTCAGAACGCTTTTTTGCTTCTTGCTGACTTTGGTGGGCCTGAGACCCTTTCTTTGTGTTTCTTCTCTTCTTTGTGTGACGCGTTGGGTTGCTGTATGGCTCATTCCTTGTTGTTTCCTGACTCATGCCGAAGTGTCTACACCATGGCGGTCGTTCTACTTGTTTCTTTAATCAATAAGCCGTCATACACAAATGCACACGATATCTTTCTCATTGCTCCTGGGGCAAGTGAACCTTCAATTATGCAAGGGGTTGATACACCGTAGGATCTTTTCTTGATTCTTTGCGGCTGTACATACTTACAGTGGTTACAATAGGGGATGACCTTCAGCCAGGTTGTTTGGCTGATCGGCTGCTGACTGGTCTCGGCCAGCCACAACTAATAAATCCGTAAGCTCAGAATGAAAGAGAACTAGGTCTAGTGTTGTGCTGAGAAAGGAAAGTACGGTTAAGTTGGTTGTTGGTTGTTGACCTGAACATACATAAAATAGTAATGCATGGTCCTTCCATATTTCCGAAGTGCCAGACAAAAAGCCGGCTTCGCCGCCGGGAAGTCGTTCGTTGAAGGTCATGCTCATCTTTTTGACTTGCCAGATCAAATTGCCGTCACTGCAAAGTATAAGATTCAGCACATCTACTATTAGGCTAATAGATTAGCCTTCGGACCAAGAAAGTCCTCCAAGGTGGAAAAATTCATCCAGCAGGGGAGTGGCGGGTTTGCATTGCTGTGGTCCCTTATGCTTCTACCAACTCTCTGGCTCGTGCCCTTAATTGCGCTCTCTGCACACATGTATGTGTCTACTAGGAGTGCCACTCATCTTTGATTGGCTTGCACACTGCTGCTCCTTCCCAGAGCTGGGACCATTGACTCAGACAGACCTCTCGGCCTCATTGTGGTTACACAATAATTTGACTAAACGAACAATTAGGGTCGGGGACCATACATGGTACAGGGTCTTTTGAGGATCCCCTCTAATGGTACCTCTTAGCCCCCAAAAAAGGCTCTGGCTACTCGTTCTCCCTACAGCCTTCCCAAGTACATGTTCCTGACCTCCCACGAGATGTCATTCGCAGTGTTGCCCATTTCAGACTGCGTATCCACACCCTTCGCTTTGAGACCGCAAAATAGAACCCCAGATCCTCCCCTACCTGTGATTTGTGTGAGGCTGATGGTGATGTTCAGGATGAACAGCATGCTATTTTCCACTGCACACACCCTCATACATTGTCTCTTCGCAGGAAATATGAGACCTCATTCTCAGAGGCAAGAGCACAGGATGATTTTACTTTTTTGCGCCAGAACAACAACAAACTCATTTTTCCCTACATGATCTGATTGTTTTTTATGAGCAGGCTAGCAGTCGCACGCTTTGACTGAAGGCCTTTCCTTGTAACCCTTGTAAACCTTGCAACTCTTATAATGTTCACATGTTGTCATTCGATTGCCATCAGATCCAGAAGATAAAGGTTATCATTAAGCCTGGCTCATATTGAACAAGACATACAGAAACTCTCAACTGTCAACCAACTAACTGCTCTGTCACACAATTTGTTGCTGCGAACCATTGGGGCGTGACAGACTGCTTTCCTACTTTTGGATGTCCTTGTAGGTTGCTTGAGCCGCCATGCCTATGCAACCCACCCCAGAGTACTTTTGCTGGCTACAATGTTAACACCCTCTCATCAGGAATGGGACTGGTTCCAGGTCAGGCCTGCAACTCTTCTGATCCCCATTGATCTTCTCTTTCTTTGTGGAGGTGTTTTACAGTACCCGGTACAAAGTGACTCCTTTCTTAAATTGTGGGAAGTGCGCCGTTTTCCCCCCCTTCTTTTTTCAAGCAATTATAAGCTTGCAGGATCACAAAGGCCGGCCGAGCCTCCGTCTTAATAAGCCACATTAGAAAAAGAAAATAGTATCGATGCATGGTGATAACCATGATGACGGCAATGAACTAAATAAATCATAATTCCAGCCTATTTTGTAAACATAGTATATTGCAAGAGGCATGAAAGCACCACGATTAAAAGTGCACCTGCGTTTTTCACAGCAAAGGTAATTTTGCCAAAAGCCCTCAGACCCACGCCTCATACATACACACAAAAAAGTTGGAAGTCATTGGATGAATAAACTAGCGCATATCAATTCTCACACAGTGCCACTTTTGGGACAACAATTAACCTCTAGCCATAATGGATCTTTTTAAATTAAGCAGCACCTGCATACATAAATTAGGCTCGCACCAAGCAAAAAAACATGGCAAAAGCAGATACTAGCAGCAGTCCGTGCACAACAAGTGGAGCAACTTCTGAAGTGAGCAACAAACTTCTGGTAATTAAAACCTGCAACACCTTAAAAACTATGAAATGGCTGATGAGCACAACTGCAACCGAAGGCTGTTCAGGCTTCCCAGTAAAGTCAGCACACCGCCGCAAGGACAACTGCTTTTAAGTGCAAAGCAACAGGGGAGGCTTAGGTAGGAAGCAACTCCTTATAAGACACAACTCCGAGGAGTCCTGTCATCAGCCTCAGCACCCCACAAACGGAAACCGTTGTTAATGACTGGATTCAATTGTGTGAAGCAACAGGGAAGGCCTTAGTAGAAAGCAACTCCTTTGAAAGTTCACAACTCCTGTGATCAGCCTCAACATTACACTGTCACGCCCAATTGGTGGTAGGTAGTGACAAATCGTTGGTAGGTAGTGATAAATCGTTGGTAGGTAGTCACAAATCGGTGGTAGGTAGTGACAAATTGGTGGTAGGTAGTGACAAATTGGTGGTAGGTAGTGACAAATCGGTGGTAGGTAGATGACAAATCGGTTGGTAGGTAGTGACAAATCGGTGGTAGGTAGTGACAAATCGGTGATAGGTAGTGACAAATTGTTGTCAGTTATGTGCTGTGTCTTGTACTTTCCTGCGGCGGCAATTCAATCCAACAACACATACGTGCCAACCAGTTAGATCACAACCCCAACCGGTTATGCTTGTGCGACGTGCAACCTGCAATGAATAGCATAAACCCGTCCATGCGCAATCAAACAAACAAATGCATCACGATGAAATATCCCACGCACAACACACTCATCAAAAAAGGCTCCTCCTCCTTCCCGTCCCCCCCCCCCTTTCACCTTCCCAAGGCAGACAAGTCGCTAGACAGGCACAAGATCTATAGCTCTACATATTGCCACACGCCTCGGCAGCTAGCCCAAACGTCGCTGCAGCTTCCCGCCACTCCGTCTCTTCTTCTTTCGAGAAGCAAAAAAGAAAGGAACTCCCTTCCTCAAAATCAGCGTCAGTTGTTGACTGGTCAGCTTCCGACCTGAGCGTATGAATGCACAAGGAATGAGCTCAAGATGTAGGCACGTGCGTGCGTGTGTTTGTGTGCGTGTGCTTATCGTAAGCCAAAGCCCCTTCGGGCGCAGCTTAATGCCAGCTGCTCCGTGGGATACCCTAGCAGTCACATTTGCATGCATTTAAGATTGGCCATTGGGGTTGGCCATGCATTCAAGGTTGGCCATTCTGGTTGGCCACGCATTTAAGGTTGCATGCTATTAGGGTTGGACATGCATTTGAAATTGGCCATGCATTCAAGGTTGGCCATTGAGGTTGGCCATGTATTAAAGGTTGGACATTAAGGTTGGCCAGAACCGTGTATATACACCATATATTTGGTAATTGCCCTGCCAAAAATACACCATGTATGTAGTTGTACATATGTATGTATGGTTTTGGCCAACTCTACGTATATTTGGTGATTTCCTTCCAGATACACCGTATGGTATGACCGTGTATTTGGTAATAGACCTCCTTGCCAAAAATACCGTATATACACCATATATGTATGGTTTCAGCTATGACCGTGTGTTCAATGATTGTTCTGCCAAAAAATTCCGTACATACACCGTACGATACGACCGTATAAAAACTGGTAATTTTCCTGCCAAAAATACCGTATAGACACCCTATATATATGGTATAAACAACCCTGATATATAGGGTTCTGGCCATCCCTACATTACAAGATCAGCACGCAAGAGGAAGTAACCAACCGTATGGGCAAGCAAGCCCCCTTGTTAGAAAAATCGACAAGGCCCTCATACATGCATGAGCAAAGGCCTGGATTCTCTCCAAAAAGTTACTCAAACCCTCATGCATAAATGAGGGCCTTGTCAATGTTCCAAACAAGGGGGCTTGCTTGCCCACATCCTGCGGGTGTGGCCCTATCATCCAGACATACAATGCTAATTCAACTCACCCTTCTATTTCTAGCTGCTGCTGCTGCTGTTGTTGTTGCTGCTGTTGTTGTTGCTGCTGTTGCATGGCCTGAGCCAAAGCAGGATGCTGCATCATGAGCTCATGCAGCTCAAAGAAGCCTAGCGGGGCGTCCTCTGCCTGTGGTGGGTTTCCCCCCTCTGTGTCTTCCATGTCCTCTGGCACTAATGGAAGCACCTCAGGTGTGAGGGGGGCAAGGAACTTGATGGCCTCTAATACCTGTTTACAAGTGTGTGTATTTGTATGTGGTGGTATTTGTATGTGGTGGATGTTCTTTCTCTGCGTCTTCCATGTCCTCTGGCACTAACGGAAGCACTTTAGGTGTGAGGGACGCAAGGAACTTGATGGCCTCTAATACCTGTGTGTGTGTGTTTGTGTGTGTGTGTGTGTGGTGTGTGTGTGTGTTTGTGTGTGTGTGTTTGTGTGTGTGTGTGCTGGCAGTCAATTCTCAGGTGAGAGGGGGGCAAGGAACTCACTGGTATCTCTGATATCTGCGTATGTGTGTGTGTGTGTGTGTGTGTGTGTGATGGCAGTCAATTCCTGGTGTGGGCATTCAAGGAGGTGTCTGCAAAATAATTTTTAGGTGTTCCTGCCAACATTTGGAGCATTGGACACTATCGACATGACTATCTTCTGTTGTCGTTTCTGTTGTCGTTTCTGTTGAAACGAATGGAACTACAGGAATCCCTTAATATATGTGCTTTTTAAAAGCTCCCAGGGTACAGCTGCTGTAAACAAGTTCAGTACTACTAACGTGCGTGCAAGCAGCCGAGCTTGAAAATTGCCATGTACGGCAGATGCGTTATCAGTAGGGTTGGCCATAGCTGTAAATATGCACCGTATATGACCAAACATTTGGTGGATTTTTTAATACACAAACTGTACATACACCGTATACATATGATTCTGGCTTACCTTACTTATCAGCTGCGGCGTGAAACCTTTTTTAGCAGTAATCAATGTTCTTATCTAGGTCAGTTTGGTTATTATATTGTCTCTATGCAATAATGCAGCAACTGTGTTTGTAATCACTGCTCTTGTACTAGGTCAATTTGGTTGTTACATTGTGCTGTACTTGTAATCACTGCTCTTGTACTAGTCAATTTGGTTATTATATTGTCTCTATACAATAATGCAGCAGCTGTACTTGTAATCACTGCTCCTGTACTAGGTCAATTTGGTTGTTACATTGTGTCTATGCACAATCGTAATCAAAAAATGAAAACATGAAGAGTTTCTGGCCAGATATGGCGGCGGCAGCTGTCTTTATGTGTGGAAAACACCATTTCAGGGATTAGGCCCAATGCCTGCAAGCGTCTGTCTCCATTTTGCACACAGGGAACCTGGAAATCCATGAGCCCTGAGCATGTGATGCAGTGGCTTCTGACAGGAGCTTTCAAAAAAAACTAGGAATGGGTGTAAGCGGCTACCTCCAACCTGAAAATCCATGAGCTATGAGCATGTGATGCAGTGGCTTCGGACAGGAGCGTTCAAAAAAACTAGGGAATGGGTGTAACCGAGCGCGAGCAAGGAAACCAAGTCAGAGTTGGAATTGGCCGTAAGCGGCTACATCGAAAATAGCTGTATACCATAATGGCAATTGGCAGCGCCCGTCGTTGCTCTCTTTAGAAACATTACGAGCTACAGCGCGTTTGAAGATGGTCATACCTATTGGGTTTTATTTGAAGGATTGGCCAGAACCATTTGTATACGGTGTGTATACGGTATTTGTGGCAGGGAAATCACCAAATATACGGTCATATACGGTGTATATTTACAGCTCTAGCCAACCCTATTAATTTGATAAAGGTTTTGATGCTGCCTGCCTTATCTTATTTCCTGTTGTTCCCTTACACAGTCACGCACCAGTTCAAAAGGGAGGTCCCCCAAACCAGTGCAGCTTTTGGAAGCGGTTTTGGATCTCTGGGTGAAGAAGCCAATGAGGTGCATCCAGGAGATGGTACAGACTGCAAACACAGTTGCAGCTATGTGGTGTGTAGGAGATGGTACAGACTGTAGATTGGATTGCAGCTATGTAGTGTGTAGGATATGGAACAGACTGTAAATTGGGTTGCAGATAAAGATCAGGATTCAGGGTGTGTCGTTGCATCCAGGAGATGGCACAGACTGCAAATACATTTGCAGCTATGTAGTGTGTAGGAGATGGTACTGACTATGAATAGGATTGCAGATAAGGATCAGGATTCAGGATTCAGGATGTGTCGTTGCATCCAGGAGATGGCACAGACTGCAAAAACAATTGCAGCTATGTAATGTGTAGGAGATGGTACAGACTGTGAATAGGAATGCAGATCAGTTTCAGATTCAGGATGTGTCATTGCATTCAGGAGATGGTACAGACTGCAAAAACAATTGCAGCTATATTGTGTGTAGGAGATGGTACAGACTGTAGATTGGATTGCAGCTATGTAGTGTGTAGGATATGGAACAGACTGAAAATAGGGTTGCAGATAAAGATCAGGATTCAGGGTGTGTCGTTGCATCCAGGAGATGGCACAGACTGCAAATACATTTGCAGCTATGTAGTGTGTAGGAGATGGTACTGACTATGAATAGGATTGCAGATAAGGATCAGGATTCAGGATTCAGGATGTGTCGTTGCATCCAGGAGATGGCACAGACTGCAAAAACAATTGCAGCTATGTAGTGTGTAGGAGATGGTACAGACTGTGAATATGATTGCAGATAAGGATCAGAATTCAAGACGTGTCGTTGCATCCAGGAGATGGTTCAGACTGTAAATAGAATTGCAGGCATACTCCTTTGCTTCGCTATTCAGCTCCAAGCTTCCGCTCAGATGCCCCCTGAGGCATATACAGCGATGTAACCTAACCTTACCTTGTCGGATAGGTGAATCTTTTGCATGCTTCTAGACTCCTTCTCTGGCATCCAAGTTCTCAATGGCGACTCTCCTTTTCTTTTCCAAACTTGATACATTCTGTATCCCATGTCTCACTCAGACCTCTTTCCCTTGTTTCTCTAAGACGCTCTTTTGTTTAGCTAGGCGTGGTTACAGGCGTTTTAGAAGCTTCCGCTCAAAAGCCTCCAGAGGCATATACAGCAATGTTACCTTACCTAACCTTGCCTTGTCTCGCAATTTAGCAGATATGGATACTGACAAATGGATGGTGCCTCTTGAAAATCGAGCAGTAGATGCCGTTGCATTGCGGTGCTTGATATCTTGTAAGCACAGACAAGACAGGTCGAGCCGGACGTACTATCGCTAGCCTTCTTGGACAAAAAACAAAACCCTTTTCTACTCCATGCCGACAGTGTCTAAACTATCTGCGTTCTTTTCTTTTCTTTTTGCTGGTACTTTCTTTTTTCTTGGCAGAAATGTATGTTTCAGGTCTGAAAAGCTTCCTTTTTCCAGATAAGATCTGCATAGCATCAAAATTTCCAAACTAATTACAATTAAGCGTGTTGTACTTAGCACAAAGCTTGCCAATATTCAGTTTGCAGCCTGCACTCCAAGAACACAAACAGACACAAGTGGTAACCCTAAAAGGACATCACACACAGGCATTCACCCACGCACCACGCCCCCACGCAAACGCACTAACACACAAGCTCCCCCCCCCACACACAAACGACCACACCCACACACCTCACACAAGATCTTTCACACACATACACACATACACACATACACACACACACCTCTTTGCCAGGATGCTCAAGGCAGTACTTCACACACCTTTTCTCAGGATGCCCAAGGCAGTCTTCCTACCCCCCTCCTGTCCAGGCTGAATCCCAGGATGGAAGCGGAGTCTGTGGTGGGCTTGAAGGAGGGCCTTGACCTCTAAGAGATGGAGCGGAAGGAGTTTGCAAAATTGAAAGGGAGTGAAAGGAGCTGATGCAGTGTGCGTGGAGTGGGAGGAGCTTGTGCAGTGCAACAACGCAATGAGTGGAAGTGTTAAATGTGTTATGTGTTGTGTACAATGTGCGTGGAGTGGAAGGATGTGTGCAGTGCACGTAAGGCGAAACGCAGTAGGCCTTCTTATCTGGGAAAAGGAGTGGAAGGAGCTGATGCAGTGTGCGTGGCGTGGAAGGATTTGTGCAGTGCAACAACGCAATGAGTGGAAGTGTTATATGTGTTATGTGTTGTGTACAGTGTGCGTGGAGTGGAAGGAGCTCATGCAGTGCAGCAGTACAATGAGTGGGTGTTATATGTTATATGTATAGGATTGGCCAAAACCGTACGCCGTATATTTGAAAGATTTACTGTCAGATAATCCGTATATACAGCGTATATAAACGGTTTTGGCCAACCCTATATATGTACAGTGTGCGTGGCGTGGAAGGATTCGTGTAGTGCACGTAAGGCAACACGCAGTAGGCCTTCTTATCTGGGAAAATGGGGTGGAAGGAGTCTGTGCAGTGCAACCAGTTATTTCATTTCACGTATTCAGCAGAGGTCACATGCAACGCACGACCATAATATAGCACCATAGTGCAACGATGTTATGGTGGCAGCAAACTGGCAATTTAATACAGAGCTCATGAACAACGTAGGTTGCTTGCCATCCACTACGCTGCCCAGTCACGCAAACAAAACGAAGTTGCATACAGAGTCCATGAAAAACGTACGATTTCTGCCATCCACTACGCTGCCCAGTCACGCAAACAAAACGAAGTTGCAAACAGAGTCCAGGAACAATAATGCGTTCCTTGCCCACCCACTACGCTGCCCAGGTCACTCATTTTATGTCCAGAGTCCATATGATTTATACAAGTTAGTTCAGGCATTCCAGGCATTCCAGGAATTTTGTTAATTCCAAATACGAATACAACTATATTCTTTACAGAATTGAGGAGTGGCATATCTTTTGCCTATCCATCATGCTACCCAATCACAGAAATCACCGACGACCATGGTGACCGCAATTTGGTTCTGTGCAGGGTTCAGGAGCGGCACATGTTTTGCCTATCCACCATGCTGCCCAATCATGCAAACAAACTCCAGGGCCGTAAGCATATCGAGGCAATTTGAATTAACTGCACAGAGGAGTAATAATAAAGGATGGCGTACGTTCACGCCCGTCCATCACGCTGCCAATTCACACAAACATCTTACAGGGCCGAAACAGCTCTAAGGACACTGGCTCACTACCTGAGGACCGAAACGCATTTTGCTTTAAGCACACTGGCTCACTACCTGAGGACCAAAAGCGCATCAGTTTGCTTCAAGGACACTGGCTCACTACCTGAGGACCAATAGTGCACTTTGCTTAAGGACACTGGCTCACTACCTGAGGACCAAAAGTGCATCAGTTTGCTTTAAGGACACTGGCTCAGTACCCGAGGCAAATGCTTAAAGGACACTGGCTCACTACCTGAGGCAAATGCTTTAAAAATACTGGCTCACTACCTAAGGCAAATGCTTGAAGGACACTGGCTCACTACCTGAGGCAAATGCTTTAAGGACACTGGCTCACTACATGAAGACCAATAGCGCAGTTTGCTTTGATTGAAGGCACTGGCTCATTACCTGAGGCAAATGCCGGGTCCTCCTTGCAATGAGCCGTGTGGCTTGCGTGTTCAGGCGCCCAGGTGGCACTGCTCGCCATCCTCAGCGTCATGATGGGGTGCTTCTCAGTGCAAATCGCAACCTGCAATAAATGTGTGTGTGTGTGTGTGTGTGTGTGTGTGTGTGCAAGCGGGGTAGCAGGCTGCTGCTTCGGTGTATATATTTTAATGAACACCAACAAGTGGCTCCTTTTCCTTACTTAATGTGGGGTAGCAGGCTGCTGCTTTGGTGTATATTCATGAACACCAAAGTGGCTTCTGCCATTACATACAGGTTCGCTCACAAATACGCAAGTACGCGTTTTATTGTGTCCTCCTTTTCCTCAATTAATGTGGGGAGTGTTTTTTTACTGCCTGCTTAATTTTTTCTTAATGAATACACAAAGCCAGTGTATATAACAGAGCAGAGAGCAGCACTACATGCGTATAGGACACTTCTTGCAGAGGTCAGATGGAAACGTTGAAGCTACACGTAAAGATGGTTTAACGCCCACTGCAATTCTTGTATGTGCAATACAAGCACCCTGCCTTTATTGGACGTCAGCCACACATCTGTAGGGTTGGCCAGAACCATATAGGTATATGCACTGAATATGACCGTATATTTGATGAAATCCCTGCTGATATTTCCGTATATATAATATATACCGTATATTTATGGTTCTGGCCAACCCTGCACATCTGTACACCCTGTTAAAAGAGTCGACCCTTGGAACTGCTGAGTTCAGCACGTACAACTTGAGCAGCTGTGACGTTTCTGGTAAACAACACACCGCCATGTTCTGTGTATCACATTGCAAAACTCAAAATAAAAACAGCAGAGGTGGTTGTGTGGTAATTTGAGCAAGTGCTTGGACATGCTCCTTTCATATATGCAAGGGCCGACCACACCACTTCGTCAGAATCAAACCTATACAGCCTCAACTTAAGCTGCAATTACAAGCTACCAAAGCATGTTCTTCGATTTAGTCAGGCTGCTCTGTGTACGTATTGACAGGAAAAACGCACATGTAGGGCACCTGTATCCTAGACTGCTGCTATCCATGTATATCCATTCAGCACATAATTCGCACATCTCGCCAACCATGTGGTCTTTTTGCTCCATTTCTTTTGCAATGATCTTCATTTATTGCAAGAGTTGGAAAAACCTAGTGTTACTGAATTTGGTGCAGTAGGTGAACTGTATTTAAAATATGGGAGCAAAAAGTGGGGTTCATGCCGCAGCTTATGAGATTAGGGTTCATGCCGCGGCTTATTATGGATTCATGCCGCGGCTTATGAGGCGCGTGTGCCCCATATTAGCAAAGTTCAGACACCAGTGCTCGGAAAGCAACAGTATGATGCAAACAATGAAGCTTGCTAATTTGGGGAGCAGTATGCGGGGACCATACAAAGAACAACCCATTTGGGGCCTCAGTCAGCCCCCCTGAAAAAATAGAAATGCACACCTGCTTACTACAGAGCTTGCCTTCCCCTGTTGGTAGCCCAAGTTGACCAGAAACATACGTACAGGGAAATTTACAAACATGTTTAGCTACAAATTGATCTTGAACGCTAACATGGGGAACGTAGGCTTGGCTTCACCAGAAAATGCTAACATTGGGAACTGCTATTCACTTACACACCTGCTCACTACAGAACATGCCTTCCCCTGTCGCGGTAGCCAGCCAGAGTCAACCAGAGCCATACGCTTGCGGAAAATTTCCATTTGTATTCCCATGAAAATCTACAACTACAAAGTTTACATATACGTGTACCTATTTGCGTAACCATATTACTGTAACTGCAACTTCTTGTGCAAAATGACAACATCTGGCCAGTTCTTCTTAACATGCAAGCACCCACCCTTTTTTTGGTCTCTTCTACATAGATGAAAGCAGAAGGGGGCGTTTCAGATGAAGTCGTTTGAGAGGGCTCAATCCTGAAGAACCAAGCGTGTTGTCTATAAGTGCTCAGCACATACTGACCACCTACAAAATAAAGGGTCAGAGCAGCAAGTCAGAGAGAGTGCTTGAAAATGCTGCTGCGGCATACAAATGCTCGTGGGAACTTTCAGGCTTGAATCCTTCTACTCATAGATTGGGTGCATAGAACGGAAAGAAGTGGAACTGATGGAATGAAACGTACAGCAGGGTATTTATAACCCGGCAGGACAACTACGAAACCTGTTTTCTTTTCCGTCCATTGCTCTAGCTTACTCCTTTCATTCACTAAACAAACCTGTGTCAGCATGCTGATGTCTTTTGTAATTATCTCTTTGTTTGGGCTTGCGGTTGTCAATGCAAGTTGAAAGTGTACAATAGCTCCCTGGTAACTCCGTGCAAGCAGTAGCGTAACTGCTTTCCAGTTGATATCCTGATTCATTCCTTCTTCCATAAGTGAATCTAGAAACCTACCTGGAGGTATTGTGGCATAGTATTGAGCTGTCCCCTCGTGACACAGCCAGAAAACACCCACGGAGTGGCACGTGCCATTGAAGAAGCACACGTGCAGTCTGCACGTATTTCTCTTGCTCTTGATAAGTTGACCACTTTGATATGAGGCCCAGGAAGGGCCTGCCGAAGAACCCGAGCGTGGAGTGCACGCTTCGAACATGGGAATAGTAACTATATATTGTTATCCAATTATTTGTTAATTTAAAATATAAACTGCATAATCACAGGCTCTGCCTGTCTCCACACTCCCTTTTGCTCCCCCTGTTTTCGTCACTGTGAAAAGTATTTTTTGCTTACAGCTAAATTGAACGCAGGAGGCTGCTTTAAACTGGGCAACTATGATATGTATTAGTCGTTCTATAAGAGGTCGGTTGATAAGTACATCTTTCTGCCAGGGCACCGGATCTCCGATCCAGATAAGAATCCGCGCAGCCCTTCGCGCCAATGGATTGCGTAGATTTATATTTCATTCCTGTTGAATGGCAAATGTTTGCTCCTTCAAGCTCTGAATTTATTCCTTTCTTAACTTGTCATCACAGTATCACTGATTTTGAGATCAATGCATTTCTGAATCAAGACTCATA
>Ga0307945_1002026_pt1 | contig 16237 bp, 20 predicted proteins | sample OrgLakmetagen228_FD_201818 | JGI IMG/M metagenome (GOLD analysis project Ga0307945, IMG submission 201818) | Saline water microbial communities from Organic Lake, Antarctica - #228 | ecosystem: Environmental > Aquatic > Non-marine Saline and Alkaline > Saline | place: Antarctica: Organic Lake...
TGGTTGAGGGGGGGTTCGACTTTTTGGGACACCCCCTCCAGAATTTTTCTGGGTCACTTCTACAGAATCCTAAAGACACCATTAAATTCCTGAGCTCGAGGCACCCTCTTTGGGTAAATTGAGTAAAGGGGGGGTCTGTGTGCATGGCTGGGAGTCAGTGCCATGCGCGCAAGGGTGTGGGCGGCAGGGGGTGTAAAGGTGAACATGCAGCAAGTCAGCTCAAACTTCCAGGATAGTAATGTATGATGTGATTATAAATGGTGAAGTCAGGAGGGCAGTTAGTGGACTTGCAAGCAAGTCGTGGGTGCCTGGAAGGGCAGGTATGCATGGGCGTCCGTTGCTCAGTTTTTGTCCCATAACTCTGCTGCAACTCAATTTTCCAGTATGGTGAGTATGTAGATGGATGGGGAATTGAAAAAGGAGTAGATTGATACCCTTTTTGTCTGCGTAGGGTTACTGCAAGGGGGGTTTTGGGGTGGGTGAATGGTTCAGAGGGGGTCCCACCCATTTTTTACCCATTTTATGAGGGGTGTTCCACTACTTTTTTTTAACCCTCCTGGGGTCTCCAGTTTTTTTCTGGGACACTTCCACGGAATTTTAAATATATCATCGGAATCCTTAGATCAAGCCCCGTCGATTGCCACCCTTTTTGAGCAAATTGGGTAAAAAGGGGGGTCTGTGGACACGTCCAAAAGTCAGAGGTACACGTGCTCGGGTGCAGGCTGCGGGAAGAGTCAAGCCAATGAAGCAGCATTTCACTCCAAACTTCCAGGATTTTGCCAGCATGAGATACTTAGTGGAATGCTGAAGAAATGAAAGCAATGTGGGGCTGTGCAAGCAAGTTATGGGTGCCTGGTAGGTCATGTGTGCATGGGCGTCCGCACCTCAGTTTTTGCCCCATAACTCTGCAACATTTCGGTCTCAGGTCTTGATGAATATGCAGATGGATGCAGAATATAAAAAGGAGCAGATTGGTGCCCTTTTTGTTTGGGTGGGGACACTGGAAGGTGGGTGATCCCTCAGGAGTCCACCCCAAAAAGTATACGTGTCGCCCAAAAAAATTAAAAAACAGCCTCCTGGTTAAGGTCTTATGTTTGTTGTGTCAGGTGTGTCCAAGATAAAAGGCAGCAACATAAAAAATATTGAGCTCACCTGCCCCTCCCTGGGTTTACTATGCAATGCACATCCTCCATGGCTTGCCTTGGACCTTTATCACTGGCCACGACAGCAATAACTCCTGCATGCTCCGGATCTTTTGCTTGCTTTTTGCTCGCGGGAGCCTGTTCCTCCGCTCCTCCCTGCAAGAAAAAGACAACTGCACATGCATTGCTCACAAAAGTGCAAAGTAAAGTAAATCTCAAGCCACCACCAAGGTAGGCATAAGGCAGTTGCGTGTGTGTATGAGTGTCAATACATGCGTGGTACTTGAAACTTGAGGGTGCCTGTATGTGAGCAAACATGTGTGCAAACGTAAATGTGTATGTGTGTGCATTTGTGTGTGTATGTGTGTGTGTGTGTGTGTGTGTGTGTGTGTGTGTGTGTGTGTGTGTGTGTGTGTGTGTGTGTGTGTGTGTGTGTGTGTGTGTGTGTGTGTGTGTGTGTGTGTGTGAATGTGTGTGTGTGTGTAAGTGTGTGTGTGCGTATGTGTGAGTGTGTGTGTGTGTTTGTTACCTCCGGTAAACACCTCTTGCTGTCCATTGGCTTTCTTGTATGGGCACTTCACTAGAAATTAGGGTATGCAAAACTATTATTTTTAGTTACAAAAGAAGCCGATCATACTTATACATGTTCCCAGGTTCGACGAGAAAGCCAGTGGCTGGGGGTTTCAGGTACAGGAACTCACTCTTACACACATACACACGCACGCGCGCACACACACACACATACTCACACACACCCATGCACACACGCACACACATATACACATAGGCACACATACACAAACGTACACGTACACACATGCACACATTCACGTACACTCACACACACACTCATACACACACATGGGCACGCACTCGCACTCATGTTTGCACGCACACAGGCACACATACAAACACATACGTACACATGCACTTATATGCACACAAAACAGACAAACAACAGACACGCATACACTTTTGTACGTGCATACTTACTCTCACACACACATGCACACATACACACATGCACACATATACACACTCTCAAGACACACGCACATATACTCACAAAACGCACGCACAGACACACACAGACACACACATTCACAAACACACACACGCTCACTAAACACACACAGCTCACATGTCACACACACGCACACAGTATCACTCGTGATAATAGGTTATAAGGATCAGCTCGCGGTTGTATGCACACAGGAAAAGCGACGGGAACGCTCCCTATAACCGACACATTTCCAACCTTGAGCCTCAGCCTGTTCTTCCGGAGGAGCTTTCCTTGGACGAGCTTGATCGCCTGACTCAAGACCAGGTGGGATAACACACTCTAATGCATACTTTAAACAGAGCAAATATGCATTGCACAACCTGCACGCACGCACGTACACATTCAAAAACACTCACACCTTTAGACAAACAAACATATTCATTTGCACACATGCACACATGTACATAAACAAACAAATACAATTCACTTCTTGCCCTCACAATCTCGCTCCTGTCGTGCCTGCACTGAATTAAGTTGAGTTTACATCTGCGACCCTTGCCTGCCTGCAGCTACGTCGCTCAAGCTGCGTGTACGCACAAATGGGACCCTATGTGTACCACCAGATCCTGCCCTCTTTCTCGTTAGATGAACAAGAGGTGAGCAGCACCTGTAGGTATAGGGTAGATTGGACATGAAAATGGCACCTGAGGCTTCTGGGTGCCAAAAGGCTTTTCCCTCAGAATAATGAAAAGAACCTGAAAGCACTTTGAAACTTCGTTTTTCTAATCTGATGTCAGGATGTGAGTGGTATTGATTGCACAGAAACATGTGTGGAGAACTAAAGAGGTCCGAGTTAATGCCAAGGTAAGTACTAGGTAGCACTTTTGTGTGCATGTGCGCTCAGTCCATGTGTTTATAATCACAGACCTCCCTTGGAGTGAAACAGCCAACGTTTCTTGGTTATGAGGCTCCCCTTCAATTGAGTTTTAAGTACTAGCTTTTCCTCGTTGTGCAAGTACGTACTGGTTAAAGCAATTACATACATTGTTTTGCACAGGGAGATCTTCTGTTGTGTTTTCCCGTCCGATTTCCTCTCCTGTAACTCTTTCCCTGCAGCTCAACTCCCTCATCCTGCAAAAGTTGCATAGCATCCCATTGCTATCAGAGTGTGTGTGAGAGAGAGAGAGAGAGAGATATCACACGTACAATAGGTATGGTTGTACAAGTGCGTACTGACCTTCAACTGTTGAACTGCTGCTTGAGGGCATGTTATACATCATGAGCGGCTGTGGCCCTTTAAGGTGGTCTTTAGGGGGGGGGTACCTTTAATGGCGAGTGATCTGCGTGTGGAGCATGCAGCCATATGATTATATTTTGTTATTCTGGTACACCTGTTTGTACCAGGAGATGACTGGAACCGGATCTGAACCAGACTGGTACCTCTAGTAACGCCTCTCTAATTGGCTGTTTGCTTCATATGTTGACGCTGTTTATCGCTTACACTTGATGCTTTATATGAACAAGTACTTCCTTTCTCAAAAACAATGACTCGCTGCTGGACAAGTCTCGCCTGTTGCTTTATTTTTGCGCGGGCACCTTGCAGGAAAGCTACACAGCCGCTCTGCAGCAGCAGCACTACCAGCAGCAGCAGCAGCAGCAGCAGCAGCAGCAACAACAATGGCGGCGAGAGCAGCTGCTCCAGCAGGAGCACCAGGAGCAGCTACGCTTACAGCAGGAGCAGGAAGAACACCAACAACACCTGAAGTCCCAGCAGCAGCGCCAACACCAGCAGCAGCAGCAGCAGCAGCAGCAGCAGCAGCAGCTGGCTTCCCTAGCAGCAGCCCCCCCTCCTTCACTTTCTCCACCAACTACAGCCGCGCACCATGCAGAACCTGAAGACTTCCCTGCCCGTGTGGTTGCGATGGAAGGCCAGACGTCTGCAGCAGCACACCCTACGCAGCCCTCAATAGCCGTCACCCAGCCCGCTGACAGCAACTTTTCCTTTGCCCCAACCCAGCCCCCCCAACCGGACTCCCTTGCTAGCACAGCGCATCTGGGCCCACATGCATCTACACACACATCCCCACACACGTCCCCACTCGTATCCCCAAACGTATCGTTGCAGACCTCCGGACCACACGCATCTGAGAGTAGCACCTTGCCCCTCACCACAGCAGCCTCAGGCTCTAGTGAGCGCAAGGGCTCTGATAACAATGTCACTGGGACAGCAGTACCAACCGCACCGCCTGCCCCTGCAACTGCTGCTCTCGCACCAACAGCGGCACAGGCACAGGCACAGGCACAGCAGCAATCTCAACAGTTATTGCAGCACCGACAGGAGCACCAACACCAACAGCAGCCACTACACCAGCAGCACCGGGCAGAACAGAGCCATCTACCGCCCCCATCCCCCACTTTCCCCTCCCAACAGATCTGTGTTGACACAAGCTACCCACCCTCCCCCTCACTCCCCTCCCCTCACTCTGACTTCAACCCTGTGAGCCACCCACACTCGCCTATGGGCTCACCCTCACAAACACCACCTACACCTCCTGTGAACGTCAGTCCGACCAACTATCAAGAGCACCTCAAGCAGCAGCCGCAACATCAGGATCATGGCTACATGCCTAATCCCCTTCCAACTCCTGTTCACCGACATCCTGGTGCAAGCATGCATCTAGGCAGTTCGCGAGCGTCGGGCTCAAACTCCATCTACAGTCCTTCGTATGCATACCAGTACAACTCCACAGTAGAGCCTCAGACACACCCGGCTCACTATCCAGTCATGTACCCAAACAGTACCCCAATGATGCATCATATACCCCCCGTTCTGCAGCCTATCCCAGACCCAGCATTTCAAAGGTGTGTTTGACACATGTCTGTGGGTGTGTGTCTAGTTGTGTTTGGGTGGGTATGTGTTGTATGTGTGTGTGCATGTGTGTCTTCATCCACCTAAGCATGCTATACTTAATGGTGAGGCGTGTTTACAAAGCATACGTACCACTCTGACGGGCTGACACAAGCCCGTCCATCTTGCTCCTAAACACATCATCATATTGCAAAACTATTTCACACCTGCTCATCTGCTCATCCATGTTCACACCTGCTTGTCCATGTTCACACCTGCTCATCTGCTCATCCATGTTCATACCTGCTCATTTATGTTCACACCTGCTCATCCATGTTCACACCTGCTCATCTGCTCATCCATGTTCACACCTGCTCATTCATGTCACACCTGCTCATCCATGTTCACACCTGCTCATTCATATTCACACCTGCTCATCCATGTTCACACCTGCTCATTCAAGGCTTGACTCACCCCCTTCCTCGCAACTCTTTTGTGCCACTCAGCCCCAGGCACTCCCAAGACTTGAGCAGTCCATACCACCAAAGAAGGCCAGCATCAGCCGCACAGCCCTCTTGGGTAGGTTTTGGACCTCCTCCACAATGTTCAAGCATAAGTGTCATGTCCCACACACCCGTCGCAGCCTCAGCAGCTCCTGATCAGTTTGAGCACACGCCTGAAAAGTGTTCAGAGCATCTTTTCCCCCTGCTTTCCTTACTCCACTGTAATTCTTGCTGCTGAAATAGAAATGCTTATAAAACACTTCCCTCAAATATCTGCTCCTTTAAAATGCCAACTTGATATGTTGCCGATCATTAAAAGCGCTCTTTACCTCCCTTTCCAGGGCGTTGGCCCTGGGCTACGGGGCCCCCCTCAGAAGCGTTCTGAAGATGATATCCATTCTGGGTGCCTGCACCCACATAGCACCAGAAAGAGGGAAAAAGGGCTACACAGGTGCGTAGCGATTTTGTGACATTTTATAGTTTGTGTGTGCGTTGATCTCAGGTTGTTGATAGGACCTTGCTCGGGGGAGCAACGTGGACATGCAGCAGACTTATCCTTGGCAGCACCTGTTGCTATTGTTGAGCAGCCAGGACCTCTGTCTTTCTCACCTTCAGGATTCGGTTGTGTCATGACCTGGATGTTATCTGCACAGTAGCAGCATAGAGGCCAAGACCCAGTCTAGCTGGGGATTCTTCAGCCGGATTGCTAGTGCTTTGACCTTTGTACCCACTTGTTTCGTGCTTATCATTTATGGCCATATCTTCGGATAGGTTCACCGCTACACACCACAAGAGCTGTGACCCTAGGTGCAAAGCAGCTGATGATACCTCTCAGCCTACTTGCATCACACACTCAAGTATATATATACACGCACACACTCAAAGTATGTTTTTATATGTACGCACTACTCAAAGCATGTATATGTACGCGCACACAGATCACCGCGCAACAGCCTCATCATAAGGCGCAGCCTCAAGCTGCGCACCTCCGCAGAGCACGCGTACCCTCCAGGTACGACAGCAGGGATCTAAAGGCTAGGTACACGCAGGTGCATGTTGGGATGAAGATGGCGGTTGGTCCAGAAAAAGGTCTGTTATCATTTCAAGATGAACTATTGTTTTAGGGAGTGCTTGTAAAACGCAGGTAGAGATCTGAGGTGTGATCGATAGTGGATGTAGAACTGGATAATTTACATCTGACAACTTAATGCACAGATACGCATTTGTATTATGATGTTGAACACTGCGTGTGCCACACCACAGTGCCTTGTATGGGTTTGATTATAGTAGTGCACATGCTTACATAACGATGCCTGCACTTGGCACGCAGCAAAGCAGGTTTCTGATAGATGCCCTAAAAATGCACTCATTAATGCCGATGCCTCATACCTGCAAATTGCATTTTACCATACAGATGCCTGATACCTGCGAGTTGGACTTGGCAATGCCCATACCTGATACCTGCACATAGCACATAGCACTTTGCTATTACAATATCTGGACCTGCAAATTGCACCCTACAATACAGGCACGACCTTGACAGATGTGCTAGCCAGCCAGCACGCTCTTTTTTCTCAACCTGGTCAGCAACAACAATGGCAGCACCAGCAGCACCAGCAGCACCAGCAGCACCAGCGCCAAAGTTATCCATTTCTCTCCCACCAGGTAAATACTCCAGGAGTTGGTATGGGTTGGCGAGCAAGCTTGTGTGTGTGTGTGTGTGTGTGTGTGTGTGAAGGGGAAAACAGGGAAGAAATGCTAATTTGAGTCTGAAACAAAGTTAAATATGTACTGAAAGGTGTAATGGAGGTTTGCAAGTCCTGTGCCACTCAGCCAGGGAGGGCACTTGCATCTCTGGCCAGGTATTTCAAATCAGCTTGCATCTGATTGAGCAGCAGGATGTTATGTGCACCGCTCTCGCTTTTTGCCCCACGACCGACCATCTGCTTATTACTACGGTCCTTTTGACAGAACCCCGCCTTGCCATCTGCTTATTACTACGGTCCTAATGAAGCCAACGATCTCGCACAAGAGAAGCGGGGACTTTACTCTTCTCGCACGGGAGTAGCCCGGGATTTGAAACTGCAGCGGGCATCTGCAAGGTACCTTGTTTCCGAGGCAAAGGCGTGTGTCAATTACAAGGATATATAGAAGCTAGGCTGCTCAAGATGTCTTCCTTTGACTCGGCCAGTTTCTGGCGTCAGAAGGTATAGAATGCACCTGGCGCACAGTTGCAGCAGAAAAGTGCAACAGCCGATCTCCTTGCTGTAGTCCAACTTGTTATAAGATATTTAAACGGGCGTACCAACAGCCATTAAAAAGCAAGCTTATACACTAAACGTGGAGTGAGCGGAAGAAGCTGGCACTAAATGTCGAGAAAGCGGGAAAAGCTATCAATAAACGTGGAGTGAGCAGGAAAGGCTGGCAGTTGTAGCTCATGCTTACCTGATGGGTATGCCTGCAGGGTTCTTCAAGATGAGCATGCACGGCTATCTGAGGAAGCTGCAGCTTTGGAGCGCTCTGTAAGTGGCAGCATGTAGTTCAGGTCATGCTCTTTCTAGCAAAAGAGCTGGGATTAGACGAGCCTGTAGTTTTAGACATAAAAGTCGGGATTAGAGCACATGCAAGGCTTGTAGCTCAAGCTGCAAACCCTTCTGGTCATATACAAAAAAGGAGTACCTTAAATTGATTGCCAAGCTTCGACCCCTGCCTTGCTCAGTTTGCCAGGCACACTCAGTTTTCTTAGAGCTTAAAAGAGTGACAAGGGACCTACTTCTGCATTATGTCACAAATTTTGATGCCCGCAATGCTTGTGGGCCAACTTCTAACCCAAACTCTCGAAGGTACTGACTAAAATAAGCGCAAACTCTTCATAAACGTCTGCCAACCCCCCCGATGTCGCAGCTGGAGAGTTTCTCCCAAGGGCTCGTTAGCCCCAAGTTTGTCCAGTCTCGTCTGCAGTCCCTTCAGTCTCGTCTGCATTGGCTTGCACAGAGCACCCCACTCATCAAAAACGACACGCTGCCTCAAAGGCAGGTCGACAACAGGGGTGAGTGCCTTTTCCTGTTCCTATATGCATGACCACTGCAACTCATTCCTGTTCCTATATGCATGACCACTGCAACTCATTCCTGTTCCTATGTGCATGACCACTGCAACTCTATGTACTTCACGTCTGGTCGCCTTCCACATTGGTTGCTTGCAATAAGGGTAACTGACAAAAGTCGGCATGTGAGGGGCTTACTCTGCGATAGAGGCAGATCAACTCCTGTTTACTTGCAACGGTTCTGTTCGCTTGTTTCATGGCGCAGTTTTTGGAGGGTATGCATAAAATACTTTTCCTGGGGATATACCCACTTCGCGCTTCATCTCGTGTTCAATTGCCTCAGGGTTAGGACTGCTCTTTTCCCTTACTCTTCTCACCCTCCTGCTTCATATGTCATATGTGATCTCTCCTTATGGCCCGCACTCCATCGATAACCTTGCATCTCACATCCCTGCTCACAGGCAGTGGCGGTGGCGAGCCCTTGCGCGCATCTCAAGCTGAACTTTTGCTCAACATTTTGGACCTTGCCAAGCAAAGCTTTGGAGGCAGTGAGATAGAAGGACCCCAAGCCAATACAAGCCATTTTGCTGGGGACCCTTTGCGCCCCCACTCTTCTCCTCCCTCTCCCCCTGTCAAGAGGAATGATTACAGACCACCCACCTCTCAAAGCGCTGATGCCGGTATTTCAGAGACGGCGGCTGCTGCTGCTCGTCCCTTTTCCAGAGTTGATGCTGATGAGCACGGCCTGGTGCACGTGGCGATGCCAAAGGGGGTGACGACAAGGGGAGCAGAGCTGCGGGCCACAGTGCCGCACAGCCTGCAGAAACAGCACCACCATGGACAGCGCTCCCCTCAATCTACAGCAGCACACCTGGGAGCACGTATGCAAGGCCCAGATGGCGAGGTTGGGCCACAGCAGCAAGGGCAGACGCCAGATCAAGGACAAATTCCTGCATGGGCCAGCATAGAGGATGGGCAACAGGACTTTCAAAAGGGTGCTACTGGTTCTTCTCCCCCTCTTCCCGGAAGTAGACTCATGCTGGACCCGCGTGGTAGAGGAGAGGTGCCAGTGGTGGTGCCTGTGCTGTACTCACAAATGAATTGTGCAGACCGGCGGAAGTACGCGGATTGGCAATTGGGGAGGCCCCCAAGCTCAGGCCCATCACACGAGGTCGGTCGCTGATTGCTGGCATATTTGTTGAGCTGGCCAGAATCGTATATACACACCGTATATGACCGTATATTTGGTGACTTCCCCGTCAAAAATACCGCATGTACACCATATACATGGTTCTGGCCGACCCTACATACTTGCTTATGCGGTTCTTTTGATCTTTAAGAATTCAGGGTATTGCAGATGCGGTTTGCTGGAACGGAGCCCCCCTGACAGCTTATAAATTAATAAAGCTTACGGCATGCAGCTGCTCTTGGGTAAATAGGGAAAGTAGGCACCTGCGAAATGGTCAGTCTGACAAAGTTAAGTGAAAGTGAAATTTAGATGCACAGCATGCCAAATAGAGGAAATCAGTCAGGCAAGTTGTGTGGAGCAATTATTCTAGTGCAGAGTCGGACAGGGCTGCTGTATATTTTTTGATCGTTTAAAATCAAAGTCGCAGCTTTGGACAGAGCTGCTGTATTTGTATGAACATTTGGTATCCCTCCTTCTTCCCTGACCCATTCTCGTACGTGCTGCACCCAGTAGGTGTACAAAGCTGCCCGCCATCCGGTTCCACGCTTTGCCAGTGTACCTGCTCGTACCAACATCAGGCACACCATGAGCCCATCCACACCATATGATAAAAAGCCCGAGGTTTTGAAGAGAGCAGAGGAGGAGGAGGCAGACGCCATGCAGCGTGAACTGGTGTGTGTGTGTGTGTTTGACCACTCTGCCGGTCGTGTGACTGATATACGTGCGCAAGTAGGCAAGCCTGCTTTGTTCACTGAAAAACCATAACATTGTCTCGCTTGTACTGTGTTGTGGAGTGGAAATTTGAGCAGGAGGGAGGGATGAGGCGTGTAGAGTTGAGACGCACTGGCGGTTTGGGATTGCAGCATCAGGTCGACCTGGATATTGAAATGCTTGCGTTTCATTCATGATTCCAGGCACTGCAGCAACCACGATTTCATTCACTGAGCCTGGAGGAAGCTAACGGGATTCTAGATGAGGAGGCAGAGGAAGAGGAGCAGGCTCTACGGCTGTCAGGCGTTCGCTCAGTCAGGCTTGAGAGGGAGGCACGAGCAGCGTGGGCAAGGTAATAAGCGCAAATGGGCCTGCCTGCCTGCCTAGTAGTGGCCACAACAGGGTTTGTAATTTGAACTTCTGTAAGGAGTTTAAGAGATGCGTACCCTTTGTTTTACCTTTAATATACCCACGGCCAGCGGCCTGCCTTTAATTTCGCACCTTCAAGCTCTCAACATTGACAGCTTCTTATGGTCGCCCCCCGTGAAAAACCCACCCTACCAGTCTCACTTAACTCTCCACCCAAATCAAAGCCCCCTATACCTCATCTGAATGCAAGACACTTGATGTTATGCGCTTTTTCCAACTGTGCCTTCCCATCAGTCCATGACCAACAATCTTAAAGCATCTGCTGAAATGGGGAAAAATCAGCTATTTGATACATGTCTCAGGTCACAGAACGGTGGAGTGTGTGCAGAGATATGCTTGTGCAAAGTTAAGTGAGACTACTTGGCTGGCAGGGGGTGGAGTTTTTCACAGGGGCGGCCTTATGCAAACGACTCCTACTGCAAATACTCCATCGTCCCCTTGAACACATCCAATTGCTGGACAGGAAACAAGAATTTCAAACAGAGGCAGCCCTCAAGCAGCGGGAGTACTACGCAGCAAAAGCAGAACGCAAGCAACAAGAGCAAGAGGGTAGTCACAAAGAAGATGGGAGTGCCAGCTCTGATGACAGGCATGAGGCAGTGGACATGTTTGAAAGTCGAGAGCAACAGCTGCCTCAGCAGGGACCTGACTATGGCTCATATAAAGACAGGGCCCCTGCTGAATCTGTGGCCGCTGCCTACGAAAGCCCCACCTTTGTAAAACTCGCAAGCAACAGGTGTGTGTTCTGCTGATGCTGTCCTCCTGTGCACAGACATGTTGTGTTCTTTCACTCTCCACATTAAGGTGGTACGATAAACTAAGCTTTTGTAAACAATATTTTTGCATTAGCTTATAAAAGGAATTAAAATAGGTATCACCTTTATTTACAAGCCATTCAATTTTGTCAGCCATATTATTAAGACCTGAGCAGCCATTCCCCACGGATGCAAAACAGGAACGCAGCAGTATGAACGCAGGACAGCAACACCCCAATTAAAACCCCATAACATATTAAGGCACGACGGCTTTCTCGCCCAAATGTTGCTCTGCAAAATGGGAATGCAGCATTATGATGTCCATACAAAGCAACAAATCAAACAATCTCTTGAAACTTTTCAAGTTTCTGGGAATTTTTGTCATGTTGCAGCTTTGCAAAACAGGAGTCTCGCGTTTTGCCGGATCCCAAAAGCAACAATTGCACGATTGATCTCTATTATTTTAAGCGTATAAAATGCCTTCCGGTGAGGATTTCACGTGGAGGCCTTCACACTTCTCACATTCTTCACCTAACCTTGACTAAGACCGCAGCCGAAAAAGTCACGTGCGTTTGCGTTCCATTCACGCTCAAGAAAGCAGCTGTGTGCGCATTGAACAGAGTTTTCTAAGGCTGGTAGCTGGTAATTAAAATGATACAGGTCAGGGTAGAGTGAAACTGCTTTTGTCCGTGCTCAAGGAAGTATTGCGTATATAAGTGTCTTGTGTGCATTAATGACAGGACTGTCCGAGACCGGCAGCTGAAAGTTGAGGAGTCTGCTTTGGACATCCACCTTCGACAGCTTGATGATGTGGTGCCTTTAGATTGGCAAAGAGTGGATTACGAGCATAAGCACAACAGGCTTGAACTGAAGCGGATGATAGAAGGTGTGCCTTTTCAGTCCTATGCCCCTCGAGGCAGCTCATCAAATGAGACTGGACATCTTTAAGAAGCTGCATTCTGGCCTGCTCGTGTCTGGAAAACATCACGTGGAATAGGTGTGATAAAGTTTAGTATTTGCTCAGGAAGGTGCTGGATTGCCATTTGCAATGCAATTTCTTAGAAAGCTTAAACACATTGATGTATTGCATGGCAATTGCATCCCTTCATGCTTTGCACAAGACCACTGGCAACCATTCGTCTTTAGTACTTTACCCGCAGAGGACTTGGAGGAACGAGCGGAGGAGGAGGAGGCTGCTGAGGAGAGAGCTGATGGAGAGCGCACAGAGGCAGCTGTTATAGATCGCTTGCGCAGAGAAGCTGCAAGCAAGCTGAAACAGGAGGACTCAGAAGAACTAGAGGATGATGCAGTAGTTGCAGCAGATGCAAGAAGTAAGGATGAAGGTGAAGTACATGTAAGTGAATCAGACGCAGAAGGATCCGACGCTAAAGAAGGAGCTTAAGAAAGAAGGGTGAAGAAAGTGTTGACATGAATCATCATATAGCATGTTAAAGAAACAGTTTGTATGTTACGAGTTGTTGGAAAATTGTGGTGCAGCTAATTGGAAACGGTTGTTGTTCAAATTTGTGTGATTTGTGATTTTACAATGTGATCAACGATTTAATGATCATTTGGTCATTTGGCCAGTTTAAATGGTCCTCTTACACACGCTGAGCATGCGTAGTTTTCCCCCTTGGATAACATAACTAGAATGGCGTATCAGGCTTACAGGGTTACAAAAAAAAGCCATCAGTCAAAACGTGTGACTGCTAGGCTGCGTGTGTGTAGACATTGTAAAATTGTATTTGTTGTAGCATTACAGACTTGTAGCACCTACAAAACAAACCCTTTGAAAGGGGAAAAAGGCACAACGCTATTTGTGACATTGCAGCACTAAACAACACCAGTAGAAACGTAAAAACAACCAAGCATCTGCCAGGACTAGCCGACCGCATTAACATTAAGAGGGGGAATCCTCTGTGTGTTTTGGGCACATGAAAAACATGGACTGTCACACTGAGGCTACCAAGAATGAGGGAGGCAGATATTATCATACTTAAAACTCATGTGTGAGGAGCAGCACGTGCATAATGAAAGGGTCTGGAAAATCAAACATGGTCTGGTTTCGATAAGTTATCATTTTTCTGCGTATCAGGCTTACTACTTCCTTTATGAGTAAGCTGTGTACTGCCTACCAAAATTCTACTAGATCAACAGCACAATGCGTTGATGGGCTGTTAGCTTACTATTGATTGCCAATCAGTAGCTGGAGCTTGCTGGCTTGCCAAGCAACTTTCCATCTTTACACAAGCACCTTGGCTAGTTAGAAACCAGAGATCCAGGTACTATGGTTGCTGATTGAGCTGCCAGGCTTGATTCAACCAGAGACTGCAGCTGATTCTGACCAACAACTGGCCCGAGTTAAATCAACCAGGCTTGATTCCACCATCAACTGCAGTTGATTTCAAATTGATCGCCAATTGAGATAACTGGAGATAAATTGCGATTGATTCAACGAGACCCACATAATTGGCTCGAGTTGAATCCACCGCCAATATCAACCACGTTCCTGGTTGATTCAAGCAGCAATCAACAGCCCTGACTTTTTCGATGAAGCTGCGGGGATCTACCTTTGTCGGCTACTGCTTGCCTACCACGGCTGCTGTTTGGATATGCTGTGAACACTTTTTATTTAAGTGGCAAGTCAGGAACCCCAGGACCTATTACCGCTTGCTCACCATCTTAAAAATCGTGTGGTGAAATGTTTTGGTAACAAAATGATGGAAGCGGATAGGTCTTGAAAGAAACAGCCAAAAGGCTGGAAATGAAAGGACGACTGAAGGTCGTCACGCCCAATGGGTGGCACCAATGGGTGACAGAAAATTATGTGTGCCTAGGAAGTTAGCTGGTTGACAGTCTGGAGATGTATGTTTTGTCTTGTTCAAAAGCTGGATACCGTGTCTTACATGCTTATGATCTGAGTATGATGCTTGGTTAAGATGGTGATTTAATCTGACAAGACTTAGAAAAGAAAAGAAAATAAAAACTACGCAGGCAGCAAAACATTCCCTGCATCAATTAAAGAAAAGGAGACACATTGGCCCGAAGTGCCGTGAGTCTCCCCCACCAAAGGAAAAAGAAAACTAGTGGGGATCTGGAGGTGGCTGGCAGCCCCCTGCTCCAGACCCACACCTTAAGAGCAATTCGTTTTTTCATTGTAGTCAGTTATATTGATATAGATTGGGCATGCAATTTAAGGGCAGTCTTGTGGGCCCTCTGTGGAACGTGGCCGAGCTCTTTTAGATGACGCAAAGTGTTAGGTGTGTAGGTTGATCCTCCCACACCAAGAAGGATGGTGTGAAGTGTAACTGTTTTAGCTTTAATCTTGTGCTGTTTGTTAGTGGCCTCCAGCTGGTGTCCAGGTCTAGTGTCTTCACAATACTTCACTTCTATGAGGTGTAGCTCCCTTTTATTAGCGTTAAGTTCGTGAGTTCTGCCCACTTGTTCATAAGATCTAGCATGCTGCACCTGTTGCAAGTGGGGCGTGGAAGGTGGTTTAGATTTAGGAGGTAAGGGAGTAACCAAATTAGCATCAAGGCGTGGAAGTAAGCCTGTCTCTGACAGATAACGAGCATCAATAGCCAAATGGGTAAAGTCCTATTACTAGCGTGCTCGGGAATTTTTAAGGTTTTGTTGGGCAAAACGGGAAGTGCTGCCAGCATCCATATGAACTATACAACCTGCTGCCAAGGAGCATTTGCTGATGGCTTTCATGATGAGTCTGCGGCGTTCAGTGATCATGCCAGAGATGATATTGTGTTGACACCCTGAGAAAAGATGAAGAGCACTGTCTGGTTGTTAGACAAAATGGACACTGAAGGCTAGTGAACTTTTTGAAGCGGACAGCATGTTTCTGGTTGATAAGGGTGCCTGTGCGGTAGTGAAAGACATTGCGTTTCATTGGAGGGAGAGATTGGACATGTTCCAAAATGCGTTCCCTTGCCCTCTCTTCTCTGACAAGGCCTATAAAATAAGCTTTGTCACAAAAAAGAGCAGAATTCTCTCCAAAACTGAGTTCAACGGAAATTAAAACGGGAGAGAATTAAGAAAAGATGGTTTAACCTTGAAGGGTTGACATGATGTATTCCAAAACAGCTGACACACACTTTCAACATACCCGGGCGCCCCCTGCTGCATATTAAGCTTCATCACTGATTTTGTTGGTGGGGCTATCATGTGCCGGAAATCTTTTTTGTATTGCTGTGGGCATGCTCCTGCAGCCACTTCGACCTTGAGAGTTGGCTTCCCATTGAAGGTCGGCATAACCCTAAGCGAGATTTGCCGTGGGGGTGCGCGAGACACGAGCTTTTTGTTAACAACACGAGCGATTGCAGGCACACTTGGACCTGTTATCAAGCCTTTAAGGATGCATCTTTTTTGCAAATTATTGTCAGGTAATTCCTTTAATTATTAATTTCACATTATTCAACAAAATGATAACTGAAACTCGGTCATTCACTCCAAACGAGCTTGCAGATTTCAACGGTGAAGGTGGCAAGCCTGTATATGTAAGTTCTATTTACAACACAATACACAACACACACATGTACGCACACGCATACACGCACACACACACACACACACACACACACACACACACACACACACACA
>Ga0307945_1002027_pt1 | contig 16229 bp, 17 predicted proteins | sample OrgLakmetagen228_FD_201818 | JGI IMG/M metagenome (GOLD analysis project Ga0307945, IMG submission 201818) | Saline water microbial communities from Organic Lake, Antarctica - #228 | ecosystem: Environmental > Aquatic > Non-marine Saline and Alkaline > Saline | place: Antarctica: Organic Lake...
CTTTTTCTGGTGTCTTGTTCAGTCTGGCCTCCTTCTCTTCTTGAAGCTGCCTTTTTTTTTTTTGCTATAGCTCAACTGCCCTCGCTGGCGGATATAGCTGTGTAGCCCTTACCCTTACCCTTAACCTATCTAAACAAAAGGGGAAGCGTCTATGATAAGTAAGAGAAAGAGACGGAATAAAGGTCTAGTCTGGAGAAGAAAAGGAGATTCAAGTATGGCTTAAGAAATAGCAGAAAAGGTTTTGGTCTGAGCACAGAGAGTACTGAAGGAAGCAGTGCTAGTGCTCCACAGAAGAAAGTCAAGCCAGCTCTAGAAACCAGAAGCAAAGCAGCAGGCGTCTGTCTAGAAGTATCAAGTTGGGCAGCACACACAGGCAGAATGAGACGACCAGGCAGGTTCTATTTCAGCGCTTGCTGAGAGTCAAACTACACGTACCCATCCAGGTCTCAAGGGCATGGCATGCAGATAGTGCCACACTACCATCATTAAGTAGGCAAGCATTGCAAGAATAGATCACAATAAACCGTGCATGAGGAGAAGAAGGATCACTGTGTGCACAAACAGGTCCAAATCGCCAGGAATCACTATGCAAAAAAGATTTTCAGTGAAACAGAACCTGTTGGGTAAGCCACACTACTGCCTTCTCCTTGGCAGCAGCTCCTCTAGCTCATCATCTTCTCATGCATCATCACAAGGTAAAAGAGGTGATGCGATTTCTTTTCCGTCATTGCTTGGAGACTTGGAAGTTGCTGCTTGCTCTACGGAGGATTCAGCAGATACCAGCAGGCGAAGCAATTGATCCTGGATGATACAGCAAATAAGGAAAATGTGCGAATTCTGCCTGCGTACTTTCTTCACGTTACAGCCAGGTGGTATGCATGTCATAGCGTTTGTTCATTTGTATGTCTCTTGGTTTTATAGCCAGGTGGTAGCTATGGATGTACAGGGCTGCAAGGTTCTTATGGGTAGCTCTTCTTGCATAATTTTTCCATAGGTCAAGGGGGGTAGCAAACTCCCTACTACGAGGTTGAAAAGAACCGATAGTTGATAAATAATAAGGGAGCAAGAGAGGCAGGCTGGAAGAAATAAAAGAAAGTAGGGGGGGCAACCAGGTTGATAAGAGGAGGGAGCTGCAGTGAAACAGCTAAGGAGCCGTTTGGCCTAGCATACACAAAGGGGTGAGTCTGGCTTAAGTCAGAGAAACTGAAGACACTACCTTGGCAAGCTGCGAGGTGAAGATCAAGACACTTGCTTTCTTTCCAAAATGAGCTACTTAAGTCTTTCTCGACAATGCCTTACTTCAAGGAATCAAGTTAATCAGTTCTTGGTATTTTGTGTAGCACTTTGTGGACTGATGGTTAGAAACCTTTCTTGATTTAGAACCTAGCTAGTTTGTGTTGGACGTGCATGTGTGCTTTTGCAGCACCGCGATCTAAGAAAATGGAGAGCCTTTCTGATGGAGGCCCTGGTTGGCAGGTGTTATGGTAGGCAAGCTGGTGGATGGTCTCCCACCCTTGCTGACAAGAAGATGGATGAGTAGGGATGGGCGTCATGACGGTGGATATCTTGGCCACTTTGATTTTTCCACAGAGCATTTCGCTATGGCATCAGCGCACTCATTCCCTAGGATGCCCGCACGAGCTTTTATTTTATTTTAGTTTGGATTTTAAAGGCATTCAGCCTGCAGGCTGGGATCCCAGCTGGGATGGCTGCTCAACCTATGAGAACGAGGTAAAACCTCAAAACACCAAACGAAAACTATAACTGCTAAAAAGAAAGCAGCAGCTAACGAGGAAAGTGAGCAAAACAAAGGCTAAAGGATGGGAATATCACTTCTATCACGTCTTCAACAAGCCTGATGCATGCATAGCGGGCTCCATCTTGGCCTACTACCACTATGTACCGTTCAGAAAGCAAGGAAACAGATACCACCCTGGCCTAGTGAGGGCGCTTTGATTGTACATTAACTAGAGGAAGAAGTCAAGCCCGCATCCTTGCCTTCAAGTTGGCGTCGCTGGTGATTGGTACGGCGATGTTGTCTAAACGCCTTCTCTGGTACAGGGAGGGGGTCTTCGAAGGTCAGCCAGCCAAGCAGCCAAGGAGTTTTACATCGTAGAATTGTTGGTTGGGGGGCGCGGCCATGGTCACGGAGGAAGGTGACGAGGCCAGCTGTTCTTTTGTGCTGTCCAGTTCTCCTTGTCATCAAAGTGGTAAGCGCTGAACGTTGCACGCATGAGCTTTTAACCTCGTAGAGATGGATGGTGTCTTTATATAACTGGATGTGTGTACGATAGTTTCTAAGAGTTTGGCATGTTTATGCCGTTTTATGTGCTGCGGGTAGAGGATGCTATTTCTTGCTTGCCATAGTGCACCAGCGCTGTCTGTTGCGATATGGGTGTGTTTATTTATCAAAGCAGCAGCAATTCCCGCTAGCTCGGCTCTGTTCATGGTTTTGTAGGTGCTTGTCCCTCCAGGATTAACTGTGGTGATTTTGTTGCATTGAGGGTGGTAAGATCTAGCTCCAATTGACTGAGATCCATTTTCTTGTTTGTGATACAATTCCCATCTGTGAAAGCCCACTCTTGCCAGTTAGGGGCCTTGAGTTCTAGCAAGCGCTTTGAGCTTTGTTGCATACCATACAGCCATACAGTGATCCAAGTCTGTAGTACCACCCTGTTTTCACTGCATTAGTGCTTGTTTTTATGTTCCTCGCGCATTAGCAACATCTTTTCTTGCCATGTGTGTGACCGGCAAATGATTGTTTGCAAAAAGGAAATAACGAGAGGCAGTGATTTACGCACATTTCAGATTTTGGTTTAAAGTACAGCGTAATCAGTTCAACCACGACGCCTCGGGTCAGCATAGGGAAGCATGATTTCTCAGGTCTTTTTGCTCACGACTTTTGAAAAGTATGTGTGTTTAAAAAATCCAAGCCATTAAAAAAATGATGAATCTGTGTTTGGTGATCCTTGCATTTGCGGTGTGTGCAAGCGCTCTGTACTCCCCTTCGTCCCCCGTGGTCAGCCTGGATGCCTCAAATTTCAAGAAGGAGATAAAGAGCAAGGGCTGCGCCCTGGTGGAGTTTTACGCACCATGCAAGTACAGTGTGCTTGCATACGTGAATTTGTCTGCTCCTTCACCATCGGCTTGCACATGTGCTGTGCAAGTGCGTGCCGTACAACTGCAGGCTGGTATCTGTGGGGGTGCCTAGTGTGCCTAGCGTGAACTGCCTGCTGACATGCATGCCCTGCTCCTCTTCAATTGAAGCTCGTGTAAGCTATATCGCTTGACTTTAATTTAGCAAGATAGCACATTATGCTGCTGTTAACTTGTTTGCACGCACAGGGTGTGGGCACTGCAAGTGAGTTGAAGTCTGGAAGCTTCAGAGCCTATGCGGTGGTCAAGTGCCGAGCTAGGGAGTCCCAAATGGACCATGTGCAATGTGCATTGATACAACACATACACATTCGCACACACACACACACACACGCATGCACACACATGCACATACCAATTCACGCATACAGACATACACACACATGCACACACATGCACATACAAACTCACGCATACAGATATACACACACAACGCGCGCATGCACACACATTCATGCACGCACAAACTCATTTACAGGCACGCACACACGCGCACACACACACATACACACACGCACATACCCACACCCACACACCCACACACCCACACCCACACATACACACACATACACATACACACACAGGAGTCTGCAGCCAACGTACGAGCAGGTAAGCTAGAGACACATGTACCGTGAAGCAATTGAAAGCTTTGCATGCAAACATCATGGACTTGATAAGGCATTATTGTGCCTTGACTCTTGTTACGTAGAAAAGTTAAGGACACCTCCTGTGTCATTCGCACTACACAGTGCTGTTTCTCGTCCCTTGAAAAGCCATGTGTGCTGCAACTTCATACATGCTGTCCACTGCAGATTGCACGTGCTCTTGCCCACGGCAACCTGCTTCATGATGCCTGCAGGTGGCCAAGGCCATGAAGGGAAGCGTGATGATTGCTGCTGTGGATGCAGATGCGCACGGATCTCTGGCCTCGGAGTACGGCGTGAAGGTGTGTGTGTGCATGCATGCATGCGTGTGTGTGTTGTAGGGTCGGCCCAAATTAAAGGTGGGAATACATGAGCTCTCTTGAATGAACTGTGACCTTGTACGCAATTTGAGTCTGCCAATCCTATATACAATGAAAGGGCTCTTTTCTTGCTTTATTCCATGCACAAACGGGCCAATCCCCGGTGGCTCCCTTGAAACGACAAAGAAAAAGAGGATAAGAAAAACTACGCATGCAGTGAAACAACCACTCTTCACGTCAGTCGAGGAAAGTAAGCCACTTTGGTATCGAGTACCGTAACACTGCTCCACCACAAAAAAGAGAAAAGCCGGAGGGGATCAGGAGGGTTCCTGTAACAGGCTTGGCCTGAAACCGGCTTTTGATGAAAGTTGATCAACAATATAAAAAAGGGCGCACCTGGTATGGACAAATTTAGCAGCGTTGTTGACAGAATGCACATGGAGCTTGGAGGCAAGCTTCTTAACTCTTTGAGACAAGCTCCTCAGAAGGCCCCAGAGTGTGAGTGTTGTAGATGGTGCCACCCACACCCGAGAGGATGGTGCCTCCCTTTCATCATAAGAGGCCGCCGGTGCTTACAACTTGAGTTCAAAAACAAGCGTAACACACACTAAAAATGTAGCATTCCTTACCATCACACCTCAAGAAAATGCCTGTACCCATACTGCTACAGCTAGCCAGCCTCTGCGCCCACTTCTAGGATGAATTGCCGCCTGCGTGCATGTAGCTGTACAGCTGTGTGCTGATAACAGTGGCAAGCCCTAACTGATCCTTCCGTCTGCGTGCATGCAGCTGTACAGCTGTGTGCCGATAACAGTGGCAAGCCCTAGCTGATCTTTCCGCCTGCGTGCATGCGGCTGTACAGCTGTGTGCCGATAACAGTGGCAAGCCCTAGCTGATCCTTCCGCCTGCGTGCATGCAGCTGTACAGCTGTGTGCCGATTACAGTGGCAAGCCCTAGCTGATCCTGCCGCCTGCGTGCATGCAGCTGTACAGCTGTATGCCGATAACAGTGGCAAGCCCTAGCTGATCCTTCCGCCTGCGTGCATGTAGCTGTACAGCTGTGTGCCGATAACAGTGGCAAGCCCTAGCTGAGCCTGCCGTTAGTGTTAGGTGTAGCTTAGCTAGCTGTTGCGTACGCTGGCTGCATGTCAAAATTTTAAAACGCCAAAAAAACTGATGCTGAATGTAGGCTTGGCTAGCCAGAGGCAGCCCTGGCCGTAAATGTAAAATGGACAACACAAGTGCTGAATGCAGCCTTAGGTAGTTGTGATAAAATATTAAGTACGGGTTGTACACACAGCCTCAGCTACTGTTTGTTGACCCTGGCCATGGAAGGTCAGCACAGAGCCCCCCCCTCACTTGCGCGCGCACACACACACACAACACACACACACAAACACACACACGCACACACACACACAACACACACACAAACACACACACACATACACACACACGCACACACACACGCACACAAACACACACACACACGCACACACACGCGCACACACACCACACACACACACAGGGATTCCCCACGATCAAGTTCTTCTACGTTGAAGGCGACAAGATCAAGAGCTCCGACTATAATGGCCAGCGTGCCACCAAGGATTTCATTAACTTTGCCTTCGACAAGGCCAAGGTGAGCGCAGAGTTTGTGACAGCCGGGCTTTCAGGAATAAGACCCTGACGCCTGCCGCCAGGGTACAGACATAAGAAATGTGTGTGTGTGTGTTCGGCGAGCTTACGTTTATGTATAGGGCTGGCCAGAACCATATATATATACGGTGTATATACGGTATTTTTGGCAGGGAAATCACCAAACATACGGTCATATACGGTGCATATATACGATATACGGTTCTGGCCAACCCTATTCATGTGTCATGGTTTTCAGACATTTATCCATGCATGGCTGTATATTTTGTAACTAGGCAGTACATTTGTAGGGTTGGCCAGAACCGTATATATACACATATACACTGTATATGACCGTATATTTGGTGATTTCCCTGCCATAAATACCGTATATTAACCGTATATATATGGTTCTGGCCAACCCTGTAAATTTTGGTAACTCAATACTACCACGTACATGCCGCGCATGAATTGGCTCTGGCCAACCCTTTATCATAAGTAGCGAGTTCAAGGTAAAGAGGGGGTCTCTTTGCGCTCAACCTCTTGTCCATCTTCCCTCAATCTCCTCTGTGCGCAGAGCCTTGCCCTTAAACGCATCGGAGAAAAAGCCTCTAGTGGAACCGGCAGTGGTGGCGGTGGTGGTGGTGGTGGCGGTGGCGCAGATTCAGGCTTCTACGGGTAAGTTTGTCCCTTACATTGTGGCATTTGCTTTTGAATACCTTCGAAGGAAAAGTCCAGGACTCTTGTTAGCCCCATAACGCCACGCCTTGGATATAATCCCTTAGATATAATCAAGCAGTTGCAGCCTTGTTTCAGCCTGCACTCGCTCCGTTTACGTACAGAACATGCACTACGCAGGACTCCATCTGTCTTCAAGAATTGCTCAGTGCCTCGATGCTGTAGCATCTTGTTGTGTAGATGTATGCATCGCATAAAGACCATACTCGGCACCTTTCAGATTACCTTGTGCAACGTTTCACACCTGCTGCTACGCTTTCTTTTGCACTCTTCACACACACCCAAGTGTCACACTTCTCACGCACTTACTACACTTTCAGTACATTCTTACGCGCCCCGTGTAACGCTAGTAATGCTGTTCATCACGCACATCAAAGTGTCACACTTCTCACACCTGAATGTACTGTTTTTACCTGTAGTAGTGTAACACTAGTAGTGCTAACACGTGTGACACGCCCAGGTGTCACGCTTCTCACACGCTTTCAGTACATTCTTACGCGCCCTGTGTAACGCTAGTCTAGTAATGCTGCTGTTCACACACACCCTAGTGTCACACTTCCCACACACTTTCAGTACATTCTTACGCGCCCAGTGTAGCGCTAGTAATGCTGCTGTTCACACACACCCTAGTGTCAGACTTCCCACACACTTTCAGTACCTTCTTACGCGCCCTGTGTAACGCTAGTAATGCTGCTGTTCACACACCCAAGTGTCACACTTCCCACACACTTTCAGTACATTCTTACGTGCCCTGTGTAACGCTCGTCTAGTAATGCTGCTGTTCACACACACCCAAGTGTCACACTTCCCACACACTTTCAGTACATTCTTACGCGCCCCGTGTAACGCTAGTAATGCTGCTCATCACACACACCCAAGTGTCACACTTCACACATCTGTATTAGTGTAACACTAGTAGTGCTGTGTGTGACACGCCCATTGTAACTTTTACACACACACCCAGCATCACTCTCCACACACCAATTTCTACCTCTCTCTTTCACACACCCAGCATCACTCTCCACACACCAATTGCTACTACCTCTCTCGTTCACACACCCAGCATCACTCTCCACACACCAATCGCTACTACCTCTCTCTTTCACACACCCAGCATCACTCTCCACACACCAATTGCTACTACCTCTCTCTTTCACACACCCAGCATCACTCTCCACACACCAATTGCTACTACCTCTCTCTTTTACACACCCAGCATCACTCTCCACACACCAATTGCTACTGCCTCTCTCTTTCACACCTAGAGCACATCATGTATAAGCAGGTTGGCTACACGACACACAAATGATAATAATATAATAATATAATAAAAAACTGAAAGCAAATCATAGATACCAAAGGTAACTTGGCATGCAACAGATGCTTAAACTTTTAAGTTAAAGCATCAAACTCTCGACCCTTCATGCATTCTAAATATAATCATCACATCCTCACTGCACAGAGGCACTAGTGTGGTGACCTTGACCGACAGCAATTTCAAGGAGAAGGTGCAGAACAGCAAAGATTTGTGGATGGTAGAGTTCTACGGTGGGTGGGGCTGAACGGACCCAAGGTGCCGCAAGATGTTGTATGCTGAAGGTTGACCAGTGCTGCACATTATAGCGTGCGTAGTCTGCACGTGCTGCAGTCATGTTTGTGCACTCGTGTGCGAACGTCACATGTGTGTGCAGTGCTTCACATGTTGTACTGTTTGCAACGCTGTGTATCTGCTGCAAGCCTGATGTGTGTGCACGTCTAGCTTCCAAGTCTGTGTGTGTGCTAGCGTCTGTGTGTGTGTGTGTGTGTGTGTTTGTGAGCTAGAGTCTGTGTCTGTACGTGTGGACTTGTGTGTTGTAGCCCTCCAGGCTAAACGCTGGCTACACGCCTCTCATTTGATGTTTGCTTCGTTTGGGGGCACCTTTGCAGCTCCCTGGTGTGGTCACTGCAAGAATCTAAAGCCTGTGTGGATTGAGTCTTCTGCGGAGCTCAAGGTAGGTGACTGATCAAGAGTTGGAAGTTTGTATCCATGAATGCTGTTGGATTCATAAAAGGAACACAAAAAAGCCCAATAACTGTGTTTATTGGGAGCTCGGATTGGGAGATAGAAATATGTTTGTGCGATGCAAATAACGCGCAGGCATTAGAAACATCTACCTTTTTTTTACAAGTGTGATGACAAAAGTAGAAACAAGTTTTTTTTACAAGTTTGATGTCAAAAGTAGAAACAAGTTTGTTTACAAGTGTGAAGACAAAAACTGTTTGGTACCAGGCCGCCAATTACTCACCGAAGTACGAGTCTGATGTACCTGGGCAAAAAGAGAAGGGAGTGAGTGATACCAAGCAGCCAATAAATGCATCTTTTTGGTAACTTCTAAACCTAACCTAACTTCCTTCCATCCATACCCAATGTCTAATAAAGGGGAGCAAGCACAGATCAAAGAGCAGAGTAAAAAGGCTTCACCTTTAAAGTAACAAAGTATGGTGGTCAATTTTTCTGTGTGTTTCTGTCATGTAGTTTTATACATCATGCAAGTTGGCAACCTGCAAGAATGTGTGCAGAAACAAGGTTGCAGCACCAGCCTGAGCCTAGTTACCAATGTGAGCACATTCTATGAACATTATATTGTTTATTAAAGCGCGCATCCTCTACAATTTTGCGTAAATGTATCGCCGAACGATGTGTCCTCAGGGCAAGGTGAAATTGGGAGCCGTGGACTGTGATACGCACAAAGCGGTGTGCTCTCAATTTGGGGTGCAAGGCTTCCCCACAATTAAGGTGAGCTTGGGTGTACGCTTGCTCAAAAGGTGATGGGTTTCATAGCTGAAGGCCGAATGTCTCTTTTTGTGACTGGAGGCCACCCCGAGAGGGTTTACCAAAGCAATGCTAAGGGATCACGAGAAAAAAGGCTTTGTTGCTAGTGAGACGACAGCCGGCATATTTTGGGCCACTATTTGTAATAGCTCAAGGACGGCCCCAAAGGTGGCGACATCAGCTTTCAGGAAAGAGGTTATCAGGGCAAGCATGCCAAATTTTAGGCAAAGAAACCTTCCGTCATTGTTTGCTGGCTCGTGGATCCTCGTTACGTCCAGGAGTCTAGCTGAGCCCACCAAGTACGAGCTTGTGCATGTCTCTTGTGTGGCAAAGTCTGGCTTTTGAGAGCAGTTCCATAGATGTGTGGCTCCAACATACTCACCTCTGTTTGTTTTTGTCCGTAATGAGTGCAGTTCTTTGGGGCTTCAAAATCCAGCCCAGAGGACTACAGTGGTGGACGTGACTCCTCTTCCATCGTCTCCTTTGCTTCAGAAAAGTGCGTGGTTGTACTTCGTTTGGCATCCCAAGACAGAAATGGACGTTAACAAGGGAACGAGAGTTTGGGACAGGAGAGGGATACCACAAAAAGCAAGGAGTGCTCACTTTGTTGTGTTTAGATTGCATTACGTGATAGTTCACATTATGATTCACATATAAACAAGCAGAAGTGGCAGGGGACAGGAAAGGGCCACTGCTAAGGAGCAAACGTTGCTCTGTTGTGTTCTTTGTAGTAATTACGTTTTGAGATGGATTGCTTGCAAGAATTTGAAGGGGTGGACAGGAATAAGAGAGGGCCAATGCTAAATAACAGGAGCTGCTTTTGCATTTAGATTGCATTACGTGATTGCTTGCAAGGAGTTAGAGAGGTGGTTGGGGGCAGGAAAAGGCCAATGCTGTGTAGCGATAGCTTCTTGACACGGTCCAGTTTGCTACACTGTCAGAGCTACAGTCCAAGTGTAGCACATTGAGAGGTGGGGAGCAAAATTTCAGAATAGTAAGCGGTATGCTTTTGAGTCTCTGGTGGCTTAGCGTTGTTGGCTGAGTCGAGTATGCTAGGTGTGCATAAAGGAATCTTTTACCGTCGTTGCTTTCGCATGCAAGCCAGATGACTTGATGAAATGAGTTGAATAAGCATTGATAGTAGAAGTGCCAAAATGCTGATTCCAGCGTAAGCACATCCGAATGCACGACCATTTATGGGTTCGCGCGATGCGTGTTTGCCGATCTCGCTTATGTTATTTGTAATCGCATTCAAAGTTGCACGTGCTCGTAGGTGGTCTCGCATGGCGCCCCCTCCTGAAGTACACGAGCTGACAAGCCCGGCGGTTTGGGAGAAGGAGTGCCTGGGCGATGGAGGAAGCTCTGCCCCTAAACAGCTCTGCTTTGTCGCCTTCCTGCCTGACATCCTGGACTCAAAAGCAGCCGGGAGGTGAGGAGGGTTTTTGCTTAGAAGTGAGATGGACATAATAAGTTCAGTGTTTGCTTCCCTGCCAGATGTCCTGTGTACTCCAAAGCTCATCAACAAAAGGGTGTTTGGGAGGTGAGAGGGGGGGGAGGTGAAATGGATGTGTATCAGTTCAATGTCTGCTGCTTTTCCAGTCACTCATATTTGAAAGAACCGGGGGGTGAGGAGGGGGTTAGGTGAATTTCCTTTGGATCTCGTTTTGTGGTGTCTGCTCTTGATAATGTGAAATTTCTAGGACCACAGTCAGCTGGGAGGGTGATGGGAATCACGAGTCAGGCCAGCAGTGCCTCCATTTCACATATTCTGGCTCAAAGGCCCAGACGTCTAGGGACTTTCCTTGGCTTACCTTTCCTGCATGGTTTTCAGACCTTTTGCTGTCCTCAGACCTCAGCACAAAGAGACTGGGGCTTGCACATTGCGCAAGGTGTGCTTGCCAAAGGGGTGAGGGTGAGAGATGGCACGTGAATGCATTTGTGTGTGTATGTGTGTGTGTACTACTGAAAATTGCCCACAAGTCATGCTCTAATAAGAGATGGGGATGTGGGCGGGTGCGTGCATGTGTGGTGACGCAAACGGATGAAAACGCAGGAAGGTGCACATCCATCTCCACCCTGCACCACGTGACAAAGCCTATCTTGGCATTTATGTCCACTCTGCATCACATGGCTGACAAAGCCTATCTTGGCATCCATGACAGAGCCTATCTTGGCATCCATCTCCACCCTGCATCACGTGGCTGACAAAGCCTATCTTGGCAACCATGACAAAGCCTATCTTGGCATCCATCTCCACCCTGCGTCACGTGGCTGACAAAGCATATCTTGGACCATTATAGTATGCTATACGGTGCTATACAGTGCCCATTCATACATGCTATACTATTCTGAACCTATGGTAATGGAGTATGAAAAGCAAAAGGCTTACATCTCCTTTCTTCCGAATCACGGAAAACGCAGGAAAGCATACATCTCCACGCTGAAGAAGGTAGCGGACAAGTTTAAAGATCGGCCCTTCTCTTACCTTTGGGCCCAAGGGGGATCACATGCTGGGCTGGAAAGCAGCGTGGGTGTGGGTGGCTTTGGTGAGTACTTGCATTGGTTTTTGGTGTGAAGTGTCGCAGAGGGGGCTGACTGAGCCAAAAAAATGGGTCTTTTTAAAATGTGAATTGAGCATGTGCGCCCTAAGTTGCTATGTTTAAGCTTAGCACCCAGAGGTAGCCCTTGCTCTAAACTTTTGACAGCACCTGAGCTTGAACATAGCAACTTAGGGCGCACGTGTCTGATTTTCTGCGGCGTGGACCCCAATTTTCACCACAAAATCTTCACAGCAGATCACCCACTCCACCAAATGGCATACTTTCGTGTGGTATAGAGTTGTTGTAATAAACGAATATGATTGCCAAAGAAATCAAGTGAAAAGATGATGTGCGTGGTGATGTGGCTCAACATGTGCTATTTTCCCATAGAAAGGCACCAAATTAGGGTTTGGGCAGTCAAGGTGAGCTTTGACCCCCGTCAATTTGCGCACACTGTGACTTACATGGATATAAGCAATCCTCGTGCAGCTTACAATATCAGCTTTCATTTAAAGCCAGGATGGTGTCAGTTAACTGAGTGGGCAGTGAATGGCTGGATTCAGAGTGCAAAAAGGGCACATATTTGGACATTTCCTCAGTCAGCCCCCTCTGGAAGTGTCGCCTAAATGTCAGCAAGGGCAATCGTTTCCCTTGCCAGAGAGCAACATGAGTGTGATTGGCTTGACTGAGCTGTTTTGATGTTTAACTCTGCCTCACTAGCAACGAGAGCAACGTGAGTGTGATTGGCTTGACTGAGCTGTTTTGGTGTTTAACTCTGCCTCACTAGCAACGAGAGCAACGTGAGTGTGATTGGCTTGACTGAGCTGTTTTGGTGTTTAACTCTGCCTCACTAGCAACGAGAGCAACGTGAGTGTGATTGGCTTGACTGAGCAGTTTTGGTGTTTAAATCTGCCTCACTAGCAACGAGGAGCGTCCAGTCACTCGCTGCAATCACTAGCTGCAATCACTAGCAGCGCGGAGCTTGCAATCACACAGGGGTGGGGGGGTGAGTGGCTTCCGTGTAAGAAATGAAGTTGCTTGTGTTTGTATCCTTTCAGGAAAAATATGGCTGTACGGGTGGCATTGAGTGACGCTACAAAATATCTGATGGTTGAATACAGGTTTTTCCATAGACCATGTGATAGGCATTAGTATGGTTTAATACAGGTTTTCCTATAGACCATTGATGGGCATTAGTATGGTTGAATACAGGTTTTCCTATAGACCATTGATGGGCATCAGGAACGTGGGTCACGTGCATCCAACTTCTGCACGTGCATGGGTCACGTGCATCCAACTTCTGCACGGGTCCAACTTCTGCATGGTTCACGTGCATCCAACTTTTGCACGTGCATGGGTCACGTGCATCCAACTTCTTTGCCCATATGGTCATGCAACTGTATGCCTCTCCATCTCACGTACACACACACACACATACGCACACTCTTACACATACGTACACGCACACACACAAACACGCACACACAGTTGTGCACACGCATACACACACTCTTACACTTACATGCACGCACACACACATACACGCACACACGCAGATGCGCACACACACACACGCGCACACACATACACACACTCTTACACTTACATGCACAAACACAAACAAGCACAAAAGTTGCGCACACACACACGCACACACACACATACACACTCTTACACATACATACACGCACACACACAAACACGTACACACAAACACACACACAAGCACGCACACACAAGCATGCACACATGCACACGCTCTTACACTTACATGCACGCACGCACACAAGCATGCACACACATAAACACGCACACACAGGTGCGCACTCAAACATACACATGTATACACTCACACGCTTACACGCACACACGCTTACACGTGCACACACACACACACACACGACACCAGGGTACCCTGCCCTGGTGGCTCTGAAGCCCAAAGACGGCCGCTACTCCCCTTTCCAGTCAGCCTTTGAGCTGCAGCACATCAGTGACTTTGTGGACAGGATCAGGATGGGAGGAGCAGCGGTGCTGGGCGTACAGGTGAGCCATATCAGCATATCAGCGACTTAGTGGACAGGATCAGGATGGGTGTAGGTCAGTGATTTTGTGGACAGGTTCAGGATGGGTATAGGTGAGCCATTTCAGCACATCAGTGACTTTGTGGACAGGATCAGGATGGGAGGAGCAGTGGTGCTGGGCGTACAGGTGAGCCATATCAGCATATCAGTGACTTAGTGGACAGGATCAGGATAGGTGTAGCTCAGTGATTTTGTGGACAGGATCAGGATGGGTATAGGTGAGCCATTTCAGCACATCAGTGACTTTGTGGACAGGATCAGGATGGGAGGAGCAGCAGTGCTGGGCGTACAGGTGAGCCATATCAGCATATCAGTGACTTTGTGGACAGGATCAGGATGGGTGTAGGTCAGTAACTTTGTGGACAGGATCAGGATGGGTATAGGTGAGCCATTTCAGCACATCAGTGACTTTGTGGACAGGATCAGGATGGGAGGAGCAGCAGTGCTGGGCGTACAGGTGAGGGCCCCTTCCTGATTCGCGCCAGTCGTGTTTACACCATCTGCGTTTCTCCTTTTTCCTCTTCCTGAGTCCTCAGCAGAGACAAAAACCACAGTCATGCGTGGTTTTAATGAGACACCTCTGAACCCTGCTTCAATTATTGGTGTACTGATTTGTAGTGGTTGACACGGAATTGAATCAGAATAAGAAGACACGCTGGTCCCTTCCAGCACAGTTTTTTCATTTTACCCCACCGGCAAGTTTAACTTTGGAGCTACGATTTCCTTGTATTCCTTTCATCTTACCAGCAACATGGCTTCCAACACCTGCCGTCAGGCTGAGCACTGCCGAATCAAATGTCTTTGATTTCGGAGCAAGGGCGCCCCTATCTCTCTCTTTCTGGAAAATCACCCTGACTTACATGCTTATTTTCCCCTTGGAACCAGGTACAGGTGATCACCACACTTTCTGGGTTTATGTGTGGTTGCAGGGTGATCTGACAGCTGTTCAGACCGTGAGCAAGTGGGACGGGAAGGATGCAGCAGTGCAGCTGGAGGATGAGTTTGATTTGAGCGAGCTGTAGGGCAAGTTGCAATAAAAACTAAATCGAATAGCTTGGACGATCAACAAAAGAATGGGATTAGGATGAGTTGTCATTTTTATGGGTGTTTAGATGGAAGCTGATTATAGGTTCTACCTTGGATGTCTTCTAGTGTTTGCAAAATAATGGCATAATTTTAGGATTCTTTAGTCAAATTATAGGTTCGAGAAAATTAGTAGGGGTCAGAACAATGCGATGGTGGTGAGTGCGGTGAGAGGCTCCTTACTGACCGAGTAAATGAAAGCTTGCTTGCTGGTAGCTAACAGCTGGTTATCTAAGGTCACACAATCGCACTCAAAGAGACAGTAAACAGGAAAAGTCTACGCTGGAAAACATTAGCATACGGAAAGGCTCTCAACTAATGCTCACACTGCCCAACTGAAAAAGAGACAGACACAGACATAGATATAGATGTATACGTATTTTATTAAGCAAAGAAGACGTACGTACATGTGACAACCCTTTACATATTGCTAGGGCATGTAAGAAGAAAGTGCAGGAGCTTATGATCCCCAATGCATTCCTTGGTAACAGCTTACGTAATTAACTAATAATAATTGTGTGTGCGTATGTATTAAGCGTCCTGATCCATCCATTGTAATCTGAGTTATGCACTTTGAGTATTAGGTAGTCTATAACTATCATCGATTCTTTGCTCTCATCCATAGTAAAGTAAGCACAAATGGACTTGGTATTGTTTCGACATCATCCTGCACCATTCGTTAAGAAGCTTCCATCACTCTCCAGGCGTAGGTGGCACCATATACGATCACACAGTGGAGCCTTCCAGGGAGCTGGTCTGAACTCTCAAAGAGCTGCATTTGCATTTTGTCAACTACGCTGCCAAAGTTGTTGATACTGCCAGACATACTCTCTCTAGTACTGCAAATTCATATTCTAGAGTACTGTTACCAGGTAAGATAAGGTAAGGTAAGGTAAGGTTACATCGCTATATATGCCTCTGGTGGGCATCTGAGCGGAAGCTTGGAAAAAAGCCTGTAACCAAACCAAAAAAACGCTAGAAAAATCAAGAACAGGGCTAGGCACTTAGCTACAAAAGAGGCAACACCAAAAATATCAGGCTGATTCATAAAGGTCCTCAAACGAGCTGGGCCATCCTCAAATTGAGGTGGCAAGATAAGCTGTTGCTGTGTGCGAAGTCTGACTAGATGTTCATGCGGACAGTCCAACAAAATGTGTTCCTCATCCTGAATAGTGTGCCAGTCACATCTGTCACAGATCCTGAGCTCATAAGGCCTTC
>Ga0307945_1002028_pt1 | contig 16228 bp, 10 predicted proteins | sample OrgLakmetagen228_FD_201818 | JGI IMG/M metagenome (GOLD analysis project Ga0307945, IMG submission 201818) | Saline water microbial communities from Organic Lake, Antarctica - #228 | ecosystem: Environmental > Aquatic > Non-marine Saline and Alkaline > Saline | place: Antarctica: Organic Lake...
AGAATACTATGTCTGCAAAGTCCGATGCCAACCGAACAAAGTGAGCGCATAGCCTGTCCCGAGAAATCGGGAAATACCATTGAAAATAGACACTTATGAATAAAAAACTGCATAAAATTAAATTCATGAACCAAGCTTGCGATCTCAACGAAGTTAATAATACAGGTTATAGCTTCCGAAGTTCTAATTTCTAAAAGGGGATGACTTTTTCATTCAATTCTTTAGAGCTTTTCAACTGTCATCAAGCGCTACAGAGTATCTAGTTTCAAAAATCAACAATTCACGTTTAATAACAGCAATTGTATTAATTTCAAGCAACTGTCCATTAAATTAATAACTAGATAAAGAGATAGAAAGCTTGGAAAAACAACTAAAAATCATCCTCATTTATTGTAAGCTCATCAATCCCACCATAAACATCGTCATTATTATCATCGTCTTCATTAAAATCATCATCTGATGAAGCGCTGATATTTTTGCTTGATCTTAAAATGTTTGTTCGTGCGATATTTAAACGTATTTCTGTTTTAATGGTTCCATCTTCTTGCTGAAAAGCTTTTGCATAGGGTGTTCCAACGATTTCAACCAAAGCTCCACTTTTTAGAAAATCTAGAATCCTCATATTGGAGCCTTCCTTTTTCCAGATGGTACAATTCACCCATGTTGTTTTTGTACGTGATTCTCCCGTTCTTTTGTCCTTCCAATTTTTGTTATGCGCTACCGGAAAGTTAATTGCTACAACTCCCCTGTCCATTTTTCTTACTGCTGCATCTTTACCTAAATTACCGATTAGTCTTGTCTCAAATACCGTTGCCATGTTTGTGTTGTTCTTTTTGAATTTTTATAAGTCTGAGTTGTTTTAAAGTATAAATATAGGGAAAGTAAGGCGATTGATAATGGATAATGGATAATTTGGGTTGACAGCTTTATATTGAAAGCTGGGGAATAATATAAATTTCAAAAAAAAGGGATTCCTCTATTTTTTAAACCTTTGGTGTTGAAAAAAACAATCGGAATAACAGAAAACAGAGACGAGGAATCTCTTTTTTAATTCTCTATATTAAATATTATCCTTCTTCTAACGCTAAGATTTTTGATGTCAGAAGATTCAATTTTAATCTTATTCTATCCATTTGAGGTAAAGTACCTTATAGCATTTAAGATTTAATTACAATCGAAAATGGTGATTTTTTTTTATTTTTCAATCTCTTTTTTCATCTTCCAAGCATTCATCATAGCTGTAATTCCCAAAAAAAGTGCAATATAAGTTACACCTTGTTGCGTTTCTATGGTGTCCTCAGACAAAAATGAACCAATAGCGATGAGCGTAAATCCAATTCCAATTAGGTTTTTGAGTTTAATATTCCTCCATAAAAACCAAAGCCAAAACCCTGTAAAAACGAGAAATCCTAAGATTCCGAAGCTGATCCAAAAAGTCATAAATTGATTGTGCGCACGGTTCCAGTTTGCTTCGTCAAGTTGGGTATTTGATGAAATATAAGCTTCATTAAACGCCTGCTGCAAGTCACCCGTTCCAACACCAATTAACCAATTTTCTTTGATGATTGCCTTGCCTATTCTCCAATGCTCAAAACGTTGTAGTAATGAATTTCCGTCAGGGTCTCCACCTATGGAATAATGATAAAACTCATTTTTTAGCCCAACTAATCGTGATTTTAAAGGGCCATAAGTAAAGCGAATAGAAGTCATTCCTTGCTCTACATTTTTGATGTCTTGCGCAGTCATCGATTCCATTCCTTCCTTATCTTTTGTCAAACCTTTGGAGCTCATGTAGCGAAAGAGAACACCCTTTAATTCTTTATCTGATGATATTTTTTCGCGAAAACCAACTTCAGATCGTTCATTCCAAGCTTTCACCAATTCATCTCCAGCAATGCAAGACAAAATATGGTGCCCGTTTTCAAACCAAAGTGAAGTTGTGTCATTATAATACTTTTCACCATATTTACTGTGCGTAGGTAAATATCTAAAATCCGAAATAGAAGTATCGGGTGTTACATAATCATAGAATTGAAATCCCCCCAATCCAAACAAACCAATTAAAAGCAGAATAGCTGTTTTTTTAAAAATGCCGTTTTTGAAATACCTAATGAAGTAAATAAAACAGCCTAAAAACAAAAACACAAGTGCAACATATCCACTAAAAACCTGACTAACAAAAGTATAATAGACAAACCAGCCAGCAAGTAATGCATAAAAAAACCACCATTTTTTGTTTCGTAGCAACAAATAAATTGATAATAAAATGCCCGTTACAACGAGTAAAGAATAGCGTATATGGGAACCGAACAGAGAAAAATTACGGTAATTCTGTGTTTCATTATGCACCATAAAATCAAAATTCACAATAGAAGTAATCAATAGGGCAATTAGGAAACCATAAAAAATATAGACCAAAAAACGTTTTTTAATTGGGTAAGCTACCATTACAATTGGAATAGCAAGAATAGGTAACTTGTTATTTAGATCTCGGAGAGCATAAGAGAAATCTGTTGTATAAAAAAGTCCAAAGAGGTGAAATACAACCAACAGTATAATGAACCAAAATACAAGGTTCTTTTTAGACCTTTCCCAATAACTTTTAAAATCAGCATTTAGCAAAAAATTAACCGCCAAAAGAAGGGTGCCTAAAGACATAACCACTTTGTTTACTGGAATTCCTACAGCAATAACAAAGACGGCAAACATATTTATGATGTCGTGTGTTTTAGGACCGAAAAAACGGTTAAGCATACAGTTGTTTTTAAGGTTTTAAGATAGATTCATATTGTGATTGATCGTTCAATACTTCAATCGCTTTTTTGAGTGGTTGATCATCTTGAAAGGCGTTCAAAACACGTCCTTCTTGATAGTAATAACGTGAAACAATTTCATTGGCAAGCAATTTTTTAATTTGCCTTTCAAATAGATCTAAATCATCTTCTTTTGAAGCGCTCACCACTTTTTGAAGCGCTTTGAATTCCCCATCAATTTTCTGATCATAACCTTCTTGCTTTGCGGCTTCTAAAACCCGTTCAAGGTATTCTTGCGTTGCTGTCTTATATTCAAAGTCTTGTTTCAAGACATAATCTTTAAAATCTTTGTAGACTTTATCTGAAATTTTAAACTCTTTTGCTGGATCAATTTCAGGATTGTTTTGTGAGAAGTTTGTAGCGAAATCAAACACGATATTCTCTCCCATTAGAACAGCAGTGATTCTTGCCAAGTTTTCATCTTCCACTATAATATCAGGCTCAATTCCTCTTCCATCAATTACTTCTCTACCATTTTCGGTGTAGAAAATCTTGATTAATGAATCTGATACTTCATCTACTTGTCCATCATTTTTGTGATAATAATCCAATTTCTGAACGCATCTACCAGATGGCGTATAGTATTTTGCAATGGTTAGTTTCATTTTTGCACCATACTTTAAATCGATAGTTCTTTGTACCAATCCTTTTCCGAAAGTTGTGCTCCCAATGATTACTCCTCTGTCTAAATCTTGAAGTGAACCCGAGACAATTTCTGAGGCCGATGCTGAGAATCCATCCACTAAAACAACAATTGGAATAGCTATGTCTAATGGATCATTTCGGGTTTTGTAACTTCTATTTTCATCTAAAATTCTTCCTTTGGTTTTAACAATTTCTTCATTTTTTGGAACAAAAAAATTAACGATATCAATCGATTCAATCAATAATCCACCTCCATTTCCACGCAAGTCTAAAATAATTTTCTCCATTCCTTGACTACTTAATTCTTCGTAAGCGTTTTTTACACTTTTTGAAGCAGTCTGGGTGAAAGAACTCAATTTGATATAGCCGATTTTCCCTTTGTCATCTACCATTCCAAAATAAGGAACATCTGGAACTTTAATTTCGTCACGGTCTACTTTAATTGTACTCACTCCTTTATTTGGACGTTCATATTCCAAAGTAAATGAAGAACCTTTCGAACCTTTCAATGCGTCTGAAACAAGATCAGAATCTAGGCTTTTCATGCTTCTTCCATCGATAGATAAAATTTTATCACCCGCTTTTAAACCTGCTTTTTGCGCTGGCATATTTTCGTAAGGTTCAGCGATAAAAACATATTCTCCAGTTTTTCTAATTAGAGCTCCAATTCCACCATATTGTCCTGTGGTCATCAAGCGATAATCTTCAATATTTGATTCGTGGTAATAAACAGTGTAAGGATCTAATTCCTTCAACATTGCATCAATTGCAGCTTTAGAAATCTCTCCTGTTTTTGGCTTATCTACATAGTATTTATCCAAATTCATGTAAATTAAGTCTATCATTTCAAGGTTCTTGATCACCTCAAACCCATTCGACTGTGCAAAACTGTTTTGGCTTATTCCAAAAAGAATGAAAAAGACAACTGCTTTAATATATCGCATAAAAATTATTTATTTAGACTTCAAATGTAATAAAAAAGAGAGTGATATTTAGTGCCTGGTCGTAATCAAACAATTTTTACAAATGGTATAAATTTTAATTTTGTTTGGTTTCCGACCAGACACTAATTATGTCCTACTCTCGACTAAACGAAGAAAAAGCGCTTCTATTTTAACACTGACCTTTTGGTAAGTCTCTTCTTTGCTAGAAGTATAGATTAGGAACAAGGCCAACTGTTGTTCTTCGGCTGTCATGGAGGCTTCAATAATATGCTTTTTCTTTCGTACTGCTTCACGGATCAATCGCTTGATTTTATTGCGATCTACTGCTCTTTTGAACTTGCGTTTAGGAACTGCGATCACAATTTGAAAGCGCTTATTTGTTTTTAAGTCCACAGTAAGATAACGCAATAAAAAAGGATAAACTTTTTCTTGTTTTCCGTCTTCAAAAATTGAAGTCATCACTTTTTTACTACAAAGTTTGTATTCCTTACCGAAACTTTCGTCCATGGCGTAAAAGTAATTTTTTTCGTTGATTTGTTGAGGTTGAAAGGTTGAGAATTCGTTGATTTGTTGATTTATTGGGTTGTTGATTTGTTGGGTTGTTAATTCGATGATTTGTAAATTCGTTGGGGTTTTCTTTGGATTGACATTTACACTTCGTGAAATATTTTTCTGATTTTAGAATTCAATGATCTAAAGATTTAAAAAATCAAAGATAAAAAGGGTAATAATTCAATTGAGTTTGAAGTGCAGTTGCTGGGTTGTGGAGTTGTTGGGACATTGGTGGCTGACCTTGTCGATGTCCAAACAATCCCTAATAAATCGCTTTTTCAATCACTGATTTCAAATCAGATCTTGAATGAATTCCTGCCGAACGCCAATTGATTTGACCATTTTTAAATAATAAAAATGTAGGAACACCGCGCACTTTATATTTCTGAGATGCAGCTGGATTCTTATCTACATTGATTTTTATCACACGCAATTTTTGACCATACAAGTTTTTAATTTCGTCAATAATCGGATTCATTGTTTGACAGGGTCCGCACCAATCTGCATGAAAATCTACTAAAACTGGGATATCTCCTTTAATGATATCGTTAAAACTACCCATGATTGTGAATTTTTTGTTGATGTTTTTCTATTGCTTTGGGATCATACCCCGTAAAAATATTAATCCATAACAGTCGACCTAAACGAAAATTTAACGGTGCTAAAACGACCAATACGATAAGTATATTAATGATATAAAGCCAATACGGCGCTAATGAGTAGAATAAATAAGTCAGTACAAATGTAGCAACAGACATGGCAACGGTTATTGCATAAGAGGCATACATTGCTCCATAGAAAAAACCATGTTCCTTTTCGTACTTATGACCGCAAGCCGTACAGTTATCGTACATCTTGTCAAACTTATTCGGATGGAACACACTTCCATACTTAAACACCTTTCCTTTATGACAACTAGGACAAGTATTCGTTATTACACTGTAAAACCTACTTTCTTTCCAATTCATACTACAAAGATACAAAGAAAAGCCCTGATAATAAAGTGACTTTTGTAAAACATGACGGGTTTTAGAGGCCCAAATATATAGCGTATTCAAAGGGATTTGGTATTATATCTCCCCATACTTGTCTATTCTAAAAATAACATCGAACTTTGCACCTCAATTTATGGAAGAAAAGAAAAATATACGGGCTTTAACAAAAGCAGATTTAAATAAAGCATTCACTGAATTAGGTGAAAAGTCATTTCGTGCAACGCAGGTATTTGAATGGTTGTGGCAAAAAAACGCTGCTTCTTTTGATGAAATGACGAATCTAAGTGTGAAATTACGCGATCAGTTAAAGGACCAATTTTTTATCGACCATATTTCTTTGGATGAACAACAAATTTCTTCGGACAAGACCATTAAATGTGCTTTTAATGTTGGAGTTGGAAAAGTTGTTGAGGGAGTTTTAATTCCAACAAGATCAAGGATGACCGCTTGTATCTCTTCTCAAGTAGGATGCAGTTTAGCATGTAAATTCTGTGCTACAGGAAAACTAAAATTGTTGAAGAATCTTTCTGCTGGTGAGATTGTGGATCAAGTTGTACACCTGAAAAACCTTTCTGAAGAAAAGTACTCACAAAACTTGAGCAATATTGTTTATATGGGAATGGGCGAACCGCTTTTGAACTATAAAAACATGATGGAAAGTATCGAAAGAATCACTGCGGAAGATGGATTAGGAATGTCACCCAAACGCATCACTGTTTCTACTGCTGGAATTGCAAAAATGATTAAGAAATTAGGGGATGACGAAGTAAAATTCAACCTTGCTGTTTCGTTACATGCTGCAAATGACAAAAAACGTGATAAAATCATGGCCATTAATGAGACCAATAATCTCGCGGCATTGGCTGAAGCTATAGGTTATTTTTATGGAAAAACAGGAACACGTGTTACTTACGAATACATCATTTTTAGAGATTTCAATGATGAACTAGAAGATGCCCAAGAATTGGCGGAATTTTGTAAAATCGTTCCGTGTAAAGTGAATATTATTGAGTACAATCCTATCGATGGTGAAGATTTCCGCCAGGCTGATATACAAAAGGTAGACCGTTTTGCAGCTTATCTTGAAGAAAAAAATATCATTGTGAATGTTCGCCGCAGTCGTGGAAAAGATATTGATGCGGCTTGTGGACAATTGGCGAATAAAAATAAGGTAGTGAAGGAGCGTGCAATGAAATAAACATCAATCGTTAATTAATTGTATGGTTTCATGACATTAATCTACCCTTCAGGATTCTTGATTGGAGCCAAATAAAAACAATTATGTGACAACTTTATCTTTCTAATACCATGACAAATAGAAACATTCGTCATCAAATTCAATCTTCACATTCTAGCATGAATATAATTCTCCACAATTTGGGGTGGCTGCTCAAATAGCTTCTAATTAGTCTTTGCAAGAAAACGTCAAATACTGCGTTAAGCTTGTTTTTAATTGCAGTCATCCCGACGTTGACAGTCGGGACTCCTGACAATTAAAAACTTAACAAGCATTGTCTTTGAAGTTTTCTTATCAAAGACTTAAAAATGATTAGTTTTCTTGCAGGCACTAATTAGAATAATCATTATTTAACAAGAGACTTATCATCTGAAGTTTCGGAGTTTAATTTTACAACGTATTTTATGGACTATGGGGTTTGTAATTAGGAGGAAGTATGCTTTAGGCTATATGCAATTGGCAAGTTTTAGCATTTAATACATCAAATTTATTTTTTTAGATAGAAAGTGCAGTAAATAAAGTAATCAATTTAAAAACGAAGGCAAAAACAAGCATAAAGCTTACTGCCTTCTGCCCATCTAAACTTACACTTATTCATTTAACTCCGAAACTTGAGTTATCATCTAAACCGCAAACTATTGAATATGGTTTAAGTAAGCTTTAGCTATCAAATCAAGCGCTTGGATTCCTTTAGACAAGATTTTTGAACTGTTATTTGAATTCAACCCTAAAATATCTTGAAGTGCTGTATATCTCCGTTTTGCTAGCGAGAACTTAAATAAAGGAAAAAGCTAAGATGTGATTCTGTTCTCATAAGACAAGCAGCTATTGTTATTTAAGTCCATAATTAACCGCAATGCTTGCAGTTCTGCTGAACGAGTTCTAAGCATCCGTTTCATCCGCTTCCCATAAAAAAGTAGAACAAAACACCTAAATTGTGTCTGGTCGGAAACAGGCAATTTTTATTCCCGATTTTATCGGGACAGGCTATGAGCTTGCTTCGCTGCGGTTTGTTTTTCTTTCTTTAGGAGATGCCATAGCATCAGCCAACGAGAAAAAAAGTAAAATAGACTCAAAAGAATCAATTTTAATTTTGTTGTGTTTCCGACCAGACACTAAATATCATACGTGTTAATAGTCCGCTGATTTCAATTATCAATTATCAATTGCTCTGCAAATTTTCTTGCTGCTCCATCAACAAAAACATAATCCTCATATTTTGGTTTAGAAATATGCTCAACTCCCAACATTGTTTTTTCGTTAATCATTGCTATGTCCAAGAACCCAATTTTCTTATCCAAAAATGCTTGAACAGTAATTTCATTGGCGGCATTTAAAGCACAGGCCGCTGTTCCTTCCATATCCATCGCTAGAAAAGCAAGATTTAGATTTCTAAACACTTCTCTATTGGGTTGTTCGAAAGTTAAATTCGGATAATCCATAAAATTGAATCTAGGATAATCTGTTTTCAGACGATCAGGATAAGTCAGCGCATATTGAATAGGTAATTTCATATCTGGTAAACCCATTTGCGCTTTCATACTACCATCTTCAAATTGAACAATTGAATGCACAATAGATTGCGGATGTACAATAACATCAATTTGATCTGGTCTTAAAGCAAAAAGCCATTTCGCTTCGATAACTTCCAATCCTTTATTCATTAAAGTAGCCGAATCAATCGTGATCTTAGCTCCCATCTCCCAATTCGGATGTTTTAACGCTTGTTCTGGCTGAACATCTTTTAATTGTTCCGTTGTCCATCCTCTAAAAGGTCCGCCTGAAGCAGTAAGGTAAATCTTCTCAATTTTGTTCTGGAATTCTCCTACCAAACATTGGAAAATCGCTGAGTGTTCTGAATCTACTGGATAAATATTTACTCCATTTTCTCTTGCCATTTTGGTGATCATCTCACCTGCAACAACTAAAGTTTCTTTATTGGCTAATGCAATAGCTTTCTTCGCTTCAATGGCATGCATCGTTGGTTTTAATCCCGCATAACCAACCAAAGCAGTTAACACAACATCTACATCTGCAAACTCCACTACTTGACAAAGGGAATCTTTTCCTCCGTAAACATGAATATCATGATCTTCAAGTGCTGTTTTTACTTTTTCAAGGTGATCTGTGTTGACAATTACAACAGTATTTGGTTGAAATTTTATCGCTTGTTCAATGAGTAAATCAGCATTATTATTCGCTGTGAGTACTTCCAAATCAAATAAATCAGGATAAGCTTCAATAACCTCCAATGCCTGCGTACCGATAGATCCGGTACATCCTAAAATGGCAATTCCTTTTGTCTTTTTTTCCTCTTCTTGAACTCCTGTATTCACGATATTGTATTTTAATTGCGAATTTAAGGAAATGTTAGGATGAAATGAGGAAAGTTTTGGATAATTGAAGTGATTGGTCTTGTAAAGTCCTCCCTCTCGATCTCTCCCGAATCGTTCCTTTCAGGACAGGCTCTCCAAAGGGAGAAGTGGTATTCTCAATTAAAATTAGTGTTTTACACAAAAAAATATCAGTAAAGTATAAAACAGTAAGCTCTTTAATTAAAGATTAGACTAAAAACAGAGGGATTAAGGGAGGGATCTTTATAAGCAAAAAAGGACTGCCTATTTAAAGACAATCCTTTCATTTAACTTATTAATTCCTCCTTAAAAGTTAGCAATCAAAGACAAAACAAAATTTCTCCCAGCTCCGGAAAGTCCAGAACTATAGGCGCGATATCTTTGATCTGTAATATTCTCCATACCTCCACTTACCGTAAAGTTTTCATGGAATTGGTACATTGCTTTTAAGTTAATGGTGTACCAACCCGGTGAATACGTATTTCCGTTTTCGTCAAGAGCATAAATATCCGTCTTACCTTGCTCGGTTACTGCTAAATTATCATGTGTTCTTTCTCCTTGATATTGTGCATTTACTTCTAAATTCAATTTGCGGTAAGTGTAACTAAAACGTGTAACACCAAACCAAGGTGCAGCATGACGTGAAGGACTTAACGAACCATCATCCATTTCTTCTTCTCCTATTTGGTAGTTGAATTTTGAACTCAACATAAATCCACTGGATAAGTTGATATCAATTCCTGCTTGAACCCCGTAAACAGTAGCCATAGCAGTATTTTGAATCGCTTGAACTTGACTTAATTCCCCATCATATACAATACTGTCCATTCCATTCAATTGGAAATCACGGCGAACCAAAGCATTTTCAAGTAATGTATAGTACCTGTCAAATTTAATTTCAACACGTTTCCAAATACTCTTGTTACTCCTATATCTACATTATAAGCATATTCTGCTTTCAGGTCTGGATTTGGAATAACTACTGTTCCTGGTTCAGAATCAAAAACTTTTCCGATATCATCCACATTTGGAGAACGGAATGCAGTTGAAGCGTTGAAACGTAAGACTGTTTTTTCGTTCATACTGTAAACTGCCCCTAGTCCTCCTGTCAATGCTCCATTATTAAGATTCGCTTCTTGAAATGGGAAAGGATAAAATGTATCGTCAAACATTGCATCCAACAAATAATGCGTGTAACGAAATCCACCTTGAACTGTTAACTTCTCGGTAATTTTGTATTCGTCATTCAAATAAACACCCAACGATTGCCATTGAGCTTTAGGATAACGCGCAGATATTGGAGCTGAAGCGCCTGTATTGATATTTTCTTCAATTCCTGCTGATGTAACGTCATTAATTACGTATTCAATTCCATAAAATAAGTTATTTCTCTTACTAAAACGTTTAGCGAAATCAACATTTGCTGAATAAGCAGTAACATCTTCTTCTCGTGTATTTCGATTAACGCTATTGAAGTCTCTGTCAATTCTACTTTCAACAAAATTCTGATGTGCAATTTTGATACCCATCTGATCATAAATTGCGTTTGAATAATAATTATTGATGGACAATTGATTCATCATCCATTTTTGAGGACCGTAATTCCATTCAGCATAGCGAGGGGCTCCGTTTTTCATTCGGTTATGGCGATCGTAACGTCCATATGAACTTGTTTCTGAATAATGAAAAGCGTATTCAATGTCCCAATTTTTATTTGGCGCATAACGTACTTTTTGCATCAAGTTCATTTGGCTGTATGCACTGGGCACTTGAAGTAAGGGATCTTCCTGTTCAACTACAACATCTACACTGTCAATTCGCTGCACATGATAAGGCTTCAAGTAATCATCTGGACCGTTACTTCCTTGACGCAAATGGTCAAATTTATTAGCTGAAACACTGGTTACAATCGCCCACTTTTCCCATCCCACGTTGATATCAAAGTGACCAGTGTTTTCATTGTTTGCAGAAGAATAACGCATCAACGCTTTTCCTTTTACAAAGTGTTTATCGTTTAGTGATAATGTTGGTTTCAACGTTTGAAAACTCATTACTCCTCCAATTGCATCACTTCCGTAGATGGTAGAACTCGATCCAAACAAAACTTCGGCGCTCTCCATTGCTAATGGATCCAGAGAAATTACATTTTGAAGGTTTCCGCCTCTAAAGATGGCCGTGTTCATTCTCACACCATCAATCGTATACAACAAACGATTGGTTGAAAATCCACGAATCATTGGACTTCCGCCACCTTGCTGACTCTTTTGTATAAAGACATCTCCTGAAACTCCCAATAAATCTGCAGCAGTTTGTGGATTTTGAAGTGCAATATCTTTTGCGGTTAAACGACTTACCTTATATGGAACATCAGAAGAAATTTGACTCCATTTGTTGGCTGAAATCACCACTTCTTTCATCATGAAAACGCTTGAAGCCATTTCAATTTTAAAGTCGTTATTTACAATATCAGTGTAATCAAATTCGATAGGTTCATATCCATACAATCTAAAAATTATATCATTCAGTCCTCTAAAAGGCTTAATATCAGCTTGCCCTAATGAATCGGTAATCAACGTTGTTGTTGCACCTTTGCTTCCCACTTGAGCAAATTCTATTGGTTTTTTTGTTGTTTTATCAATGACGGTAACTTTTTGGGCCATTGATATGGAAATACTGAACAGCATTCCCAAAAGCATTAGTAATCTCATTTATTTTGGTTTAGTTTTGAAAATATTTCTCAACGGCACAAATACTTCCTTCACCTATTTTGAAGAAATTCAGTACCCTAAAATTGAATAATTTGGAATTATTTTAAACCGTAAACCGCGGTGGTGGAAACAAAGGTTGGCTTCCTCTTTTGAGTATAGAAAATTGTTCATTAACATAAGGAGAAGAATAGTTTTCGTGTTGAAACGGAATTTCTAATATGATTTGTCCATCAAAACAATACACAGAACGTATTACGAAATTCACATAACTTGACCTGGATTGTTCTTCGGGGTTTTGATTGATTAACGCATTTGTTAATGAAGCAAGCTTTCTATTCAAAGCTGATTCTTCATTATCCCACCACAAATCATATTTTACAGAATCTGTGGTGTAAGAACGTGAAACAATATCATACATTCCTCCTTGAAATTCGAATTCTTTACCGTGTTTCCATCTCAAAACAGTTGCAGTATCTTTTTTCGAAAACGTAAACTGAATCAACTCTTCTTTTGGAATCCCTTCCATCAAAGTGTGCTTAACAGTTTTCCGAATAGCAGCTTTTTCAATATTCAACCATCCGTATATTCCAATAAATGGCAGGGTAAGTGCCAGAACAAATAATATTGGAATTCGGTTTTTCATGATTGTAAATATAAACAATTGGTAATGGACAATTAACAATTAAAATAATCATCCAAAAATTGTCAATTGTTAATTAGTGTCCGCAAGAAAACTAATCATTTTTAGGTCTTTGATAAGAAAACTTCAAAGACAAGACTTGTGAAGTTTTTAATTGTCAAGAGTCCCGACTGTCAACGTCGGGATGACTGCAATTTAAAACAAGCATAACGCAGTACTTGGAGTTTTCTTGCAAAGACTAATTAGTGCCTGCAAGAAAACTAATCATTTTTAAGTCTTTGATAAGAAAACTTCAAAGACAAGGCTTGTTAAATTTTTAATTGTCAGGAGTCCCCACTGTCAGCGTCGGGATGACTGTAATTTAAAACAAGCTTAACGTAGTATTTGACGTTTTCTTGCAAAGACTAATTATCAATTACCTCCACCCCTATACGTGAATCGCCTTCTGAGGAAATATCTGCGTCATACACATTACCTTCTGCTTTCCCTAATGTGATGTCTTGCGCTAATACTTCTGCTGCGATGTATTCTTTGTTTTCTGTAATTGCTGCACTGATTTCTGCTGTCGTTTCAATTGAAACAACAATCTTATCAGTTACTTCGAATCCAGCTTCTTTTCTGAAGTTTTGGATACGGTTTACTAATTCTCTTGCAATTCCTTCTTGTTTTAACTCAGGACTGATTGTAATGTCCATTGCTACGGTAATTCCTCCTTCAGAAGTGACTAACCAACCTGGAATATCATCCGTTACGATTTCAAAATCAGTGCTGTCTAAATTGATATTTTCACCATTTAAATCACCAGTCCAACCTTGATTCGTTTCTACAGAAGTAATTTCAGCATCTCCCCAGTCTTTAACCATTCCAGCAATTGCTTTCATTTGTTTCCCGTATTTCGGGCCAATTGTTTTGAAATTCGGTTTGATTTTCTTCGTTAAAACACCTGTTGTATCTTCTAGCAAGACCAATTCCTTCACATTAATTTCAGAAAGAATCAAATCTTTCACATGCTCAATGCGTGATTTGAAACTTGGATCTAAAATAGGAACCATGATCTTTTGTAATGGCTGACGTACACGAATTTTCTCCTTTTTGCGTAAACTTAATGCCATCGAAGAAACCTGTTGTGCGATTTCCATTTGCGCTTCCAATTCTTTGTCGATATCTCCAGCGTCTACCGTTGGAAAATCTGCCAAATGAACTGAAGTTGCTTTATGTCTTCCTGAAATTCCATTCAGATCACAGAACAATTCGTCTGAATAGAATGGTGCAATCGGAGCGCTTAAAATTGCTACTGCTTCCAAACATTCGTACAAAGTTTGGTATGCTGAAATTTTATCCGTTGAATAATCACCTTTCCAGAAACGTCTTCTACATAAACGCACATACCAGTTCGATAATTGATCATTTACAAATGACTGAATTAATCGTCCAGCTTTTGTTGGTTCATAAGTTTCGAATGCAGTATCTACATCTTCAATTAATGAATTCAATTTTGAAATAATCCAACGGTCAATTTCTGGTCTTTCGCTTGTTGCAATTCTGTCTTCAGCATAAGAGAAACCATCTATATTTGCATACAAAGTAAAGAAAGAATAGGTGTTGTAAAGCGTTCCGAAGAATTTACGTTGTGTTTCTTTGATTCCTGCTGTGTCAAATTTCAGATTGTCCCAAGGCGATGCGTTTGTAACCATGTACCAACGTGTTGCATCTGGACCGTATTTTTCTAAAGTCTCAAATGGATCAACACTGTTTCCTAAACGTTTTGACATTTTCTGTCCGTTTTTATCCAAAACAAGACCGTTAGAAATAACGTTTTTGTAGGCTACAGAATCAAATACACTTGTTGCAATTGCATGAAGTGTATAGAACCAACCTCTTGTTTGGTCCACTCCTTCTGCGATAAAGTCTCCAGGGAAAGCTTTACCCGCATCAATCATTTCCTTGTTTTCAAAAGGATAATGCCACTGTGCATAAGGCATAGAACCAGAGTCAAACCACACATCTATAAGGTCTGCTTCTCTTTTCATCGGTTTTCCTGATTCAGAAACCAATGTGATTTCATCTACGTAATTCTTATGTAAATCTACTTTATCGTAGTTTTCTTTCGACATATCTGCAGGATCGAAATCAGCAAGTGGATTATTTTCCATAATTCCAGCTGCTACTGCTTTCTCACATTCACTTTTCAATTGTGCGATAGAAGAAATACAAATTGATTCTTCTCCTTCATCTGTTCTCCAGATTGGAATTGGAATCCCCCAAAAACGTGAACGCGATAAGTTCCAATCGTTCAAATTCTCCAGCCATTTCCCGAATCGACCAGTTCCAGTAGATTCTGGTTGCCAGTTAATGGTTTTGTTCAATTCAATCATGCGGTCCTTTTTGTCCGTCACTTTAACAAACCAAGAATCCATTGGGTAATATAAAATCGGCTTATCCGTTCTCCAACAGTGTGGGTAACTGTGTTCGTATTTCTCAACACGGAAAGCTTTATTTTCTTCTTTTAATTTGATAGAAATCAAAACATCAGCAGATTTATCTGGTGCTTTTCCATCATCATAATATTCATTTTTCACATATATTCCAGCAAATTCTCCCATTTCTGGACGAAATTTACCTTGCAAGTCAACTAAAGGAACAGGATTTCCATTTTTGTCTGGCACCAACATTCCAGGAATATTGGCTTGTTTTGCAACCATGGCGTCGTCCGCACCAAAGGTTGGCGCAGTGTGCACGATTCCAGTACCATCTTCCGTTGTTACGAAATCTCCTAAAATTACTTGGTAAGCATTTTCTGGATTCTCCATTGGTTGAGCATAAGGCAATAATTGCTCATAACGGATTCCATTTAATTCAGATCCTTTAAACGTTTCTCCAACTAAATATGGAATCTTTTTGTCGCCTTCTTTGTACTCTTTTAAGTCTTCAATTACGTCAACTTTGAAAAATAATTTATTGAATTGCTTTCCTAACAATGGGGAAGCCAACACAACGTTAATTGGCTCAAAAGTATATTGATTGTATGATTTTACAATTACATATTCGATGTTTTTCCCAACTGTTAAGGCAGTATTTGAAGGTAAGGTCCAAGGTGTGGTGGTCCAGGCTAGAAAATGAACATCATCTAATTCCTCCCCCTTTATTCCTTTCTCAAAAAGTTGTAAAGATTTCTCGTCTTTAACCACCTTAAACTGAGCGACACAAGAAGTATCTTTTACATCTTGATAACATCCTGGTTGATTGATCTCATGAGAAGACAATCCGGTTCCTGCTTTTGGAGAATACGGTTGAATCGTATATCCTTTATAGATCATGTTTTTCTCATACAATTGACCCA
>Ga0307945_1002030_pt1 | contig 16212 bp, 14 predicted proteins | sample OrgLakmetagen228_FD_201818 | JGI IMG/M metagenome (GOLD analysis project Ga0307945, IMG submission 201818) | Saline water microbial communities from Organic Lake, Antarctica - #228 | ecosystem: Environmental > Aquatic > Non-marine Saline and Alkaline > Saline | place: Antarctica: Organic Lake...
GAGAAGGTCAGTTTTTCAGGTACCATTTTGGAAGCGGCCGTTAGTGCTTGGTGGATTGGTTAGGCTCTTGAAATCATAGCACTTTCAGCCGCTTTCTTTTATACCCTCATGAGAAATTCGGGCTAGTAGCTGAGATTAAGCGCGAATCCTCGAAAAGAACTTCCGGCGTAAATAATCAGCTTAAGCCGGCAATGATGCAGCTTCCAAACTTGGATGTGTTGGGGGTGTACTGGGATGAGGTGTCTAGGTTACTGTTTGCAAAAGAATTAAAAACGTTAAGCGGCGAACAGCACATTGAGATTGTTGAAGACTCATTAGAGAACCTTCCTAAAGCAAATCAAAAATATAAGTCTAAGCCCATAGTTTGGTCCGTTTTGAGCCCTGCAGATAATCTGGTTGCTATCCTGCTAAAGGTAGCCAACATTATGCGATCTCATGGCGTCAATGATGAGCAGCTCCGTTACAAAGAGACCGTAAAGCTTATTCTGGCTCGTTATTGCGATGAGCGTGAGGCAAAATCGTCAGAAACCGGTGAACTCGAACTGCAAGTTTATAAGGGGTCAGATCCGAAATTTATAGATCGAGTTCAGAAAGTATATGAAGCTTCTTCTCGTCGATATAGTAAGGCAAAAACACTGTATTACCCTAGCAAAAAATCTGAGTTGGATGAGCGAACTCTGAGGGAATGTATAAAACTTATACAGGGAGTGAGATTTACAGATGCATCGAATGAGGCGATGCAGCAAGTATTTATGTCCTTCGTTCCCGCTGTATTCAAGAAAAATCTAGACCAATACTTTACTCCTCAAAGTCTAATTAAAACGATGGTTCATATGGTAGATGTTGGGCCAAATGATACTATCTGCGACCCCGCAATGGGAACGGCAGACTTTTTGACAGCAGCCCTTGAGAGCAGGTCGAAAAAAGGCGATGAAGATATTGTTCAAAGAATTTATGGCGCTGATGTGGATGAAAGAGCCTATGATCTTGCCATAATAAACATGATTCTTCACAAAGATGGTCAAAGTAATTTAGAAAATGTTGACACAATTAAAGACCATGTTAAATGGGAAGGAGAGATCAACGTTGCCCTGTGCAATCCTCCCTTCGGGTCTAGAAGCTTAGAAAAAAGAACCTCCGTCCTTTTGAACTATGACCTTGGACATTTTTGGCAACAAAATGAAGACGGGAAATGGTCTAAAACGGATAATATAAGGGATTCTCAACAGCTAGGAATTCTGTTTATAGAGCGCTGCGTGAAAATGCTACCCGATAACGGCCGAGTTGCTATTATCTTACCTGAGGGATATCTCTGCACCACGTCCTATGGATACATCAGAACCTGGATTCTAGAGAACCTTAGAATTCTCTCTCTGGTGGAACTACCTCGACGTATCTTCACGAAATCAGACGCTGATCTTCGGTCCAATATAATTGTTGCGCAGAAGCTTAATAAGGAAACTTTGGATTGTACTGTAAAAATGGACTACCCCATACATGCAGAGATTGTCAGGAAGGTGGGTTATAAGTTAGGAACCGGGTTTGCTCAATCAGTACGGCGAGACCCTGAATCTGGAGAAGAGCTTAGGGATGAGGACAACTTTCCTATAATAGACTCTGACTTCGAAGGTGTTAGAGAAAGATTTACCAAATTTTCTGACAAATTTTCATGGCAAAAAGCTGTGGATGAACAGGAAATACCTGGACCAGATTGGCAAGGTGCTAGAATTTCCGATGTGCTCGACCATCCCAATCTTGACCTAAAGCCGCGCCGGCTTTCACCAAAGGCTCTTATTAACAAAAGAAAAGTTAGTGGTGAGAAAGCGATAAGGCTTGGTGACGTTGCAGAAGTTGTCACTGAAACTATAGATTTGTCGAATTTTCGGAGTTCAGAGTTTAAGTTAGTTGAGGGATTGGACATTCGAGCTGTTGAAGGAATTATAAGCCCGCAGTATGCTCAAAGAGGGTGGCAAATCATTGAGAAGAAATCAAAGAATGCTTTTATAATAAATAGGCTAGATATAGTGGTGGGTTTGGTACGCCCGGAGAGGCGAAATATCGGCATTTGTCTTGACTACTCTGATAATGTTGTCGGAACACCAGACGGTGTATGTATTGTGAGAGTGAAAAATGAGTTCAAAGATCGGTATCCGTTAGGGTGGATTTTTCAACAGCTTCGTTCAGAAGAGAGTCGTATTCAATTTTGGACAGAGTCGGGAGGAACGAGCTACGGAAAGTTGACGTCGGACCAAATATCAGATCTGTTGCTCCACAACGACTCGGATGAACAGATTGCGAGAGCTTCAGAGGCGTTTGAAGAGTGGGTTCTAGCATACGAAAAGATTATGTCCGTGTGGAAAAAAATGGGCTCGAGCGAGGACAGAATGCCGATTATTAACTCGCCAATATTTGGATTGGAACCTATCGACATAGAGTAGACAGCGTGACGCCACTTGAATTTACTGAAGCTAGAGAATCTCTTGGACTCTCTCCAACGGAGTTGGCAGAACAGTTGGGAGTAACGTATCAGGCAGTAAAGGACTGGCAGAGCGGTCGGCGGCGTGTTTCGCTTCAAGTTATTAGACAACTTGAGTGTCTCCGGAAAGTCCAGAAACTCAAAGCGCTAAATATAATCGACTCTACTCAAGATCAATAGGGCTTTGCATTTCTAGCATAACTTGTAACTTAGAACAGAAGAAAAGCGCTCGCCCCCCGAGCGAGGAATGCAACCCCGGATCGCCGACGGAGGGTCAGGAATGCTGCGCATAATCGCGGTTATGGTGAACAGATCTTTCAGAAAAAAGTAACGGGAAAATTACGAGAACGACCGGAGCTGTCGCAATGCGTTTGTATGCTCCGAACGGGGCCCTGTGTGCCAACCTAAGCATGAACCAACTGACTCACTCGCCTTTATTTTCTTTTTCACCTGTAGTCGTCAAACTATTCCAGACAGTATTTTAGGTTTTTCTGCAGCCACAACCCCGCTTAGCACGCGCTACTAAGGAGTGAAGGCGAAGGCAGAATCTAGGAGGCGTCGCCGTGACTGGCCCTGTAGAGATCTTCAAAAGCTACCTCAATCCAATAGTCAACACATTCCTTAATAGTGTTTTGAAGTATAAATATGTTCAGTTGTTTTGACATATTACTGAGCAGACACCAACGGCAGGGTGGGTATCGGAGGAGACATTTACTGCCCAATACTCGTTTCCATCCCTGTCTACAGGCCGCAATTCACATGAGATGCGCTCATCTAAGCCCATCAAGCTGCAAAAGGTTGGCACGGGCTGATCCTTTTCCGGGAGAATGAGAAAGGTGCATGACAGCGATTGTTTGGCGAAGTGAGAATACCCCGGTGCGATGATCCGATAGCCAGGGGAACCCACAAATTCGCATCTTATGTGGTCATCGACATGTACTAGCTTGAAAGTAAAAGTGGGCGGAGGCGGCGCTGTCTCTCCATGAGTTTTGCTGGTTAGAAAAAAAAGGCAACAGGAAACCGACAGGGTGAGTAGCTGGCGTAGCATAAGTGTATTCCAGATTGGTGTTTGGTTCTCAAAGACTGAGAAGTTATAAGTAAATTTGCGTCGAATCCCTATTTTTTTCGGCCCCATTATCCTAGCTTGTCGATCCTTGGGATGAAACCGAAGGCGCAATGGAAAAGGCGTCGCCGTGCATGGTTAGGGCTGAAAATGGGTTCTACCCCGTTTCCACGGACCGTTTTAAAACAGCTATGGATCCGGACCAGTAATGCCAGCATTTCTATTGTTCTTCATGTGGCTTCGGTTGCAAGGTGTTTCCTGTAATTGCGTGCTCCGTGTTCAATCTGCTGCCTATCTCCCCAGCGTATCCTGTCACGGTTCTTCAGCCAGAATATAGCGGCTGTTGTGTCTGCCCTCAGCCTGGAAACAAATAATCCGTTATAATACAATCATTACTGATTATTACCGGTGACAACGAAACACCCGCAGCGGTTTTTAACCCAGAAGTGAAACCTACAGTGCCTTGTGATCTGAACCTTTTTGCCGGCCTCCAGGATCTCAGACTCAGCCAACTCTGCTAGGCGCATAAATTTTTCCACCATTTAAACGATTAAAAATCGTTACACCAAGAAAATAAGAAAGAAAAAATTAAAAAAGACGAAACCGATAAAGTGTCTATGAAATCCCGGCGCGCTTTGTGTTTTTTCCCCTCAAAGGAAATCACAAGCAGTGATCAAACCGCTGTGAGGTCATACAAATCCTCTACAAGCTTTCAGAATACCAAGCGACTCCAGTTGTGGACTTAGATGCCAGGAAATAGATCACCGCACGCCCCTATTCACCCAGTGATTGCGTGACTCACTCAGATATCCCACATAGGTTTAAGATATTTCTCACGGCGATATTTCGCATAGGTGGTACCGTCTGTATTGAGTCAATTGGTCAGGATGACCGGGGCTCAGCGCCGGCATGGATGCCAGGCAAACGCGACACCTGCCCAGTGGTGTGACGCGCCAGGGAGAGACTTGGCACCAATTCTGTCCTGAATTCCCGCTCTCAAAGTTATTCTGCTGCTGAGTTCAATATGCCTGCTGGGACAAAAGGCATTGAGTTGTTTGGTTGTGGAGATGTACCTTTGCCAGTTGGATCGGGATTATGCCGCAAGGAATACCTAAAAATCATGAGCCCTGCCACACGAATCGTTTCTGTCCTTGCCCTTGTTCTTGGAGCATCATTCAATGGCGCGGTTCATGCGGACGTTGTCAAAATGTCTGGCAGTGGATTGTGTCATCCACCAGAAAGCCGCTGGTATGAGCGCACCACGAACTACACCGCTTACGTCTCTATCGAGGCTTGTCTGGATGCTGATGGCAGACTGCCCAGCGGCATGAGCCTTCGGAGCATTCGAGCCTCCCGCAATCCAGCCGGTGAATACCAGCCCTATGACCGTGATGCGTTCAGGCACTGGGTGGACGATGATTCTGATTGCCAAGACACTCGGGCCGAACTGTTGATTGCTCAGTCCTCGACTGAAGTCCGATTCGCCAAGGATGGGGACCGGTGCCGCGTGGTCACCGGGCGCTGGATTAGCCCATTCACCGGCAACGTTATTCAAAATTCAGGCGCCATAGAAATCGACCATGTGGTCGCCCTGAAGTGGGCTTGGGAGCGCGGCGCGTGGCAATGGCCTGACAACAAGCGTGAGCGGTTCGCCAACGATCCGGTTAATATCATGGCTGTGGAAGCCCGCCTGAATAGCAGCAAGGGTGCTCGCGGGCCGAATGAGTGGTTACCACCGTCAGGCCAGTGCGGGTACGTGGCGAGGTTTCTCCGCCTCGTGAAGCAGTACGATCTCAAGCCCTCTCCTCCGGAAACCAGGTGGATTAAGTCCTTCCTGGACAGCTGTCGTAGCTGACCGCCTGCTAAAATGATTCAGGTGGTAATCGTTTCTGCTAACTGAGAGGGTTCTATGAAAAAGAAAACGTTCACAGAGCGGGAACTGCTGGAGGACCTCGATGCTCACACCGCCCATGCGGATGAACTAGCCACGGTGCTGCCGCAGGAATTGACGCCACTGGAGCGGCTAAAAGGCTCGGTGAAACGCTACGAGAGGCCAACCGACCCCGTTTGGGACGAATATTTTGATTCCGAAGAAGGCGTGACCAAAGATTTCGCAGAGGACCGGGATCAGCCGCTGAAAGGTCGAGAGTAACGCCTTGGCCTATCAGGCCTAGTTTCATAGCTTTGGCTGATCAACTTGCCGTTTATTTTCAGGAGGGAGTCTTACAAGCTAGTCGCAAAAAAGGAAAGCAAAGACGGGGTAGAACCCCTGCTCGTGAGGGTATCATTATCTGGAATGCTTAACGTTCAGCGGTTACGCTTCAATTTAGGTCGGCCACCAGCGGGTTTAGCGGTCTTTCGATCTTTGAGTTCCTCACGTCGAGACCAGAGGCACCAAGCCGTCAGTATGCCGCCACCGATAATGCCGATTGAAATGGCCGTCAGAATGCCAGCTTCCATACCCATATCTGCCTCATGCATGCGTGGTGTATTTGCTATGTGATCATACCATCTTTGATTCAAGTAATAAGCGCAGCTCCGCCCGTATCCAAAGCTCCTGAGCATTCACCCCAGAAAACCTCTGTCGGTGAGCGATATCCTAGCCGTTTTCTTGGCCGGTTATTCAGTCTTTTCACAGCTCTGATTGCCTTTCTGGACACCTAGGCGAAGTCACCGCTCTATACCGCCGGGTGAACCGGGGGTTCTTTCGGGGCAATCACGATCTTGCCGTCTTTTAAGCTGATATCGACGTCGTCACCGATCTTTATCCCAAGATCATCCAGAACCTCCTGCGGGAGAGTAATTACCAGGTCTTTGCCGTCCTTCTTTATCGTCTCTTTCAACGCAGCCTCCTCTTTTCTATTCAATCGAACACAATTGTTCTATGGTCGGTAATCTCCCGTTTTTGAGCTGGGCTCAAAAGAAAACGTCAGCGTCGGGCCATAGCTCGTGCCAAGGGTATTTCGGAAAGATTAGGAGGAGTGTTCTCAGCTAAAGTCGCCAGCTTCGATCTTAGCTAGCACCTGATAAACTCGCCTACATCCTTCAGGGTTCCCAAGCAGTTTGCTCGGGACCTCCCCGCCCAGCGCCTTGATCGGACGCTCTAACCATTTCAGAGCGATCTCCCGAGATTCAAACACTGTCTCGGCCCTACGCTCGACCATTACCGGCGAAATCTCGGGCGTTTCGCCCTTTCTTTCGGACATAAACCTGTACCTGTCTAAATGACCGCCTTTTCCGATATCAAGCGTGACAGCGGCTGTTAGCGCGGTCCATTAGTAATCGATTCGTTGTTTGGTAGGCGATTGTTCACTTTATGCATAGTTACGCAAACCATGCGTAAATGTCAGCGGAAAAGGGCTAGAACCTACGGAAATCTTAAGTGCTAGTAGCAAAAAGGGCGAGAACCTCATTCCAGTACTGATTACTGATACGCAGGTCGATTTCCTCTTCATCCGGCGTTTCGCTGGATAGACCAGGATCTTCAACTGACGTTTGCTCGCCCATATCCAAGGTGATAGCAAAATTGTCGTCCAGGTAGAACTTCGTTGCTTTAGATTCCGGAGTACCTCGAGTCTCCGAATCTTGGACGAATGAAACAACCTTTTCCCCGGGAAGATCTTCTCCAATCCTACGAGCAAATTCTGCTAAATTTGGTTCAGCCAACACGTAGAGCCAAGCACCCGTATCTGCCGGATCTGTGGGCTGTCGCCTGAGAATCCGGCCGAGCACCTGCCGGAAATGCAGTTCCGTGCGGATTCGACTGAGGTGACAGCAAACTTGAAGTCTGGGAATGTCGGTGCCTTCACTGATCATCCCGACAGAGATAATCCAGCGATCACACGAATTCTTGAAAGTTGAAATGATGCGTTGGGCTTCCGGGGTTTGATAATTGACGATTATTGGGTTTTCCCCAACTATCTCAAGCCGTCTGGCTATTTGCTCAGCATGTGCCACCGATGCTGCGACAATAAGGCCCCCTGCCCGGAGCATGTGCTCGCGTATGCTCGTTAACCTTCCTAATGCCTCAGAAAGAATGTGGTCAATAACCTCATCCCTGAACAAAAAGTCCGGATAAGTTATGTGCTTATTTTTGAGAGAGTCGCTGATACTGGCGAACGTTTTAAGGCCGAAGTCTGCCGAGCTTAGGCTGATTTCACGATTGTCCGTGAGAACGATTTTCGGTGTTCGGCATACGCCGTCCGAAACAGCTTTTTGCAAACCGTATTCATAGTCGCAGGAAATTTGTCCAGTCGATTTTATGTACTGGGAGAGAACGATCGGCCTGTCATCGGTTCGCCAAGGGGTTCCGGAGAGGGCCATGGTATAGCGCGCTTTTCCCTGAACCTTATCTAAAATGGTCCGCCCCCAACTGTTGCCAATGGGAGAGTTCTCCCAGACGACTCCTGAGCAATGGTGTATTTCGTCAAGAACGACGAGGACACGGTGTTCGTGCAGTACCTGCCATAATTCCCTGGGCAGAGTATCCATGGATTGGTAGGTGTAAGATCCGCCCGCCGCTCCTATCTGGCCATTGAAGTTCCGCCTAAGAATTTGACTAAATGTTGAAGCCACACCTACCGCAATGGCACGCGATGGCGAGAAACAAAGGACAAAATCGATTTTTTCTTGTTGGAAAAGCGCATTGGCAACCGACGCAACCATTACCGTTTTACCAGCGCCAGGTGTTGCGTGGCATAGAAAATGAGATTGACTCTGAAAGGCTGCAAGGGCTCTTTCAATACATTCAACTTGCCATGCGCGGAGTTGGATCATGCATTGAACCCAATATCTTTCAACACTGTTTCAACAGCACGAAGCTGACCGAGTAGTTTCGTACTCCGATCGCGAGACTCCAAATATTGTGTTTTGACGACTTTCTGCAGCGCCGGAAATTTGTTGTAGAGACGCTGATACTCCTCAGCCTCACCAATACTCGCCATCAATTCGACTTTTCGCGTTGAAAGCTCCTCTCTTAAACCTTTTACCGTGTTTGGGTCCATTGTCGACTCGTTGTCCTCATCTAATTGCCCAAAGGGTGAAGGTTTAACTTCAAAAGAGATTCCCTCTGGCACACCGCGATAGATGAATTTACAGCCTCTTCCTGTCTCACCATGGTGCCTTTTCAAAACGCCTGCAGACTCTAGGCGGAGCAGTTCCCTGTAGATGTGTTTGCGAAGCGAGCTACGATCCAGCTTCTGAGGGTGGGATATTTGGGCTGCGTATAAATCTCGAATCTCTGTTGTTGAAAAAGGACTATCCCCGAGCTGCTTTATAAGCTGAAGCAAAAGTTGGTCAACGCGAATTTGCTTCGATTCGTTCATGGCAGAGTCCTGAGTTTGTCTGATGGTCGATCGGGGCGGTCATACAAAATGGGTAGTATATGCCGTGGCTCAAGATGCCTCAAGAAACCATAGTCTTGTCTTTTACGGGGGCAAGGTATGGGATCGCCGGTCTGCGAGGAGTTTGGCCGAAATCTGAGAGCCATTAGAAAGTCAAAAGGCCTATCGCAGGAGCGACTGGCCCATGAAGCAGGTATCGACAGAAGCTATCTTGGAAAAATTGAGAGGGGAGAAGTGAATATCACTATCGAAAAAATTTACCTCCTAGCGGATCACCTGCATTGCTCCCCTAAGGATCTATTCACGTAGCCTGTGATTCCAGTTCACCGATTCTTTCGTTCCGGCGGGCCGAATTGCCAATTCCGAAAAACGGTCAGGCATGCTGTCCAGCGGCTACCCCAGAAGCCCAAGCCCATTGGAAATTATGACCGCCCAGATGGCCAGTCACATCCAGCACTTCACCAATGAAAAAAAGTCCTGGCTGGTTGCTTACTGACATCGTTTTTGATGAAAGGTCACGAGTGTCCACTCCGCCCAAGGTAACTTCGGCTTTTTTGTATCCTTCTGTGCCTGCGGGTTTGATGGTCCAGTCGCTCAGGGTCCGGGCAAACTGCTCGATGTCTGCATTCCGGTATTCCTGCAATGGCCCCAGCCAGCCTTGCCGCTCGTTGAATGCGTGGGCGAAGCGACTGGGCAGGTGCTGGTTCAGGTACTGGGCCAGGGTGGATTGCGGTTTTTCATTGCGCAGAGCCAACAGATCTTCGCCGATTTTTTGCGCGGGCAACAGGTTGATATGCACCTCATCGCCGGGCTGCCAGTAGCTGGAGACCTGTAGCATAGCCGGTCCACTCAGGCCTCGGTGAGTGACCAGCATGGGCTCCCGGAAATGCTGGTCGTGGCAGTGGGCGTCCACAGGGCAACTGACGCCTGATAGCGGGGCCAGTTGCTGCTTGAGCTCCGGGTGAAGGGTAAAGGGCACGAGTCCTGCGCGGGTGGGCAAGACGTTCAGGCCGAATTGCCGGGCAATCTCGTAGCCAAAACCGGTGGCGCCCATGGTGGGAATGGACAGCCCGCCGGTGGCGACCACCAGCGATTCGCAGGTCATCTCGCCGGCGGTGGTTGCAAGGCGATAACCATTTCCTAATTCATAAACCCTATTGACCGATGTCTCCATACGAATCTCGGCGCCAGCCCACTCGCATTCGGTTAACAGTACGTTCACCACATCTTTAGCGCTGTCCCTACAGAACAGCTGCCCCGGCGCCTTTTCTTCATACTCCACGCCGTGACGGTCAATCAACTCGACAAAATCCTGCGGCGTGTAACGCTTTAGGGCGGAGATGCAGAAGTGTGGGTTGTCAGAGAGGAAATTCGCCGGGGTGCTGTTAAGGTTGGTGAAATTGCAACGACCACCTCCGGACATGAGGATTTTCTTGCCCAGCTTATTAGCGTGATCCAGTACCAGCACGCGCCGGCCCCGGTAACCGGCGATGGCCGCACACATCAGCCCGGCGGCGCCTGCTCCTATAATGATCACGTCATAAGTACTGGACATAGCACCTCCAAAGATAAGGAAAAGACTGCAAGTGTAAGTAATTCGGTGTAATGAGCCAACGATCTATTGTGGCTATGAAATTAACTGCGGAAGTTCGCTACAAGCTCTTCGATCTGATTGAGCTTAGAATTCAACTTTTCGACCGTTACGTTGCTAAGCTGCCTTCCAGATACACTCTGGATATCTCCTTTCAACTCGTTCGTTAAAAAGAAGATACTCTTCATTCTGTCCTGAAGCTCTTTAACTTCATAAGAATGCGCAAAGGCATCAAGCTCTTCCCAAGCCAAATCAACGTAGTGCCACAACGAGTCAACACTTTTATGGCCAGTAAAACTCGCGACCTTTTTGAGAATTGTTCGGTAATCACTATCGGTGATGACGTGGCGGGTCTTTAACGGATTCTTATCCATAAAGCCTATAAAGTGGAGCTTTACCATATTGGTAATAAAACGGTGCCTAAACATCTTCTGACAGTTTTTTTGTTTGATGCCAGATTTTACCGTAAGCCTCCGAAAATCCTGATACGCGGCATCTGGAAGTACCTCTTTACCATTCTCAGAGTTTAGATAGATTGCATCATCTACGTCCTGTTCTGATTGGCTAACGCCTGACGCCAGCAGCCGTTCAATTAATTTCTTCCTGTATGAAACAATAAAAATCTCTACCTTCATTGCCAGATTCCGTGGGATCGGAATCTTTCTCATATTATTATTTGAGCCGGTACGCGTTTTGAGCGTGGGGATAATAAGTTGGGATTTTCTTAAGCTAGAGACATTGTAAGAGCAGGGTATCGTGATTAACTCCTGAGGCCGTAGTCCGGTTGCTTCAAGTAATACAAGTTGCAGCTCACGCCGTCTATGCATGTATTCAAGGTGGTCCGATTGTTGTTCTTTAGAGAAGATGCCCTGAAGTTTTCTGCTTACCCCTGTTTTGCCTCGTGAAGCCTCAAGCGTATCCCATAATAGTCTAATGTTAGTTGTTGAAATGGGAGTTGCATTTTCCGTCGTCGAACGTGGTATATTCATAGGAAAAACATTATGAACGGTTCGCCGACCGATTCTATGCAAATAAAATTCTTGCTTAAGCCTTATCTGATACCTTTTGTCATCATGATTCACGCCCGCAATCAGTCGTTCAGTGGTGATATTTTCTTGAACCCATACTAGCAAATTGATAGAGGTTGCCACAATCGTTTTAACTGTATTGTTGTTTCTGATTCGCTGATTGTAAACATCAGTTTCTTGGCAGAGCTCATAGATAAACTCATCGATATGGCTATGTTTTAGATCGGCGAAGTCTATCTTTTTCGAATAGCAAAATCTCACTAGGTGAGAAAGGTTTCGGGCGTAATTCCCAAGCGTACCACCATCTTTTTGATTCACCGTCACAGTCTTGCTCTTATCACACAAATACATTTCTGCGAGTAGACAAGGTGAACCATTAGGCCAAACAAATGAGTAATAGCCCGACTGAACGCGTTCATTCAAAAAGATCTCGCCAGTCTCACTGTCGAATCTATCTGTTGTCGGTAGTCGAATATTTTTAATTAGTCGATAAAGTTGATTAGTCATTGTTGGCAACAATTTTCAAGGAAAAATATTCTCGGTACAATTCGTTATGCCTCTCCAAATCGTATTGGTATTCAGGGCTTTTTCTGACTGCATCGAGACAGATTCTGTTCAAATCTGTATATGCTCGAACGAGAATCGCACGAAGTCTCTCAGCTTCATCGAGTTTATCTTTATAAGCTAAGGCTTTACTTCTGTTATTATTTAAACTTTTGTTATTCAAATTTTTGCATTTTTGTTTTATTGAGATCCTTAACTTTTCGAGTTGTTCAAAACCCCCTTCGAGTGCGAGCTCTGAATACTTCTTAAACGTATTGAGGGTCATCGCTTGGATACCTATTGATTTTCGTTCAATAAGAGCAATCGAAGCCTGACTACCGCACTTAGACGTAATCCAAGGGTATTCATCAGGATTTTTGAGCGCATCAATCATGGAAAGATGAAGTGCTTTAACAGAGTCCTTCTTTATATTGGACATTAAATTACCTGTGTAATCTTAATTGCAATATCAGCCTTCACATTGTCATTGACATTTTCAATACCAAATACAATGATTTCCAAATGACCTGATTCAATCTGAATTTCTAGCCATTGTCTAAGCTCGTCTTCCTTAATCTCAGAAATAGAGCAAACTTTGAACTGATTGCAGACTTCGTCATAGACCTCTTCGATGTTACTCACATCTGAGAGATGATTACCTTCTCTGAAAAGCCTTAATTGTTGATAGGCATATTCAGATTCAACCTCGACCATCTCCTCCCCTTCGAAATTGTCTTGAATATACTCAAAAACGTGATCTGGGTTGGAGTGACCGGCCATCCACCGAGCGCTATCCAAGGAGGAGAACTTAAACGTCCAAAAGAAATTTAGAAGAAATGATTTTCGTAATTCATGTGTATTGACGTACCACCGTCTCCCATATTCATCAAGCGGAACTTCGATATGGTCACAAAAATAGGAAAGCCGTGATCTTATGAACTCATGATCGGCAATTGAAGCAGATAGCCAATCAAATCCGTAATTGATGCTGTAAAGCAAATATTCTTGTTCTTTTTTTGACGGAACATGATTACGCGCATGCTCATTAATCTTTTGAAGTAATGTGATAGCCTTTGCAGCAACACGAGGTATTGGCTTGGCATCTTCTGGGAGAATTCCCCTTATACCCGCTTTTTCAATGTCCTGCATTAACCAAAATCCATCATTCTCCTTAAAGTACAGGCAGTTGTATTTTAAGGAGGATAGTTCGTTTACTCTTATTGGCTTCATTGACGCTATTATTACAAAACATGCACCTTGGAGAATATCAATGAGGTATGTTAATGGAGGCTTTGATCTAAATAAACTAACGTTTCGGAAATAATAGTCAAACGATCCAATATTGATTTTATTTTTATGCCGTTTCAAAATCGCTTCAACTATGTCTTTTTTCCCGTAATGAATATGGTTATTTTTTTCGTTTGAGGTCAATAAGCTTTCGTTGTCTAAAGTGTCATAAATTTCCACCATAGCAGCAATAATCGCGTCACCTTTGTTGAGCACAAAATCAACGGAGGCATTGATTATCTTCAGGCAAGTTGACAAGGGTATCCAAGGTGTGCGTTTGATCTGCAATTGATTATTTGTTATGTACGCTTCTATTTCAGTAAACCTAAACTGCTCCGAGTTAGGTAATTCCCACTGGAAAAATTTCTTAGTAGATAAAAAAATTTTGAAGATTCCTAAAAATTGTCTGAGGTTTTCGGGATTAGTTATGACTTCAGAGATGAGCGGTGTGGTATGCCCAGGATATTCATATTCAAGTGTTACGGGCAGTAGAACTTCTTTGTTCTTCTTTAAGAGATCTGGCTCAAACTGCCGCAAAAACGCACTAAATTTGTCACTGTGTGTAATTTGTTGTGGGAGTTGAAAAGCTTTAATAAATTTTTTGCGGTCTATTACGTAATCACCGAGCTTAGTTTTTCGATAAAACTCTTTGGACCTAAAGAACTTAATTGCCTCTGCAATTTCGCTAAGCTCCAAGTTATAAATATCTTTGCTACTAATGTCTATTCCTGACATCTCGAAAAAATGAGATTTAAAAATATCGGCAACACCGAACAAATCCATAATTCCGCCATGCATCTTTTCTCTTACGTAGCGGAAAAGTCGTTCTTGAGTGAGGTTTCTAAAAAAATCTGACCGAGGGTTTAGATTAGAGTCCTTACGGAAGGACCATTGAATAAAAGGCATAAGGCTATTAATTAAGCTTCTAAGTGATCCTACGGAAAGGTTTGGTGAAATTGAAGTAGATTCTATCATTATTAAAAAGGCTTTCTGAAAAAAATTGAGAAAGTCACGGTTCTCAGGTGAATCAAGATAGGTACCATCCGGGAGTCGTCTGTTCCAATTTATAGTTTGTGCGTACCTATAGCTTCCATTGGACCTTTTAACCGTTTTTGCTGTTTTGATGATCCATTTACTGTCATGGATTCCAGAGAGTAGCCAATCTGCTTTAAAATTACCGGAATAAATTACGACACCAGCATCATAGCCACCGAGGTATTTTTGGATGGTTGCGACGTCTGCTTGGTTCCAGTCTAGCTGAGCATTTATTTTTTTCATGAAAAATTTTCCCGTCGCATGATAAGTTGATCCCACTCCAATTTATCCGCCATAGATGACGCTTTATTCCTTGCAGAAAGATTTATTTCCCTGACAGAGTTTTCGTTATGTTGGGAAAGTGTGGTGTTTAAATGCTTAGCTAAGGTGATTAACGCGATGGGTGCTAAGCCAGTTTTTGAGTCTTTCTGCGCAAGTGTTGATGCGCTTATATCTTTGGTTTCGGCAACAAGGTTGTAAGCATATAAAACTGACAGAGATTTTTCTGATATATTTGCTATCAGATCACCTTTTTGTTTCTCATCTGTCGCTTCACTTTTATCCTTTAAATAGTTTATAATAGGATTATTGCCTTTCGAGTCAAGTCCGATCATATCAACAATGAAGCTATGTAATTCATTAAGGTTACTGAAATCTACAGCTTCAAGCAGATAATCCTCACCTGCACATGCAGAGACAATCATTAGATTCTGAAATCGCCTCACCTGCCTTGTGTTATAGGCTGCTATGAGTGGTTTTGGAAGATAGTGATCAAGCGCAACCCTTTTTCCGTTTCCTAATTTCCGGGAAACGGCCCTGATTGAACCCGTTCGGAAATACTCCAGGACACCCTCAGTGGCTCTCAATTTCGAATGAGTTATTTCGTTTCGGGATATGCCCGCTGCACTCAAAGAGGGAAATAGTGTTCCTATGTAATTGGAATCGTCCTGTCGACCGGTCAAAAAATTGGTTACTCGTGAATTTCGAGGCAGGCTAAAGATTTTATCTTTTGAGTTCATGGCTAATATCAAAAATAAATACTTAGACAACTCTTTGGGAATGTTCGCAAGGTTGGCTTCTCGCATTTCTAAAAGTGTTGATATTATCTCAAGACTTAAATCTGATAGATCTTCTGTTTTTAGAGCCTTCGCGCGGTTCTTCTCAATCGTAAAAGAAGTTGAGTTTTCCCCAATTTGAAGCCGTGACTTTCCATCCTTGTCTGCTACCTGGCAATTAAGTAAGGACAAATAGGTAAATTTTGGATTCTCCATCATTAAAAGTGCGACGATAAATGAAATATCTATGTTTACTAGAAGTCCTAGCATCCAATTTAGCTTCTGTGAATAGCCGATCTTGTCCTTTTCAATATGGCTGGGAGGGAAATGGTTGATCCACAATTTTTTGTTTTCCCAAAGTGTGTTTCTACTTGCTAGTCCACAGCCCTCAGCTTTAGAAGAAAATCTAATAAATCCTTTATTCTTTTTGCTTAATGCTAAATACGCAGAGAAAGACTTTTTATCATGTCCGGATGTAAACTGTCTTCGAATAGGGGGCAGGCCATTTTCACGATGATATAGGTCGTATAGGTCTTCAGATTCTATGCGACCATCAAGCTCTGATATATTGGTACTATTTATTAATTCTTTTCCAATGTCGAAAAATGACTTTAGGGTTTTCCAATAACATGTAAAAGCCTGATGCAATTTTTTCCTTTTTCGTTCTAGCCCGGATTTCTCATAGGCCCCCAGCAAGTCTCGCAGGCTGGGCGGGTTGCCACCATCACCGCTCATTTGCGGCCATGATTGCTTAATAATCGATCAATTCCTGTCGTCCGGACACACTGCCCC
>Ga0307945_1002032_pt1 | contig 16204 bp, 18 predicted proteins | sample OrgLakmetagen228_FD_201818 | JGI IMG/M metagenome (GOLD analysis project Ga0307945, IMG submission 201818) | Saline water microbial communities from Organic Lake, Antarctica - #228 | ecosystem: Environmental > Aquatic > Non-marine Saline and Alkaline > Saline | place: Antarctica: Organic Lake...
TGCGTGTGTTGGTTGTGTGTGTGTCTGTGTGTGTGTGTGCGTGTGTGTGTGTGTGTGTGTGTGTGTGTGTGTGTGTGAGAGTGTGTGTGTGTGTGCGCATGCGTGCGTGCGTGCATGCCTGTGTGTAAAATATATACACGTGTGTGTGTATGTGTGTGTATGCATGTGTGTGTATGCATGTGTGTGTATGCGTGTGTGTATGTGTGTGTGTGTGTGTGTGAGTGAGTGAGAGAGAAAGTATGCATGCACAAGTGTGTTTGCGCACCGATGAAGTATCACAGCACCAATGCTACGAGGTGCATCATCCTCTTCAAGACTCTCTAAATCATGACCTCGCATGATCCCAGAACACGAGGCAGGAGAATCACATCACAAGTACAATTACAAGTTCTCAAACGTTCATGATATAATTGTATTAAATTAATAGCATGCAAAATGTCTTTCGTGTTTGACATGACAGGTTTTTGAAGCTAGCTCACATGTTCAGCATCCCTTACATGCACGCACGCGCGCGCACACAATCACACACATATACACACACACGCACACACACACACACACGCACGCACGCACGCACGCACGCACGCACGCACGCACGCACGCACGCACGCACGCACGCACGCACGCATACACACAACACACACAAACACACACATACACACACAACACATACATAATCTCCGAGAATCGAAAAATTACCATATTGAGCCACTGGAACTCGAGTTCCCTCTCCACCTCTTCAGCGCGTGCCGGTGAGCGCGGAGCTGAGCGTAAAAAGGCATCATGGAATTTGGAAAATTGGGGGCAGAAGATCACATGATCTGGTCTATCTGGTTTCAATGTCACACGATGACCCTGTAGCAATGCAAACGGGCAGCATACACCAGAACTAGCACACATACTTGCATGCACACACTTGCATTTTTATCCGTTCATGCCACTTAAAACTCAGTGATTAGGTGTGACCAAGTCCTCGAACGACTTCGATCAAACCCTGCCCAGGGGTGTGGTCATGTTGTGTCCTTGAGCTTACTTTTGGGCATCTTTGGGAGAAGGAGTTCTGCGGACCCAAAATAGGTGTGCAGAAGAAAATTGCCTACTAATTGGGTTGTCTGGCAGTTGACTCAGTTTCTGGCAGGGTGGTTGGAGATACAAATTTTCTGCGCAGAACGTTCTGCGGGGTCGTTGGAACTGCGCCAACTCTCCAGAGAGCGTGTTTCGATGGTGAGCTACTGGGCAAAAGCCAATGTTGACGCACTCATGCATAAAACAGCAAAGTGACTTAAAATATGGCGCAAAGGTGAACATCAACTATGAGGTGGTCTGTATCCTGTGAGTTGGGAACTGTGATGCAAAGGTATGATGCAAGTTTGCTATTCAACCAGCATGCGGCTTACATTCATGTGCAGAAGTAATTACCTTGGTGCATCCTGGCATCACACAAACCACGTATCCCACCCTTTCATTCAATTTCCTCGAAGTAAGTACCAATGATCTAACATGTTATAAAGCCACGTTGCTCCCCTCAGCCCCAATTCCTACTTGCTGAAAGAGAATATACTACGCAGGCAGTGAAACCCACTCCCCGCATTAATAAGGAAGACGAGCCACTTTGGTACCGTAAAACTCCTCCACCACAGAAAAGAAGAAAAGAGATCAATGAGGATCAGGAGGGTTGCAGGCTTGGCCCGAAATCGGCCCTTGATGAGAGTTGATAATGGCAATGGCACAGGAAAGAACACGTCTTGTACGGACAAGCTCAGCAGCGTAGATGACAGAATGAACATGGAGCTTGGAAGCAAGTTTTCATAATGCTTTCAGAATCAAGACCCAGCTCCTTAAAAGGCTCCAGCGTGTGAGGTAGTAGAAGGTGCCACCCACTCTCAAAAGGATGGTGCGGAGAGTAACGGAAGCTCTTTGGAGAATGATGCAGAGATCTTTGTGCTGTTCCTTTGCGGCGTTCAGCTGGTTCTGAGGTCTGGTGTTTTCACAATACCTGTCTCTCGATGCGGTGGATGTCACGTTGAAGAATGCTGAGATCTGTGAATCGGTGCTGTCTGGGGGAGGAGAATCTGCTGATGGCTGTCTGCTGTTGGGGTGCTCAATTTTTTTGTCTCCCTGCCACTCTACAGAAAATTTGTTGCATTTTAGTTTATGCAGAGGTGGGGGCGACCAGCACAGCATCTGGACGGCTGGAGGTAACCCGTTTACAGTACTCAACAGAGTACCCTAGTCTTACTTGCCTGTCAGTTGGAGAATATCTCTGCCTACGTCGTATTTCTTCTTCAAGACCTTTCTTCTATGAGACCTACCTTGTTTTTCCCGTGAATTTGTGCCTGCACAAATAGATATTATGTATTTGTGCTTCATGATACCAGGCTATTATATTTATAGCTGGCTGCTCAGCTATCTCTTTCCTTGAATCGTAGCTTCTTGCTTATCATCATTGAATACAAGATTGTACAAGATTGTACAAGATTGTACAAGGAAGCGGGAAAAGGCTGCTTGCTCGATTGTTAATAGACTTGGCCAGCGTAGGCGAGCAAAATACCAATCCACAATTGTCAGATCTGGAGTCAACTGTTAAGATCGCCGCCAACCACCGCCTAAAGGAATTGGCACATGCTACAACTCTAAATATTAACCAGCAAATCTATTCAGACGGGACGGTTAATTGCTTTGTTTACAAATGGCGGTCCACTGGAATGCTTAACTGCTGCTCAAGGAACCCCACAATCTCAAAAATCGACAGCTGCACTTAGAGTAGAGATTGGTGATCCCTGCAGTAGAAGTCGCTGCAGAGCGTAATGAACGGGCGCTCGATCTTCTGTCCCAGATTTCTTGGTCCACAATTATACATTGATTTGTAAATACCGATCTGTCGCAACGACTTGACAAGCATTGCAATCAACACACATTATTTATTTTATTAATAAAATTTGAATGGCTCAATATGCAATTTTAGCTTTGACAAGCGGCACATGCGGGGCATGCGCAGCCATCAGGTGTCTACTGCAAATCTTCTAACGCACAATAATGTCACACGCACGCATGCACGGACACACACACGCACACACACACACACACACACACACACACACACACACACACACATACACACACACACATGCACGTGCACGCGCACACGGACACGCACGCACGGACACACACACGCATGCACGGACACACACACCCACACACTTACACACACACACACACACACACACACACACATGCGCATGCATGCACGCACGGACACTCACGTACACACACACACACTCACACTCACACACACACATACACACATACACACACATACACACACACATACATACATCCACACGCACACACACACATACACACACATCCACGCACACACAAACACACTGACAAACACACACACGCACACACAAACACACACACAATTACAAACACACACACAAACACACACACAAACACACACACACAAACACACACATACACACACACAAATACACACACAAAACACACACACAAGCGCACACACACACACATACACACATACACACAAACACGCACACACACACGCGCACACACATACACACACACAAACACACACACACACGAACACGCACACACACGCGCGCACACATCCACACTCACACACACACACATCCACATACACATCCACACAAACACGAACACACATACAAACACACACACAAACACACAAACACACACATACACACACAAAAACACACACACACAAAACATACACGCACACAAGCACACACACAGACACACACACAATCACAGACACACACACACGCACACACACACACACACACACACAAACACACACACACACACACACAAACACACACACAAAACACACACCACACACAGTGGAAGACTTGCAGCGAGCCTTGGGTCTCATCACCTGGCAATCAGAGCTGTGTTCTACATCATCCTCTTTATGGTCAGGCTTGTGTCTGTTGGCTCCCCTGCTTTTTCGGCGGCGTAGTGCTTTGCTTGTGCCTGCATTTGGGTGTGTGGTGTGCATTTATGTGTGTGTGTGTGTGTTTGTGTGTGTGTGTGTGTGTGTGTGTGTGTGTGTGTGTGTGTGTGTTTGAGAGTGTGTGCATGCGCGTGAGAGGGTTTCCTGTTCAATGTTATGAAGTGCCTCAACTGTTCGCTGTTTGAATGTATATACATACTATGCCATCCACCATCCTCTTGCAACACAGGATCTTCCTATTCACTCTCATCACGCCTTTGAAACCACGTGTCTTCCAAAACCCATTCAACCCCCTCCTTATTTCCTTGGTCTCGGTGCATTGATCCCTGTACGAAGCCTCGTTTCTTTGACGCTCGCCCCCCCTTCCCTTTCCACAGTTCATTTTCTCTTTCCGCAGTATAATGCAGAGGATGTTTTTGCCTCTTGCTGGAATTCCTGTTCAGACTCCTCCTTGATTTATTTTTGTTGTGGTGCATCTCTCTTTTTTCCTTTTCTCACAGTTCAACGCAGGGGGCATGGCACTGTATGTGCGCAGCCTGAGGGGAGCAAGCAGCGTCTCCGTGACTTCTCTGTCCCTGCTGGCCAACACAACTGTTTCGGTGCGTGCAGGGTTGGATGGTGTGAGTATATGCGTATGCGTATAATTTTGCATGTGTGTGTGTGTGGCGTGTGTGTATGTTCCACGCTTGTGTGTGTATGCGTGTGTATGCCTGCGTGAACAACACACATGCGTGTATGTGTGTGTGTGTGCGAGCGTGTTGCGGTTGCGAAAACATATATGTGCATATGTGTCTTTGTAGTAAAGTCTCATTTATGGAAACAAAACACCAGGAAAGTCATCTGACCATTTCAAATCTGTGTTGTTGCCTAGATTTCTGCACGCCTCTGTTTGTGAAGGATCTTTTGCGTGGCCTTAGTTTTTTTTTATGTCTCCTGCATTTGGTCATTGTGTGTGTGCTTTTATCACAAGCCAGCATAGTATAAAGCCTTCTTCATCCTATAATGCTCGTCTTAGTTTTAACCCATTATGTCGTGTCCCCCCTCTTTCTAATCAATCAATTGGCTCTCTCACAACTTTCCAATACTCTCGACCACTTCCAGTCCCCCAGCCCCAGTTTGTGCACCACTATAAGCAGATCACTCACATAATTACCTGCTTATGGCAAAACTTACTTTTCCTTTTAATCCCATGTCCCAGATTATCATCTTAGGTTCCCAAACCACTACTTAGCGATCACGGATTGCATGGTTTTTGAGTAAGCATTACACACACACAAGAACTCACACGCAAACACACATACACAGAAACTCACACACATACATACACACATACATACACACATACACACAAACACTTGCAGGGATTAGCAGGCCACGTGTTCTTTTCGGAGCACCTTTGCAGGCAGTGGCTCCTAGGAGCAGCGTGCATCGTTGTGGGCGTGCTGTGCATACAGCACTCCATTGCAGCAGCAGCAGCCCCCACCCCACCTCCGCCAAAGCCGTCGCTGTCACAGCACCAACAGCAGCACCACCATCAACAGCAGCGCAAACAGCTGTGACCCCACCATCTCCGCACACAGCAGCAACAGCAGCGCAAACAGATTTGACCCCACCACCACCACCGCACACAGTGACTGGTGATGGGGTGACAAAGCAGGACACCATGCCAGCAGCATCAACGACCGCTGCTGACCTAGCTGCGCTTGTGGGTGCCAGCCTGAATTTGAACCCGTCGCTGTTCAGTTACCGCTTGCTGGTCGCGTACGATGGAACGCATTTCAGTGGATGGCAGCTGCAGGTGAGTAGCCAAGCGCATATCTGGTGTGTGTGCGTGCTTGTGTTTCTGATGTACCTATGCTTATATTTGAGGGTCCGCATGCTCAGATGGCAGCTGCAGATCAACTGGGATCTTTTGCAAGCGAAAGTGCTGGGTACTGGCTACTACATGTGCATACGCTGTATATTGTGCTTTATTGCATGAGTGAATGAGCAAGTGGGTGCTTGCAGGAGAGGGAAGCACGGCAACATAATCCATGAGTGAACTAATCCAAAACTATGTGCATCATCTACACTCTTGTAATTTTGAGGTCTTTTTCCTTCTACTCTGTCACTCTTTCACGACCTTGAGTTGACAGCAGTTACGGTAGCCCCTCTAATTGCTGAGACAGCAATGCACATGACTGCACAAAGCTAGTGCCCGTGATAACATGTGCATGCAGGCACTGGCCAAAATAATACACATATCATGCGCATGACTTGCAGCCTGTTTAAAATGGCACATTATCACACGACGTAAAAATGCAGCTTCAAGCGCCCACAGTGCAAGGTTGCGCAAGGCAATACCTACTGTTGTTAGTTCACATGCAGCAGCATGAGTGTAACGATTACATATAGGAATACATTTCCGAATCGAACATATCGAGTATGCCTTTTACAACGAGCTGCTACATTGGTATCGAAGGTATGAGCATGGAAAAACGCAAGTAGGTAGGCACTTAGAGCAGCCATGGGGTGACGTGCCCACAGTGCATGGCAGCATCGAGGCGACCCTGACCCACTTACAGTACATGCCACAGCATACACATAACACATACACATCATGCGTTTAATTACACACTCAATTGCAGCCACGGGACAATGTGCCCACAGTGCAAGGCAGCATCGAGGAAGCACTTTGCACGCTTCTGCAAGTGCCCCGCGAAAAGCTGGGCGTCATGGCTGCTGGCCGGACGGACAGAGGGGTCCATGCAAAGGGTCAGGTACACGTGAAGGAGCCAGACTGGCCTCGCTGCCTAATTTATGCCTTATTCAAGCGTACAAAAGGCCACTGACCTGCCTGATTTGCCAACAGCTAGATATCACGAATTTCCTTGAGTGCGCACGCACGCAGGCTGCAATTGCCCCAATAATTGTTTCTTTAAACTTTGAAAAGGAGTTGCCAGGAAGCTTCCATACAAAAGACACTGTCTATAATGTCATTATGTCTCTCTGAGCACAGGGGGGTTGCAGTCTGCCATCAAAAGAAGAGGGTTTTACTTTCTGGGGTTGCACGTTGTTCAGGTGTTCTGAAGGTCTGAATCAGCAAACTGTGATACCGCAGAGGTTGGTCTCCTCTCACGCAAGATGAGCCGATTAGAACAAAAAGACATTCAGTACAAGTGCAAGGCTCCCCAGTTTACCAAAAGGAGCACAGACGTCACTAACTGCCTTACCCACATTCATAGGGTTGGCCAGAACCATACACCTTTATGCGGTTTGTAGGTACCGTACAGAGAATATATCACGCCAAAATAATGTTTTTGAGGGGTGCGGCTAACTGCAGACAGATATTTAAATAAATACGTTGCCATGCATGTAATGAAGCAATTGTAAGGTCTTGGGCCACGTCAGGGGTTGTTTGGCCCTGCAGATTTGTGCGGATAGGACAATAATAAAATTGAAAGGGGTGCGGATTTGGTGCAGATTTGCGAAACTAAATACTTTTTTGAGGGGTGCGGAATGATTACATCTCTGTGCGGTATACGGTGATTTTGGCAGGGAAATCACCAAATATACGGTCATATACGGTGTATATATATGGTTCTGGCCAACCCTACACATTCAGCTACGGCCCCTCCCTTGCAAAATGTGAATTACGTGGTCTCTTCACCCAACTTACGACTGTTAAGCTGTCATCCTGCTACTACTCTTTGTCAGTTCCCTCCCACCTTGCCCTCCGTAGCACTCTTTCTGGGTGTGTATGTGCGTGTTTGCGTAGGTGGTCCAGTTCTACTCAGACAAGCGGCTGGACACTTCCAGGCTACCTTTGAGGCTGGCCTCGCTCCTCCCACCAGGTAATTAGGTGGTACATCATAGATTTCATTGTGATATTGTAGGCACTTTGATGCTGGAAATGTGGTTTCATTACGTGAGCAGCCTCTCCCCTCTCTGCTCGGTCCTTTCTGTGGATGCGCAAAAAGGGAAAGGTGAAACAATACGGTTCTGCAGGCCTGTGCAGGCGTTTGAAAACCACTGTACTCCAGGAGGGAGAAAAGGTTTGGTGGGGAACTCTGGACAGGTAGAGGTAGAGCAAATTGCGCTAGGGACACTTCTTGGGTGCCACTTTTGGGGTGCAATCCGACGCGGTGTGTATGTGTGAAAGAGATGTAAGAGGGGCGAAAGGGGTGCCTGTTCAACATGAAATTTGCTGTGCAACATCCAGTGTAGTTTGCTGGCCAGAAGTCAATATCTTGTCTCTGAGGTACCTGGATATTTTTGGACAGGTCTGAGCCTAGCCTGCGCTTACTGACTAACAAAAGGTGCCAATTTGCCAATTCGCTATTCCGTTCGCATTATAGCCACGGCAAAAGTGTGAGGTTCCTCATGGCACACTAGTATTAGGAAGGGAGGCAACAAAGAATATGTGAACTGCCCTGGCAATAGCAGGCTGCTTACCCTGCATTTAAGGCCAACAAAATTCGTGCATCGCGAACATTTTAGGCCAACAAAATGGTGTAACACATAAATCGTCAGCAGTGAGGTGCAGTAATAAGCACAACGCTCTATGCAATGGAGCAAACAATTAGGTATCGCAAAATAACGACATGACGCATTAAAACAAATCCGTTGGCTGGTACTTAATTTCTGCGCAAGCTGTCTGTTCATCTTGTCTATTAATCGTGGACTGTAATCAGGGTTTAAATTCTTGGATCAATTGTTGCTGCCATCCCCAGCACACCCCTCTTCTTAGTTATGATTTTCTGAGCTATGGCTTTGTAACTGTAAAAGCAGCCAATTCTTGCTACTGTCCCTTGAAACAGATGTCCGTGTATACTTCTGCTCCGCTACTGCACCCGACTTCCATGCCTCAATAAGTGCGCTCAAAAAGGTGAGTGTGTGTGTTTGCATATGTGTGTATGAGTGTGTTTTTGTGTTCTTGTGTATATGTATATGTTTGTGTGCATATGTGCATATGTGTGTATTGGGGGGAGATTGATTAAGGGAGCGGTGTGTGTGCAGAGCTTTAGCTGTGCCAGTTTTATGGAAGAAATAAAGGCACATCTTGCAAGGTGGATTGCTGCGCTTTATCGCCAATTGCTGCACACTCCTTTGTGGACACTGCTTTCATTGTGTTTGCATACTGCACTGTCGTTTTTGCGCCTGTGTATGTACCACTTAAGCTCTGCGCTCTTAAAGTGTACACCCACTTTGCACTTGAGTATTGTGCTCTATGTACATTGCACACTGGACTATATATCTCCTTACCATACACTGCATATGTATTGAGAAGCGCAAAGGGTACACTTTTCCTCACCACACACTGCACATGTGCGTGAGTGGTGCACAAAGAGCTGTACTCTGTTAGCCCTGCAACACGCTGTACGTGGACGCACTTGAGTATTGCACAAATGGCTGTATACCCACACCACACTGCAGGTGTACCTGAGCATTGCACAAGATCTGTATACTTTCCCCTTTTATACGCTGTACGTGTTTACACTTAAATGTTGCACAAAGGGCTGTATACTCCTCCTTGCACCACACTGCAGGCGTACCACTACACAGTGGACACAGGGAACATACATGACCCTCTTGCACGTCAATACAGGCTCCATTACAGGGCCCCCCTCAAAAACCTTGCGGCCATGACTGCAGCTGCGCAACTGCTGGTGGGAGGTGAGCGCCTTGCGTTTAAATCAAGATATTGCTTTGCCCGTGCTTTGTTTTGAGTTGGAGTTTCACGTGATCTGTTGCTTACAAGGTATTGTGGGCATGAGGGCTCGTGCAAGTGCTCAGTTTATTGTAATGTTGTGCTTCAAATGCTTAGATGGATCAAGTCGGGGATGACCGAATGTGTTCTCACTTGCAGCAGCAGTGATCTCAAAAGCCTTTTTGTCTTTCAACTTCAGACACATGATTTGTGCACAAACAAGTTTGGGTGCACAGTTGCTGAGCTGGACACTCACAAAGGCTGCTTAGAAACAAGTGAGATGATCCTCAGCTGTCAATATCATTATCACTTTAAGTATTTAGTATTTAGTGTACCGTACCTTTCCGGATCCATCCCGGTGCTCAAATTTCATAAATATTAAACGTAACCCCGGGTAACCCCGTAGCCTAAAAATAAATATTTTAGCCATTCCCGCACGAATCCCGGTGGGCATTTACCCCAGGCAGTGCGTGTGCGTGTGTGAGTATGCGTGCACATGCGCGTGTGTGCGTGCGCATGTGTTTCGTGCTGCAGGTGCTGGGGCAGGTGCTCCATGGTGCTGGGGCGCATGTGTGTCGTGCTCCAGGTGCTGTCCAGGAGTGTCGTGCTCCAGGTGCTGGGGCGCATGTGTGTCGTGCTGCAGGTGCTGGGGCTGCTGCAGGTCAGGTGCTGGAGCAGGTGCTGGGGCTGGTGCTGCAGGAGCTGGGGCTGGGGCTGGGGCTGGGGCTGGGGCAGGGCCTTCTCCGCTCATCACTGTTCAACCCACCCACAAAAATTTAATTTTCGCCAATCCCAGGCAACCCCGGAGCCTCCAAATAAATATATATTAAACGATACCGGAACCACCCCGGAGGGCAAAAAAGTTATTTACCCGGGATGATGCCGGAAAGGTTCGGTACACTGTGGCAGGAACAGTCTTATGGTTACGATAAGCCTGTTTAGCCACTTAGCCTTACTTCAGCCTCTTCTCCTCCTGCCAAACACAGCAGCGTGCATACTCAACACACATGCAGAGCATGACTTCATGCAGTTCACCAACACCCGGTTCGACAGGGAGGGCAAGAACAAAAGCACCATCAAGAACATCTTGAGAGTCGATATCGCTCTTCTTGGTATGGAAGGAGGGGACAGAGTGTACCGCAGCTCAAGAAGGGGTGTGCACATGCCTGAGGACAAAAGCCTCTCAGCAAGGTTTGCCGCAAAAGTGGCACGCGGCAGGGGCACGACAGACATGAGCAGTAGCAGCAGCAGCAGCAGCAGCAGCAGTAGCAGCAGCAACAGTAGTACCATTAACACAAGCCGCGACACCAGCACCGATCACAGCAGCAGCGTTGCTTTAGAGGGCACGGCAGACGTAAGTGGTGGCAACAATGGTGGTTATAGCAGCAGCGTTGCTTCAGTACCCGGCAGGCCCTCCTTTTCAGCAGCTCAGGGTCATGGCCATGCCTTAGACTATCCTGAGCCACACCAATTCAGTGGCATGCGCATTGAGGTGGAGGGGGAGGGCTTCCTGTACAGGCAGGTACGTCTCACATGTGCACATGTTTGCTGCACCTACAGGAAGACAGGGAAGTACTAAACGTAAAAAGTCACACACAAGTAAAAGATGCATCGCTTGCTGCTGGACCAGGACACCCTTCATAAACCATCACCCCACACCTCGTTGAAATTTTTACCACACACATTTTGTGACTAAAATTTCCCTGTACTCCTTCAGGTGAGGCACATGTGTGGGGCATTGCTTGCCGTTGGCTCGGGACATCTGTCACTTGATGAGCTCGCGTTCCAACTTCAGGTGGGAGGGGGGCTGACGACAAAGGAAAGGCAAACAAAACAGCAATTTGTGATGGAGATTTGGCAAAAACAGAATACGCTAAAGGGCTGTAGCTCACAGGCAGGGATCTATTGTTCATTGCAACCTCATCCTATTGCTACCTACTCTCATGTAAAGTTGTGTGTAACAACTGAGTAAAGTAAGCTACTATACTGTTAGCGGCTCTGCATGTTGGCGTCAGTTTAACTTCGCAAGGTGAAGGGTAGTTATAGTACCCTTGCCAAGTTGGTTCCTCAATTGCAGGCCATGAAGAATCGAGCAGTCCCCTTTATTTTGGTTGTGCAGGTGGGGGGTCAAAAGGGTCCTGGCCAAAACGGGAGGCATCGAGGCTGGAAGTGCTTGGATGCTAAGGTAAGGGCCACATTGTGAAGCCCTTTGTGTGCGTGCGTGCATGCCACTCTCCTATTCTAGTCTGGTTGTTCGATTGATAAGCATCGCCTGCGTTGTGTTTCATTCTTCTGTTGAAGGTCAACTGGATCTGAAAAATCAGCATGAAATATCATGTGCCCATACCACCCACAGGGCCTCATATTACACTCAGTGTCGTATCCAGAGGGCATCGATGACGCCTCTCGTCTACTGTACCCAGAGCTGGCCATAGCTCGCTGTCAATCCAGCCCCACACAGCTTGATTAGAGAGACCTTTCCTTTCCTTGATTGACATAATGGCTTCAACGCTGCCTGCCTACCTGCCTGCCTCTGCCTGCCTGCATTTTCTTTTCTCGTGATCGGTGTTCGTTCCAGGTGCTAAAGCTTTGGTCGGTCTATGCAACCACTGCCCACCTGTACGCGCACGCGCTCGTAAAACTAGTCGTTTATGACTTCATATTATTTGTCATTGTCATTTACAATGCTCCCATCTTGTCTTCTTGGGACTGATTTTGTTGTCTGACTTTCATGCACGTGCTTGATATTTGCAGTTCTTAAGCCTTGCCGCTGGTCTTTTTTTAAACTTGAAGACTTGAAGCTAGAGTCTTGTTGTTGCTCTATCATGCAAACTCTCACTAGCTCCTGTTCTCTACCATTACTTCTAGCACTTATTAGTATTAATTATTACTCAAGATCTTGTGTCCTTTCATATAGAAAACTACTCTGTCAATTATGGATTTTACTTTACTTCATTGTTGGATGCTTTTTTCTGCCTGCTGTTGCCCTGCAGAGAATCAAATACATTCTGTTGTACTGCTCTTTTGATGTCAAACTTGTTCTTGGTTGCAGTGCCATGGAAGCCACTGCTAACAAACAAAAAATTAATGGCAGGTGGCTCAATATCTCAGTATTGACTGGTCAAAATAATTAATGGTTACATTGGGGGATGACCTTCAGCCAGGTAGTTTGGCTGATCGGCTGCTGACTGGTCTCGGCCAGCCACAAATAAATCCATAAGCTCAGAAAGAAAAAAGGAAAAGTCTAGTGTTCTGCTGAGAAAGGAAATCATGAACAAGTTGGCTGTTGACCTGTTGCAGCAAAAAGGGTTGGGCTGCTGAAAAGTCCTCAAGAAAAGGTGTAAACAGAAAGGAGAATTGTTTCCCCAGCTCACAAACTCGATGGTCTTGGCAAAATAAAAGAGCATGCACCTCGTTTTTAACATGTTCATCTCCACCAGAACATTGGTCACATACGCAAGAACCATCTTTAAGCCACGCTGCTGCCTCAACTTTCAAGTATGCACTTGCAAGCGGAGTCTATTTGCATTGCACATAACATGTTTGGACACATCAAGATAGAGATACCGTGGTGCAATAGTCGGCATACGCTCATTTCTAGAAAAAGGGATGGCAAACCAAGAATGATAGGTGGCCAGTTTGTTGTTGTGCGTGTTGGGGTCCACCAACTCAGCGTCTCACCAAACACCTCTCATCCTATGCTTCAAATCTGCAGTAAACTCTTGCATGGTAATAGCATGCCCAGTTTGAACAGCTCGTACATACAATTCACGCCCACGCAGTCCCTGAAAAGCGCTCAGCAATTGAGCTGTCCAGCAGGCACTTGAACGAGGCTGTAAATTGAGATCAGCCTGGACTACCCTCCGCAAAGTGTCAATATTGGTATTAAGCACTATTGAAAAGCTCGACAGCTGACCAAAACCAGTAGAACTGCAACTGTTCAGTCAACATTCTCGGAGGATGGCCTAGTCAGTGGTAGACCGCTTGCCCTTCAGAAAATGCAAATGAAGCGTAGACAGCGAGCTAGAGAACTCCCTGCCTGCCTGTAAAAAATCAAGTACCCCATACTTGACTACCATACATGCCAGCAGAATAAAATACGTCTTAGCGAGCCACAAAGAAGTGTGCAGCCTGTCTGCCAAAGCGTGTTCACGCACAAATCTACGTATCCTATAGGCAGAGGCAAGAAAAGGACGGGACGCGTGTTCAGCAGACTTAGCCATGTTTAAGGTCCTGTAGAAAACCAAGCCCCAAAATAGTTAAAAGTGTGTACATTAACAGACTAACAAATACACAAGCCAGCACTAGACAGGATGTGCTCAAATGCCTGTCAATTGTTAATATCCTGGCACATCTCAGGAAAAAGGTCCAGCCAGTGCAATGAAGCGGTATATAGGTCAAGAAACTGACTACATGTCACTTGGGCAAATTACAGACAAATGTTGAGTTTCGTTTCTCTATGGTACACCAAAATCAACTGCCGATTGGCTTGGGCAAATCGTACAAAAGCAATTCAGCAGCCCGGAGATTAATTGCTAGCTTCCGTCTGTTCTCCTTTCTTTTGTTTGCTGCCGGATATCAGGAACACGGCTGACAATGTTACAGCTCCCCCAAGGACCTGGGGCAGTGTAAGCACCTCCCCCAGCACAAAGTAGCCAGTCACAGCTGCAAAGACCTGCAGAAATTGCACGCAAAAGAAATATACGGTCGACGCGTTGATGATTCGGTCGGCGTGGTTCTGAGCAGTACTGTAAATCTTAGGGAATAACCACGAGATTTAAAGGGCGTGGGGGTTCAACCCAGTTGGCTTTGCTGCCGGCTCAGCCCAAGCCTCACGTTCATAGGTGCCCTGCAAGGGCTCTACCTCTCAGTATAGCTGTGCCCTGGAAAGCTAGAGGTTCTGATTCGCCCGGTATCATAATTTCGCTGTCCAACATCAATGGTTCTGTTCCCTGGGTCCACGCGTGCGGTGTTATTATCGCTTGCACACAACTGTTTATTTGTAGGGTTGGCCAAAACCATATATATACAGTGTATATACGGTATTTTTGACAGGGAAATCACCAAATATACGGTCATATACGGTGTATATATACGGTTCTGGCCAACCCTATTTATTTGCAGCTCAAATCGAATGCGAAAAGGAAACAGACTGAAAGAGCTTCACCATGAGTGGTGGCACAGCACTTGGGGACCTTGGAACGGTCATTTGATTTGCAAAGCTTTCTGTGCATGAGCATAGGCAACCTTGATTTTTGCTTCGCTCCCATACCTGCCAAATCATCGAAGAAGTGTATGTCGGACATGCTTGTGCCTTAATTGCAATTGACAATCTACTCTAGAGCAGATACCCTAAACACTACGTACCCTAGGGTCCATTCAATGGAGGGAGAAGTTGTTACAATGGCGACATGGACGACGAATTGGTGGGCTTACACAGTAAGGCAAGCATGTGCTTAGAAAACAAAATTATTAATGTGTCGAATGGTTTCCACGGTCTGCGTAGACTTCTTTAAGCAGACTATCATGTTCTTCCTACTCAGCAAGAAAATGTACTCCAATGTTTGACCTGCTGCAAACAATGGAGCACAATTCCCACATTTTTTTTAAAGCGCAATCTGCTTGCAACATTTTTAGCAGTATTAGAACCTTACACCAAGCGATGGGGACGATGCTGCAAAAGTACTCCTGAGGCAAGGGCTGTCGTTCAAACATACACACACGCACGCACACACACACAGACACACACACGCATGCTCACGCACACACAAACATAGACACGCACGCATGTGCATGCGCGCACACACACAAACACAAACACATACAAACATTCAGACACTCACACACATGCACACATACATCACACGCTCAACGTGGCTTACCGGAGTCAGAAAGGTGAGGCTGGACAAGGCCGTGAGGTTGCCTTTGGAGGATGCCAGCCAGAAAAAAATGCCGTAGCTGGCTGCTCCGCCGAGCAAGCTCACGTACAGCGCACTGGCGATGTCCTACGTGTACCACATGCACGGAGCTCGTGTCATTATCCTTTTGCCTCAGTGACAAATGCACAGTGTTATTCTAGCAAATGTGACCTTGCTCCACCAAGCAGTGAAACGACAAAACTTGGGGTGGCCAGGACCGTACACCATGTGTAATCGTATATACAGGAGGTTCAGTGCTACAAATACCGTGTGTAATTTTGAGTACGTACATGGCTTTGACATGCATGGTTTTGGCCAAACTTACACGTAAAGCACACCGACGGCGCCCTGTGCAAACGCAGGCACATTTTGCCCCCTGTATCTTATTTGTGGAAACTACCTACCCCTCTGTTCCACTGCCGCGTCCTTAAAAACATCGGCGAACACAATTACCGCATTGCTTACCACTCCCCCAATCACCACCAACCACACTATAGAGCCTCCTGGACTGCACTACCCCCCAAGCCACACACTTATCCAAGATACCGGCGACCACAAACACATACTGCATACTGACCCTCCTTTGGAAACCCAACCAAC
>Ga0307945_1002034_pt1 | contig 16192 bp, 20 predicted proteins | sample OrgLakmetagen228_FD_201818 | JGI IMG/M metagenome (GOLD analysis project Ga0307945, IMG submission 201818) | Saline water microbial communities from Organic Lake, Antarctica - #228 | ecosystem: Environmental > Aquatic > Non-marine Saline and Alkaline > Saline | place: Antarctica: Organic Lake...
GATCACTGACCTTGTCTCTTTTTCTGGTGTCTTGTTCAGTCTGGCCTCCTTCTCTTCTTGGAGCTGCCTTTTTTTTTGCTATAGCTCAACTGCCCTCGCTGGCGGATATAGCTGTGTAACCCTTACCCTTTGCCTGCTTTTTCTCGTATCTTTAAGGTAAGCATTTTCCAGTTGCGTCACAGCCCCTTTTCTACTTGATTTGTTTTGAGGTTTACCTCGTTCTCATAGGTTAAGCAGCCATTCCAGGTTGTATGCCTTTGTAATTCAAATTAAAATAAATTCCTTAATGATTGCGGGATGTGGTATTTCTATATAAACACTTATTATAAAAACAAACCTGTACTCTGCTAATTAGCAATATTCCATCCAGCATGATTGGGGAATGAGCACCTGAAGACGTCCGGTGTGTGGGCCACACATTTGAGACGCCACAATCGTGCTGTGCATCAGCAGGATCATCAATGTGAATAAGAATCATTAATAGGTAAGTTGAAGCAAATTATCACTGCAGCTGGTTTCACTTGAAATTGTATCATACCCCTGGAAATTTGGTGATAAGCTATGCGGTCTTGAGGAGACTTGATCGAAAGATTTTTTGCTGGTGGTGGAACAAGCTTATCTTGTAAAATCAAGCCTGTAGCGTCTAATCAAAGGCGGCCCCCGAACTTGAATTTGACAGCTTCGAAATCAGCAGCTCCTGCTCTTGCTTGACCTTCATTAGACTCTGCTCCTCTGTTATGAGCCTGTAGTAAGGGATGCAAACTGATTGGTTTGAGGTTTAAAGCAAGCGTGCACAAAAATAAACAGCAGCGGTAAACCGTGCCCACCTTTCTAGCTCCTCCTGCTTCTCACCAGCCAACCTATGAAGCAACGCAGTTGAGGCAGCGGAGTGGTGTAGCAAGGCAAACAGCACAGTTGTGAAGGGAGGAAATCGCTTTCGGTATGATCATAGACACATTTTAGACCTTTTCCCCCCTAAAAAACAACCTGAATTCTTTCATGCACAAAAACAACGGCCTATGGTATCAAATAAGACTTCTTCAAAATATATTTTGGGCATAGCTGAAACATGTCCCTGCCTTTTGCCATAGATTTTCAGCCCAAGCTTGATGTCACAAACAGCCTCAAAGATTTGAATCTGTGCCTCTCACTAGCTCCCTTGTATGATTCAAATAATTTGGAGCCATTTCCGTGAACGTACCGTTCTTGCTCCTTGTGTTTTCGCCGCCTCTCCTGCGGATGGAAGATCAAAAGACTGAGGTTGTTCTGAAGTGTGCATCAGTGACTCTACTACACTGCATTGCATTTAAAGTCAACAAGGCATCATGCAACTTCTTTGTTGACACCTGCCTTGTACTTGGTATGCTGTGAATTGTCATTTTGTGACGTTGCTCGAAATACATTGAACTACAGTAATTTATAGAAGGGAAACAAATGCCGGGACAGAATCTAGCTTCTAGGTCACCTGTCATTGTAAGCCTAATTGGGCTGTTTTACACAAATTCCTCCAAAAACAAAGAGTCGCTCCCCCAAGAATTACTGGTGTGCATATGTGCGTTGACAGAGTGTGTGAAGGACTTGCTAAGCTGAGCAATGGCGGCACATCAGTATTCCAAACAGGGAAGTACACTGGGTGCCCAAATTATTCAGGGGGGCCCGGAACAGCATGTAAAAATTCCAGGGTTCCCCGGAACTGCTTTCAAAAGTATTCAGGGTGTTATAAAAGCACGATGTTAATGCTTGTGTGTGTATGTGTGTATACGTGTGTGTGCATGAGTGTGTGTGTGCGTGCGTGCGTCTGCGTGTGTGTGTGCGCTTGTGTTTGTTTGTGTGTGAGTGTGTGCGTGCTAGCGTGTGTGTGTATGTGTGTGTGCGTGTATGTGTGTGCGTACGTGTGTGCGTGCATTTGTGTGTGCGTGTGCGTGTGTGTGTGTGTGTGCGTGCGTGTGTGTATTGTGTGCGTGTGTGTGCGTATGTGTGTATGTGCGCATATGCGTGTGTATTTATGTGCATGTGTGCATATGTGTGTGAATGTGCGCATGTGTGTGTGGTTGTGTGTGTGCGTGGTTGTGCGTGCCTGTGTGCGTGCTCGTGTGTATGTGTGCGCGCGCGTGTGTGTGTGTGTGTGTACATGTATGTGTGTGTATGCGTGTGTGTATGTGCGCCTTGTGCATATGTGTGTGTGCTCGCGTGTGCTTGACATCACTCGAGGTCCGTGCATGGTTGCTGGTTGAGGCCCCAACAGGGCCAGGTGCAGGAAGAGGGGGGGGAGCAGAGGGAGGAGGAGCGGGTAACTTCCATCTGGGAGAGAATTTCATTTCTCAGTCAGTCTTTGCAAGGTGAAAGCTGCCATGCAAGATGCAAGCACTCAAGCCCAGAACTCACATGCTTCGTAGGGGCCTGGTCAGGAGGGGGAGCCTCTTGCTGGGGTGGCTCACCTCTCCCCCTTCCTGCTGGCTGACATCTCCCTCTTCTTCCCATTCTCACAGTGTCATTCTCACTGTCATTTCCAACAGTCAGTGTAAGGTACCCCGAACTACATTTACAAATTTACTGGGTCCCCCGGAATCGCAGGGGTTGTTGACCCTGCAATTTCCGGGAACCTGGACCAGCTTTGTTATTTGTTCCGGGCCCCGGACGGGTTGTACTTCCCTAATTCCAAATGCTGAATTCTTTTGGCAAGTCCTAATTGTAACAAAGCTAAGGCCTCAGTACTCTTTGGACAACGAACATGGCTTGCCACAACCACACACATAACAGACGTATAGACAAATCAGGTTTTTGCGAACACGCCGTATCTCCATTTCAGACCGTTTCTACGTGTATATACGGTACGCCTACGGTTCGGTACGGTCCAAATCCGTGTTAAACAATCGAAGGTGATGTAGGATCCTAACCGTACTAATACAGTTGACCGTGATTCGCATTGTAACAGGAAAAAAGGGAGGTCCAGGGTTCAATTTCCAGTCAAAAAGTCTTTGCGTTTCCACCCCATTTCTTTTGCGTTTTTCCTTAAAAAAAACTATTTCAGTTTCACATTAATGACAACATTTGTAGCGTAAATTTATTATGAGCCAATTAATGATCTGGAGGCGTAGAAAGCAATCTGACAGGCAGGTGCAAAATTTGGGCCTCCGGCCCATAATGCCCTCCCATCCCAACCCCCCTTCCTGACCCCCTACACAAATAAAAAGGGTGTCATTTTGCTCCTTTTAACAGTTAGCGTCCTACTTCCACGAGGGGGGCAAGTAAAGGGAACACATTCAGGATGTCGAGGTATAAGGCAAAGAATGATTTGCGCACGCTAGTGATTTTATTATTCGCGACTCGTCACCACTGTGCCACATTTTGGCCATTATGAATGCGACACAGCGGCGCCTGGCAGGTGTTGCTGAGCACCCAGTACAGCCAAATGTTAACCATTGGCAACACCATGTGGCAACACCAAAATTCAAGCTGACAACCTAGCATAGCCAGAAAATTATATAAAATTACAGTGTTTTATCATGTATTAAGAGATCCAAGCCTTTGGGAACCCCCAAAACCATCGACACCTGGTCAAAGTCCCAAGCCCCTGCCCCTTTTGAATCATCCAAGCCCTTCCCATCCAGCAGCTGCTCCAAAGTCATAAGCAGCAGCAGTTGCTGCAGCATCTCCCCCAGCAGGAGCAAGCTCTGTACCACAAGCAGTTTAACAACACCTGCTGCAGCAACTGCACCAGCAGCACAAAGCACTAGGCAGGACTAGAGGAATCAGCAAGGATTAAGCATAAGGAGCAAAAGGCAGGACCAGGAGCAGCAGAGAGGGTCAGCGCAAGCAGTGTGGACGTCTGGCACCCTGAGCAGCAGAGTCGAAGGACCATCAGCAGTAGAGAGAAGAGGGGGAGGTGGGGGATGAGAAGTGCTTGCCATGCACGAGGCAAGCCATAATTTTGTAGCAGGAAAGCAGGGAGGAAGTGCTTCCGTACTGGGTGAAAAGGAGATCACATCTGGAATGTGACATAAGCAGCATTCTCAAACCATGAATGCCAACATTTTGGTGCAGCTTTTGGGGGGATATTGAGTAGCTACACACTTACTCAGCAAATGCACCCTGTGTAGCCAATTGGCTACACACCCATGAACCTGATAGAACCACTGGCGCACGCTCTTGCACTGACCACCTGATTGGCGCTAAAACTTGGCTAAGACCTTAACCTTAACCTTGGCTAAGACCTTAACCTTGGCTAAGACCTTAACCTTGGCTAAGACCTTAACCTTGGCTAAGACCTAAACCAGTGCACTTTTTGAACTCCATTCATGCATGTCGTACATGACGCAACAAGATACCTGCAGGTTTGGAGAACCTTGTTTTGGTTGTTTGCTTGATGCACCCCCGCGGCCTGCTTGGGGGCGTTCTATGCCAACTTGTGGCTATGCACGCAGACCCCCTCCTCCAATTTAACTCCCTAACCAGGGTGTCAATCGACAGGGCTTAAGCTCAGGAATCCGATGATAAAATAGAAATTCTGTGGAAGTGCTTCAGAAACATTCTGGACCCCCCCCCCCCAATTTTCCGACCCCCCACAACCCCCTCAGAATCATGTCAAGACGCCAAAAAAAGCCAATTTTCAGCCTTTTGCGCCGTACTGTACACCATACCGTATTTTATCATATACACGGGTTCGTAGAAATATTGTTGTGCACTGAACTTCCGTACCAAACCATATAGGTAATTGTACACCGTACCACACACCGAAATTACACAACCTGAACATAAACGGTGCATATACACGGTTCCGGCCAATCCTCCCTATTAAACATCATAGACACTGTCCTATTTTAAAGCAACATCCCTTGTCAATGAAATATCATACGCACCGACCTCTTCTAAGGCAGCGACTTTGTTGCGGAGACCCACTGCTCGCAACTTCTCGACTTCGATGCGCTCCACCTGCACGTCCATGGATATGCTTGTCACTGAAATTGTGGTCATCGCCAATATCATACTGCATATTGGGTGAGATATGATTTCCAAGATCAATGGTTAATGATGAGTGCCACCAGGAATTTTACAATAAATCATTTTGCAAGCTGTGAGGCAAGTAAATGCCATGTAAATCACAAAATCGCACGGCACTTAGAAGTGAGGTTTCAACATTATTATGAAAACTTTACAACAATTGTGCTGCCCCCCTATATGTGCATGAGTTATTGTGTGCGTGTTTGTAGGTTTGCGTGCGGTCACGGGTGCGAGTTTGTGTGTGCATGCAGGTATGCGTGCATAAGCATGCGTGTGTCTGCAAGTGTGAGTATGTAGCTGTGTATGTAGTCCTTCTGTCATGTGTGTGTGTGTGTGTGTGTGTGTGTGTGTGATGCGCGGGTGTGTGTGTTGTGTGTGTGCACTTATGTGCATGTGCGCGTATGTGAGTGTATGTCTGCATGCGCATCTGTACTTGTATGTGTGCGTATGTGTTGTTGGTGCTTGTGTGTGCAAGCGCGCACATTTGTGTGTGTGTGTGTGTGTGTGTGTGTGTGCACGCGCGCGCGCGCGTATGTTTGCCTTATACCAACCTGCTGGTCTATTTGCGAAAGGTACTTCTCCACAAGCCCGGTCAGCTGGTGGACGTTGGTAATGAACACGTTTGTGTTGTCCTGCACAGATACGCAAGCAAGCACATGTGAGCAAAGTGCGATGGGCAAGGACCCTTGGAGTCCCACAGCACGCGCGCACCTGTAGCCCCTTTGAGGAGTTGAATTTGTCCACATCAAGGATACGGATTTGGAAGTCCTGCAGTGGGAAAGAAGGGAGAGCGGACAGGTCAGACTGACATTCTAAAAACTAGACATTCAAACAAACTTGCCTCGTCGAAGAACACGCCTCTCTCAACGTCTCCATTCATAACTTATTCACCAATGTCTACACTACTCTAAGCCAACTGACAAATGTCTCTCTATCAATTGGCATTTTAATTGTATATAAAAATTATAAATTTTGCTTACCAGCCGGTGTGTGTCGCGCAGGCATTTAAAGAAAGGCGATTATCATGGCGGACGTGAAGGTAGAGGGTACTGTAAGGGATTTGACGAGGGTGGAGAGAATTGGGACGCATTCCCACATCCGCGGCCTGGGTCTGGATGACGCCCTGGAGGCCAGGGCTGTGTCTCAGGGCATGGTTGGCCAAGCACGTGCACGGAAGGTGGGTATCCAGGCCTGAGCCTGCTTTGTGAGGAAGGGGGGACGCATGCATGTACTCTGAGGAGGTCTCAGAACTGTTGCGTGTGCACACGTACATGCTCACTGGCTCTTGAACGACTGCCCCATACACACACGCACAGGCTGCTGGAGTTATCTTGAACATGATCAAGGAAGGCAAGATTGCGGGGCGGGCCGTGTTGCTGGCAGGACAGCCCGGAACGGGCAAGACAGCTATTGCCATGGGTATGGCGAAGGCCCTGGGCGAGGAGACCCCGTTTGCCATGATGGCAGCTTCTGAGATCTTCTCCTTGGAGATGTCGAAGACAGAGGCCTTGACGCAGGTGTGAATGATCACGGCAGCGTGAAGGCGCGCTATGGAGTGTCTGTGTGTAACTTGCACGTCTGAGTGTGTGCATTTGTGTTTAGTCTGTGTGTGTCGGTGTGTGTTTGTGTGGATAACACAGAATGAACGAGCAAGAGAGAGAGAGAGAGAGAGAGACATTCTATGCCAAATGGCCAGAAAACGGGTGCGCTTGCTATCAGTTTGCCCACCTCTTGCTCTACATGGCATAGATATGTTTGCATGTGTACTTTTTGCTGGGCTTATGTGTCATTCTGCTGCTTTTAGTATGCAACACTGCAAGGTCTTTTAGTTACGCAGGAATGGGTGTCAGAGGCAAAAATAACAACTGAGATGCGAAGGTGTTATATTTTGAACGCTGACTACAAATCTTCCACCCGTGTCCGCCTGCTGCCATTCCTTCATGATTGAGCATCCATAAACGGTCGCAGAGCCCCATTTAAGCTTAGGCTCTCTGCCTGTATTATGCAGGCATTCCGTAAAGCCATCGGCGTGCGCATCAAAGAGGAGACAGAGATCATCGAGGGAGAAGTAGTGGAGGTCGAGATTGACCGGCCTGAAGCGGGGGGCGTGGCCAAAACGGTAATTGCATCTGTATTAATGTTTGTTTGTACAGCTCTTGTCATAAAGCCATCTGCGTGCGCATCAAAGAGGAGGCAGGGATCATTGAGGGAGAAGTAGCGGAGGTAAAGATTGACCGGTCTAAAGCAGGGCGTGGCCAAAATCTATGGTGCATGTTTGTGTGTGTGTGTGTGTGTCATGTGGGCTATAGGTCAAAAGAGCCCTGTGTTGTGTGCGTGGCATGCAATTTTGTGTGTGAGAAATATGGGGCTCAGGAGCAAGAACGAGCTAGCTAAAGGTAGGGGATTGAAGGCGTGGCCTGTACTTGCGGGGCCTATACAGTTCCTTTCTGCTACGCATTTTGTCATGTGATTTACCTGTATTCAGCTTAGGTTCAGTTTGGGTGTTAAAGGGTCTGGCAGGTGGAGAAAGACAAAAGGGTTGCTGAGTTTCTAGTTGTGATAAAGCATCCTTGATCACCCCTGTCCCTTTTTACTATGTCTGCAGGGCAAGGTCACTCTGAAGACCACCGAGATGGAGACCATCTACGACCTAGGGCAGAAGATGATTGAGTCCCTGACAAAGGAAAAGGTTACAGCAGGGGACGTGATCACCATCGACAAAGCGAGCGGTGCGATATCCCTTGGCAAAACATAGAATGCCTTTAATATGCTTATCTGTTTGTGGGCAGTACCAACAGATTTGGAACTGCGAATGATCACCATTGGCGAAGTGTGTGGCGAGTTGTGGGAGGGAGCGAGGGGGCATGCAGGTGATGCACGCTTGGATGTGTGTCTGTGAGAAAGGAGGGTTTTGGACAGTGCGGACTGAGGGTGGGAAGAGAGTGATTGCAATGAGCTGCAGCAAAAAGGTGAAGTAAATTATTGGAGCAGGACCTGTTCATTTGTTTGCGGATGTATCAGATTCTGTATCCGTATATTGCCTGAAACGCACGGGGGGAGGGGGTTTGTTCGTGTGCCAGGGATGCAAAGCTGGTGGACCTTGTTTTCACTTCCTCTGTTGCTGTCCAATAAATGGAAATTGTTGAGCCCCTTTGTGCTGCAGCTTTGCAAAGCTGCAGGGTACAAGGCTGGCGGCCTTTGTGTTCACCTCCTTTTTTGCTGTCCAGTGGATGTAATTTGTTTTACCGATACTGCAAAGCTGCAGAGAGGAGAAGGCGCACACAAAAAAACATGTTCTTGCGTGTCACAACACCTTGAAAATAACCATTGATTAAATATAGGTGGTTGTTCGCTTCACTGCGGCCGTACCTGGCTCGAAATTGGGTGACATTCCCTGCACTCCCTTGTTTCTCGATACGACAGCTTTCAATTTGCATAGCTTCTTTGTGCGCGAGGCACCCTTTGCATGCAATTGCTGCATGGTCATGCTTTGCAACTTAAATTGGCAAGATTGCTATAGACCGCGAAACAAAATTTATTCATGTGCAGCCTTACGCTTTTGTACTTATGCAGCCTTACAATTTTCACACGTATGGCCTTGCATTGCCACTTTTGCCCACAGGTAGAATTGGGAAGCTAGGGCGGTCGTTTGCCAGGTCAAGAGACTACGATGCTATGGGTAAGATGCTGAAAGGGCGTAAAGCGCGTGATGGTGTTGGACGAGTTTGTTTATGTGTGTGTGTGTGTGTGTGTGTGAGCGTGTATAGGAACATCCTGTCCTCCTTGCATTGTCACGGTCGTATTGAAATCCATGCAGCGTTTCTCAATTTCAACTCGCATTTAATGGATCGTGCTTTCCTCGACTTTTTTTGCTCTTTTGCAGCTTGTGGCACTCTTTTAAGGCTCTGCCTGCATTTAAAATAATGCTCGTGAGCATCAAAAAGAGGAATTAGAAAACACACAATTCTGCGTTTTCCTCATGACTTTTGTTTGCTCCTTTTGCAGCTCGTGGCACTCTTTCAAGACTCCTCCTGCATCTTAACACAGTGCCTGTGCGCATCAATAACAGGAAGCATAACGCACATATCCTCGCAGTACAATATGGAGCCCCAATACCCATGTTAAGTGCAGCTTTTGACACTACACTTCCATTTGTATTTTGTACAGATGCGCAGCAGCTATAATCCATTTATGCAAGCTCCTGCACTTTGCCTCACGTTTGTGTGCATGTGTGTGTGTGTGTGATTTTTTGGCGTGCGTGTGCAGGGCCAGCCACACGGTTTGTGCAATGTCCAGAGGGGGAGCTCCAGAAACGCAAGGAGGTCGTGCATGTGGTGACCCTGCACGAGATTGATGTCATCAACAGCCGGACGCAGGTAAAAAATGAAATAAATTTGGAGTGGAGAAATTTAGTGTTCTTTGACATGGGGCTCATACGCAGGCAAGCTGCCAGTAGCTGTTGATCCTCGGTGGTGTTTTTGTCAGTTTATAAACTGGTGAAGCTGTGCTTCTCCTTTCCGTAAGGGCTCTGCATGCCAGCTGTGCACACTCCAAAAAGTCAGAATATGCAGGCGGTGTTATTTTGTCAGTTTATGAACTGGAGATCTAGTATTTTCAAGTGCTCTGCATGCCAGCTGTGCACACTCTAAACAGTCAGAACATGCAGGCGGGTTGTACACTTAGGTACCCATATGCATGCATTGGTCAGTATAATTCTGGGAGAACCTATTTTAGACATTAATCCATAAAGGACATGCGTGTGATACGCAAAAGGAGATGCACCCCCTGTGCATCCACTCATGACGTGCCTGTGCATCCATCCACTCATGACGTGCCTGTGCATCCATAGCATATGCATCCATCCACTCATGACGTGCCTGTGCATCCACTCATGACGTGCCTGTGCACCCCCTGTGCACCCCCTGTGCATCCACTCATGACGTGCCTGTGCATCCATCCACTCATGACGTGCCTGTGCATCCATCCACTCATGACGTGCCTGTGCATCCACTCATGACGTGCCTGTGCACCCCCTGTGCACCCCCTGTGCATCCACTCATGACGTGCCTGTCAGTGCGCGCACCCGCATGCAGCGCTCCAGCTCCAGCTCTACTCGGCCCTGTTTCCGAGCAACGCTCCTTTTTCTTGCCCGCTCATGCAATGACGATCGCAACCTGTGGGGAGTTGCAGCACTGTATAGCTGTGATTACAATGAACTCTGGGATACCTCACCTGGGCAGCGCATTATAAAGGCTCTCGCAGCACTTGTAGCTGTGACATACCACAGCAGAGCAGAGCGTTTTAAAGTGTCTTTTGCCGCTTAAATTCCTTAAAGCCAGAATCTAGCGTGAATCCCTATGCTTTCAACTCTGTCTTCAACCCACCTTCTTGGATTTATCTCTATCGCATCCACACATGCATCTGCATTTGTTCTCTGATTAAATGAAATGACTGCAGGCTTATTGGCTTTGCTATTGAATAGTCCTTCTTGCAAAACCCATCTTTACGCACACACACTTGTAATCTCCGGCTTGTAATATTGATGACATAGCTGTTCGTCCTTATTTCCAGTCTCCATTCTAAAAGTATCAGTGCAGGGCTTTTTGGCCTTATTTTCGGTCTTCACACCCGCGCACCTATTTTGTAATAATGACTGCAGGGTTTCTTGGCCTTATTTTCGGGCGACACCGGAGAGATTCGATCAGAAGTGCGAGAGCAGATCGACGGAAAAGTTGCAGAGTGGAGAGAAGAGGGCAAAGCAGAGATTGTGCCAGGTGTGCTTTGTTAGTGTGTTAGTGCGGTGTGGTGTGGTGTGGCGTGGTGTGGTGTGGTGTGGTGTGGTGTGGTGTGGTGTGGTGTGGTGTGGTGCGGTGTGTTTTAATGTGGTGTGTTGTGGTGTTCTAGTGTGGCGTGGACTGTTGAGCTTTGGTCTGGTGCGTGTGTATGTGCTTGTGTGTGTGCGTGTGTGTGTGTGTGTGTGTGAGTGTGTGTGTGTGTGTGTAGTCGTTGTGGTGGGGTGCGGTGTGGACTGTTGTGCCATACTAGACTCTTGCCTCCAGGTCGTACTTAGTGTGGCAAGGAAGAGAGGTGCGTGTTGCGTTGAAATGTTCACTGTTTCAGGCGAATCATGTGTGTGAAAGTTCCCCACGCCCCCCACGCCTTATAGTAGGTAAAACAACATATTGCCTGTGGCTCCACAACAGCTCAAACCGCTGCAGGCATGTGTTTGGTGATCTTCAGCACGAGGCTCTTTGCCAGTTTGCTTGCTTGCTTGCAGGTGCCAGTTTGCCAGTTCCTTTGCCAGTTGCTAATTTCGCTACCAGCTTCTTTGACAGTTTGCTTGCTTGCAGGTGTTTTACTCTCTGCTAGGATGTGTATGCACATGTTCACACGCTTGTCCACACCGCTCTCTGCTAGGGTGTGTATACGCATGTCCACACCGTTTATCAAAATGCTAGGGTATGTATACGCTTGTCCGCACGCTTGTCCACACCGCTCTCTGCTAGGGTGTGTATACGCATGTCCACACCGTTTATCAAAATGCTAGGGTATGTATACGCTTGTACGCACGTCCACACGCTTGTCCGCACGCTTATCCACACCGCTCTCTGCTAGGGTGTGTATACGCATGTCCACACCGTTTATCAAAATGCTAGGGTACGTATATGCTTGTACGCACGTCCACACGCTTGTCCGCACGCTTGCCCACACCGCGTTCTGCTAGGGTGTGTATACGCATGTCCACACCGTTTATCAAAATACTAGGGTATGTATATGCTTGTACACACGTCCACACGCTTGTCCGCACCGCTCTCTGCAATGGTGTGTATACGCATGTCCACATGGTATATCAAAATGCTAGGGTATGTATACGCTTGCCCGCACGCTTGCCCACACCGCGTTCTGCTAGGGTGTGTATACACATGTCCACACACCGTTTATTAAAATGAGGTGCTTCTGGTTGACTTGGAGGGGCACTTGAAGACACATGCCTAGGATTGGCCAGATCCGTACATAAACGCCGTGTATGACCGTGAATTCGATGAAATCCCTGCAAGAACCTCGTATATACGCTGCATATATATGGTTCTGGCCAACCCTACACACGCCTTCACGCTCGCTTCCGCTTCTCCTCGAATTTGTGCATCACAGGTGTATTATTCATTGCTGAGGTGCACACGCTAGATATGTAGGGTTGACCAGTACCTTACAATATATATACGGCATACATATACGGCATATATATACAGTGTATACACGGTATTTTTGGCAGGAAAATCACCAAATATACGGTCATATATGGTGTATAGATATGGTTCTGGCCAACCCTATAGACATGGCATGCTTTGTAACTTCACGCCATCACCCTCTCCCTCCTGCTTTTCCCTCACATGTATGCATCACAGGGGTTTTGTTCATTGCTAGACATGCATGGTTCTTGAGTACGTGCCCTCATTCTCAAATCCTGCTTTTCCCTCGCATGTATGCTTGCAGGCGTACTGTTCATTGACGAGGTGTATATGCTAGACATGCATGGTTCTTACATACGTGCCCTCATTCTCACTCCCGCTTTTCCCTTGCATGCATGCTCACAGGCGTACTGTTCATTGACGAGGTGAATCTGCTAGACATGCATGGTTCTTACATACGTGCCCTCATTCTCACTCCCGCTTTTCCCTTGCATGCATGCTTACAGGCGTACTGTTCATTGACGAGGTGAAAATGCTAGACATGCATGGTTCTTACATACGTGCCCTCAATCTCACTCCCGCTTTTCCCTTGCATGCATGCTCACAGGCGTACTGTTCATTGACGAGGTGCACATGCTAGACATCGAATGCTTCTCCTTCCTGAATCGCGCGCTGGAAAACGACATGGCTCCCGTCCTTGTGGTAGCCACAAACAGAGGCATCACCAAAATCAGGGGCACCAACTACCGCAGGTGTGCTGTGTGCTGGCCTGTCAATGTGTGCTGCTCTTTGTTGCTGTGGCAGTGTGTGCTGTGGCAGTGTGTGTGTGTGTGTGTGTGCTGTGGCAGTGTGTGTAGCCTGCCGGTGTGTGTGTTTGTGTTTGTTTGTAAGGGTGTGTGTGTGCTGCTCTGTGTAGCTCTGTTCCTATGAGCTGTCCTGTTGGTGTGTGTGCTGCTCTTTGTCGCTTTGTTTCTGTGTAGCTCTGTTGATGTGAGCTGGCTTGTGGGTGCGTGCTGCTCTGTGTAGCTCTGTTCCTATGAGCTGTCCTGTTGGTGCATGCGGCTCTGTGTTACTCTGTTGATGTGTTCTGGCTTGTGGGTGCGTGCTGCTTTGTGTAGCTCTGTTGATGTGCTGCTTTGGTGGTGTGAGCGGCCGTGCGCTATCCTTGCAGTGTGTGCTGGCTTGTCGTGTGTGCTCTGTCTTGTTGTTGCACCCACAGGCACAATCTGCAGTGTGTGCTGGCTTGTCGTGTGTGCTCTGTCCTGTTGTTGCACCCACAGGCACAATTTGCACTTGTACAGAAAAAGCCCGCGCTTCCAGCGAATGTTCGATTGCTGTCAAATGCTTTCACTCTCATATGCAATTGCTTTCACTCTCATGTGCAAGTGCTTTTTCTCTAAATTGCTCTCATATGATGCTCTCATATGATTTTCTCTTGATTGCTCTTAATTGTTTTCACTCTCATGTGCAAGTGCATCCCCAAAAAGGGCAAGGTGCACATGCCTGTGCATCGCAGCAGATGCGATTTGCACAAAGTAGCACTGACGTGCTTTCTCATGTTTTAATACTCATGAGCACAAGGGTATGTGTGCGTGCCGAGAGAGGTACAGCACATGTGCATATGCGTCATAGCTGTTTGAGTGCGAAATGTGTGCATGCGCACACCAGTTTCAAGCGAGCACACTCACTCACTCACACACATTCACAAACACACATACACACACACACACATGCAAAAGAGCACACTTGCATGAGCTGCTTCCCTTCACAGCCGCCAGCTGCCTCAGCCTGCACACACATTTAATTGGTCGTCAATCCAATATTGGTTTGAAAGCTGCACACTCTCCCCCAAGTTGTACGCAAATACCCGTTTGTTCATAATTGCTCGTACCAACCCACTCATGCCACCCGGCGCAAGCGGACGCCTCTTTTGCAGAGCGCACGTTTTCAACAGACCCGTGCCATCCGTTGCACCATGTGACGTTTGTTCAAAATCAGAACTACGTGCACATCACTGCACGCATGCTATGTGTGCGTGCAGTCCTCGCAGCATCCTCATCAGCTTGTTGGCACACATTTACACGTTCATGGTGCGCACCTGTAAACACATGCACGCATTGCGCGTACTTGCAGACTCACGGCAAACACATGGACTTGTGATGCATTTGCACTGCGCACCCTGTCAACTCATGTACCCTTTGCTGCTTGCAGTCCTCACGGTATTCCCATTGACTTGTTGGACCGCCTGCTCATCATTTCCACGCACCTTTTGCTGCTTGCAGTCCTCACGGCATTCCCATTGACTTGTTGGACCGCCTGCTCATCATTTCCACGGAGCCCTACTCGGAAAAGGAGATCCGTCTTATTTTAGACATCAGGTGGGAGTGTGTGCAAGAGCAACCTTGCCTTGTTTGAGGCCTTGTTTTGTAAAACGTGTGGATGCAAGGGTGTGTTTGTGTGCGTGTACCTGTGATTGTGTGATGTGTGTATTTGTGCGTGTGCATGTGTGTGTGTGTGTGTGCCTGTGAGTGCATGTGTAAATGTGCGTGTACCTGTGAGTGCATGTGAATGATTGTGTGCATATGTGTGCGTTTTCCTGTGATTGCTGTGTGTATATGTGTGTGTGCGTGTACCTGTGAGTGTGTGTGCGTGTGTGCATGTGTTCACGTGCATCTCAGGATTCACCGTTCTGCATGCTTTTACATTGGATGCTGGTGGCTAGCTCCCAAACCCTACGAGTAGTTATTGTGGTGACACAGATTGCGACACAAAATTTGTGACCAAAATACCTTGGAGTAACAACTGTGGTGACTCAAAGAAGGCGACAGTGAAAAAGGAAGGAGTGCCTAAGGTGTTTGCCCGTGCTCTTTACTCCCAAGGACGCATGAAAGCAAAAAGGACGCTGAAAGCAAAAGCACCTCTCTTAGCCCATGCACATTTAAGCAAGGTTACCCTCACAAGTATGCAAAAGATTACACACACATGTGCGTGAGGGCGCACATGGAATCCAAACGCACACATGAAACTCGAATGCGCACATACACGCATACTCTCACGCAGATGTGAGGTAGAAAATGTGGCGATGACCGATGCTGCACAGGAGGTGTTGGCAAAGATGGTGCACACATAAACATGTGCGCATGCACGCATACTCTCACGCAGGTGTGAAGAAGAAGATGTGGAGATGACCGATGACGCACGGGAGCTGTTGACAAAGATCGGGCATGAAACCAGCTTGCGGTACTCTATCCAGGTCAGTTGCGGTGTGAATGTAGCGATGATTGTGGGGTGGGAAAAGGGGAGATTTTCATGTCTGCATGTCAAGACATGGTAGGAAGGGCAAAGTGGAGGTTTGAGTATCCATAACATGCATCCTTAAACACATCAGCTCCCAAAGCCCTCCACCCAGGCTTCTGGCTGGCTTACCACTTCCTTCGTTGTTGTGGGGAGTGACCGTGTTCGCCCTTAGTTGTTTCATTTCATAACTTGCAAAATAGGGCATCATAACAGCATTGAAATGGTGGCGGCAGGTGCTTAGCAAGTGTCGCTTTCTCTTCATTCTTCTCTTCACATTGTCATCACCACAGCTCATGTAGCGTAAGAACTACCGCTCGGAAGGCCACCAAAATTCACCGTGATACAAAGAACAGCTTGTTTGGTTTGTGGTACTTTGCCATCACACGTCTGCTCGCTTCAATGCTCATATGGTTTGCCTCTCAGGCTCCACGTTCATTAACAGAACCAGAAATCTGCTACTGCTAATGCATTTTTAAACTTTGACACGTCCAGAGGCGAAATCAGGAACCTGTTATTAATCTGCGTATGCCATCACATCTCTATTTCCACCCCAACGAGTTGCCCCTCACGAGCCATTACAAATGCACGTCCTGCCCCTCATGAGCCATTACAAATGCACATACCAGCCCCTCACGAGCCATTACAAATGCACATACTGCCCCTCACGAGCCATTACAAATGCACATACCAGCCCCTCACGAGCC
>Ga0307945_1002035_pt1:0-10000 | contig 16189 bp, 23 predicted proteins | sample OrgLakmetagen228_FD_201818 | JGI IMG/M metagenome (GOLD analysis project Ga0307945, IMG submission 201818) | Saline water microbial communities from Organic Lake, Antarctica - #228 | ecosystem: Environmental > Aquatic > Non-marine Saline and Alkaline > Saline | place: Antarctica: Organic...
TAAAGTTGATCCTCGTGCAGCAGTGAGATCCTTAAAGTTGATCCTCGTGCAGCAGTGAGATCCTTAAAGTTGATCCTCGTGCAGCAGTGAGATCCTTAAAGTTGATCCTCGTGCAGCAGTGAGATCCTTAAAGTTGATCCTCGTGCAGCAGTGAGATCCTTAAAGTTGATCCTCGTGCAGCAGTGAGATCCCTAAAGTTGATCCTCGTGCAGCAGTGAGATCCTTAAAGTTGATCCTCGTGCACCAGTGAGATCCTCAAAGTTGATCCTCATGCAGCAGCGAGATCCTTAAATTTGATCCTCGTGCGACCCTTTCCCTCCAACTTTAGTCCCATGTTGCTAAGCATAACTCTACACCGCAGTCCTCATACAAACCCATAAAGCACCACTCTCTCCTCTGCCTCCTGTATCTTCTGATTGTTCCACCACCACTCTCTCCTCTGCCTCCTATTTGTTCCACCTCCACTCTCTCCTCTGCCTCCTGTATCCTATTTGTTCCAGCCGTTAAGGGTGGTGCTACATGTTCACACCCATGTTCACACCCATGTCCAAGGGTGGTGCTACATGTTCACACCCATTTTCACACCCCATGTTCACACCCATGTCCAAGGGTGGTGCTACAACCCGTCGAGGGTGGTGCTACATGTTCACACCCATGTTCACATCCCATGTTCACACCCATGTTCAAGGGTGGTGCTACAACCCGTCAAGGGTGGTGCTACATGTCCACACCCATGTTCACATCCCATGTTCACACCCATGTTCAAGGGTGGTGCTACAACTTGTCAAGGGTGGTGCTACATGTTCACACCCATGTTCACATCCCATGTTCACATCCCATGTTCACACCCCTGCTGCACCCTGTGTTCTCCCTTTTCAGCCGTCCCAGACGGTTGAGTTTGCAGTCCGGCAGATTTCACAGCTGTGGGATTTCTGGGCCATGTACGCGCCCGCTCCCAAGCAAGGCAGCAGAGGTCAAGACAAAGATGACGGAGGCACCCCCTATGTGAACCTCATTGTGGCATCGGGAAATCGATGGGAACAGTACCGGCGGAGTGAGTTGTGTGTGTGTGCGCGTGTGTGTGTATGTGTGTGTGTGTGTGTGTGTGGATGTGTGTGTGTTTTTATGGGTGCAGATGTGAGTGTGGTTGTGGTTTTATGGGTGGGGTATGCACATGCTGGTGTGTCGTCCGTGAATATAAAGGTGTGTTGCTTGATTCAGGATCCAAGCTGCGTAGCTCTTGAAGAAACATCACGCAGGCATTGAATGCTACTACGCACTGTAATTAGGAAGCAGAATGCCCCAGTAGTAGTGCGTGATGTGGAACAGGTGTTTCTCCATTGTTAAAGAAAATAAAGTAAAGGGAGATCGATCTCGCTTGTGGGCTTGGCCTGAAACCGTGATGATGACGAGTTCTGAGTTTACAAAACACACAGCTGATCCACTTGACCCTCCTGTTCTTTACAACAGACCTGTTCCACGCCAAGCCTGACAGCCCTCTCTCTGCCTTTATATATATGCAGAATGGGTGCATTCATTTCACAGCATTGTGTCCTTTCTGCTCTTTTCAACAGACATGTTTCACGCCAAGTTTAACAGCCTGGCCAAGCTCCAGAACTTTGTGAAAGAGGCGAGTGCGTCTCTGCCCGCTGACGAGCTCACCTTCAACCTGCCCCAGGTAAGGAAATGCGCAATACAGGTAGCGAACAATGTGGCCAATGATTGACGAGCTCACTGTCGACCTGCCCCAAGTACAAAGATGTGTGTATGTGAGGCAGGTAGCGAACAATGAGACCAAATGATGAAATCGCTGTCTACCTGCCCCAGGTAGTTTGTGTATTTGAGACAGGTAGCGAAGAGTGAGAACGATGAATGAAATGGCTGTCGACCTGCCCCAGGTAATTTGTGTATTTGAGACAGGTAGCGAATAGTGAGAACGATGATTGACGAGCTCACTGTTGACTTGCCCCAGGAACAAAGATGTGTGTATGTGAGACAGGTAGCGAATGGTGAGACCAATCAATGAAATGACTGTTGACCTGCCTAGGTAAGGACATGTGGTTTTGTGAAACAGATAGCAAATAGTGAGAACGATGATTGACGAGCTCACTGTCGACCTGCCCCAGTAAATGTGTTTATGTGGATGTATGTAAAGAAGTTTATGGAGGGAGGCGTAGAAGTATAGGAATGAATGCACTTATATGTTGTACTTGGTCAACTCTATATGCGTGTCTGCCCACTGGTTTGCTTACCTATAATATCTCAGGTAGGTGTGTATACATATGTATGTGTGTGCGTGCGTGTGTGTGCGGGTGTGTGTACATACGTGCGTGTGTGCGTGAAGTATGTGCTCAATACTTGATGCAGGTGTAAGGATGTGTTGGGCTGTCATGTTTGATGCACGCACACCTCACAACACACATGTGCACACTAAAGCGTGCACACACACGCTCACAGACACAAACTAAGGCATACACACACACAAAGGCACACAAAGGCATACACACGAATACTGCACACACACACATACACACATGCACACAAACGCACGCATGCACACGCACATATGTACACACACTCGCACGCAAACACGCACACATGCAGGTCATGAAGAGTGCCATGGCTCAGAGCAAACAGCGTGTACCACTGATCCTGATTTGTGGGGGTCTCTTGCCTCGAGTGCCATATAACCCCAAAAAGGTGACCGGGCTTGTGGACATGTTCATTTAGCGACTCATTATAAATTATTATCCTAAGAAAGTGACCGGGCTTGTGAACTTATCCATTTTGCAATTCATTATAACCATAAAATGGGGACCAGGATCGTGAACCTGTTCCTTTTCCAATTCGTTATTGGTAGGTATCTGTCATTATTGGTAGGGCTTCTTTCACTTGTGCTGTGCTTGGATTTGTCAGGGTATACGGTCCATTATGGTCTCTAAATGATAAATGATATGAAAAGCGGTTGACTGCCCCAATAACTCACGCCTGAAGCTGCACACACGCACAAGCACACATTTCCAGTCACACACACGCACACATACACACACACATGCACACACGCACGCACGCACACACACACACTCACACACACACACACGCACACACACACACACAGACACACACACACACACACATGCACACACACACATACACACACATACACACACATACACACACACGCACAGGTGACACGTGAGCTGTACGAGTCCCAGCTGAGCTGTATCAAAGGAGCCGTGTCTATGCAGCCAATACACTGTGTGGAGATGTACCCCATGCCGAACGTGAGCAGGGGAGGGAGGGTGCAAATGTGTTCTCTAAGCTTAATGCTGGAATTGAGCAGGGGGGGAGGGAGGGTGAAAATGTATTCTCCAAGCTTAATTCTGGAAATGAGCAGATACGTGTGTGTGTGTGCGTGTGTGTGTGTGTGTGTGTGTGTATGTGTGTGTGAAGTTGTGTTCTAAGCTTAGTGCCACACGTGAGCAGAAGGGGGTGTGTGAAATTGTGCTCAATGATTAAGGGTGACAATCAAAGGAACCTGCCCATGCAAAATGAGGAGATCTAATTGTTGAAATGCAAGTAGAGGTTCCTTTTGTGGTGCAAGAGTGGCTTAGCGTATGCGCAGCTGTTGTTTTGACCCTTTGCTTGATGTGGAGAGTAAGGAGCTAGGGGTGCTGCGTTTGAAGGAGAGTGAGGTCGCAGCTAGATATCAAAAGCACACACATACACACATGTACGCGCACACACACACACGCATACACACACACACACAAACACACAGAGCTGCTCCTGAGAGAGAGTGAGGTCACAGCTTGATGTCAAGCGCACACACACGCACACACACATACACACATGTATGCGCGCACACACACACACACACACACACAAACACACACACACACAAACACACACACACACGCACACGCACACGCACACGCACGCACGCACGCACGCACACACGCACACACGCACACACGCACACACACACACATACACACACACGCACACGCACACACAGCTGTTAAAACACTGTTCAAAACCCCAGCAAAGAGAATGCCTGTGGCTGTTCTAACACAACGCTGCCCCCTTTGACCTGCCGCTCAGCTCCAAGAAGCACCCAACCCATCTGCTGGCCATGGCCCCAGAAAGAAACAGAACAGGCCCTCAAGACTCGCTTCTGAGTCACAAGCAAGACTTGGTGGTGGTGGTGGTGGTTGTGGTGGTGGTGGTGGTGGTTGTGGTGGTGGTGGTGGTGGTGGTGGTGGTGGTGGTGTGGGGAATGGAACAGCATTGATGGGGTCAGCAGCAGCAGCAGCAGCAGCAGGCAGTAATGGACACTCCTCCTCACGCAGTGCAGTTCACTCACAAGCCGTTGGTAATGAATTGTGTGGGGGTGGGGGAAGGAGGAAGGCTAACTCACGTGCGCCTCCAGGAGGATCACAAACCGCAGGTGAGTGCTGCTTGGTTCAAAACAATGTAACAAGGCCTGGATTTGTGTAAGAACGAATGAGGTCTGCCTTTGTTCAAGGGCATTGGAGGCTTGCGAACCGCATGTGAGTGCTGCTTGGTTCAAAACAATGTAGCAAGGCCTGGATTTGTGTAAGAACGAATGAGGTCTGCCTTTGTACCGAAGCATGGAGGCTTGCAAGCTGCAGCAGGTAAGCGCTGCTCGGTTTAAACAATTAGGGTTGGCCAGAACCATATATATATATATATACGGTGCATTACGGTGTTTTTGGCAGGGAAATCACCAATTATACGGTCATATACGGTGTATATGTACGTGAATACTCTGCCTGTGTAGTAATACTCTGCCTGTGTAGTGAAACTCTGCCTATGTAGTGAAACTCTGCATGTGTAGTGAAACTCTGCCTGTGTAGTGAAACTCTGTCTGTGTAGTAATACCCTGCCTGTGTAGTAATTAGTAATACCCTGCCTGTGTAGTATTACTCTCTCCCGGTAGTATTACCCTGCCTGTGTAGTGATACTCTGCCTGTGTAGTGATGCTCTGCCTGTGTAGTAATACTCTGCCTGTGTAGTAATTAGTAATTAGTAATACTCTGCCTGTGTAGTGATACTCTGCCTGTGTAGTGATGCTCTGCCTGTGTAGTAATACTCTGCCTGTGTAGGAATTAGTAATTAGTAATACTCTGCCTGTGTAGTGATACCCTGCCTGTGTAGTGAAACTCTGCCTGTGTAGTGAAACTCTGCCTGTGTAGTGAAACTCTGCCTGTGTAGTGACACTCTGCCTGTGTAGTGATGCTCTGTCTGTGTAGTGACACTCTGCCTGTGTAGTGAACCTCTGCCTGTGTAGTAAATAGTGATACTCTGCCTGTGTAGTGAAACTCTGCCTGTGTAGTGAAACTCTGCCTGTGTAGTAATTTGTAATACCCTGCCTGTGTAGTATTACTCTCTCCCGGTAGTATTACCCTGCCTGTGTAGTGATTCTCTGCCTGTGTAGTGATGCTCTGCCTGTTGAAGGGTTGAAGATTGTCGTGTAGGGTCCGTGAAGCGCAGATCAGGGTGGAACAAGGCCTGAGCGTTGCAAATGCGTTCTGAGTTAATGCAAATGCGTTCTAGGTTTATGCAGACCATTCACCGAACCTGGAATAAGGAGGTCACAATAGCCTGTGATTCTCCCTGCCTACAACGAGCCGTGATAGAACTGGAATGAGCTGACGTGAGGCAAAACACATTTGCAGGGCTAGGTCACAAGGAGGGGTCATCTAGATTCGCATGCAAGATCTCGAATGCTTGATCATGTATAGGGCTTGCCAGAACAATATACATACGCTGTATATAGGTAATCTTTGGCAGGAAGATCGCCAAATATACGATCATATACGGTGTATAAATACAGTCCTGGCCAACTCTAATCATGTACCAGCTTTTTCCTGTGTTGCAGTGTGCACCTGTATGTGCGACGTAATAGGTCTAGGTACTACGCATTGTGCACTTGTATGTGTGACGTAATAGGTCTAGGTACTACGCATTGTGCACTTGTATGTGTGACGTAACAGGTCTAGGTACTACGCAGTGTGCACCTGTATGTGTGACGTTATAGTTCTAGGTACTACGCAGTGTGCACATGTATGTGTGACGTAATAGGTCTAGGTACTACGCAGTGTGCACCTGTATGTGTGACGTAACAAGTCTAGGTAATACGCATTGTGCACCTGCTACGCTATGCAGTATGCGTGACGCACACACAGCAGTATGCGTGGCGTGCACACCTGCTATGCTATGCAGTACACGTGACGTGCTCATTTGCTATGCTATGCAGTATGCGTGACGCACACACAGCAGTATGCGTGATGTGCACACCTGCTGCGCTATGCAGTATGCGTGACGTGCACACCTGCTATGCTATGCAGTATGTGTGACGCACACACAGCAGTATGCGTGATGTGCACACCTGCTGCACTATGCAGTATGCGTGACATGCACACCTGCTATGCTATGCAGTATGCGTGACGCACACACACCAGTATGCGTGGCGTGCACACTTGCTATGCTATGCAGTATGCGTGGCGTGCACACCTGCTATGCTATGCAGTATGCGTGACGTGCACACTTGTTATGCTATGCAGTATACGTGACGCACACACAGCAGTATGCGTGGCGTGCACACTTGCTATGCTATGCAGTATGCGTGACGCACACACAGCAGTATGCGTGATGTGCACACTTGCTATGCTATGCAGTATGCGTGATGCACACACACCAGTATGCGTGGCGTGCACACCTGCTATGCTATGCAGTATGCGTGACGCACACACTTCCTATGCTATGCAGTATGCGTGACGTGCACACTTGCTATGCTATGCAGTATGCGTGACGCACACACTTCCTATGCTATGCAGTATGCGTGACGTGCACACCTGCTATGCATTATGTGTGACGTACTACGTCTAGGTACTATATCCACCGTTTTTTTTTCACTCATACCCCAAGCCTTTGCATTTTCTGCAATGCTTTGTATTATTATGTGTGGGTGCTGATGTTCACACACACACACACACACATACACACACACACATACACACACACACGCACACACACACACACACACTCACACACACACTCTCACACACAGGCTTTGACGGCAGCAGCAGCCCGTACGCCTCTGGGAGCAAGGGCAGGGGAACAGGGGGATACAGAAGTGAACGGAAACTTGGCAGGTGCGAATGCAAATATTTTGGGAGGTATGCGTATGTTTTATTTTTTTCTCGTGAAATTTTGAGTCCGTAAGTTTGTTATGTTTTGCTATCGTTATCAAGGCTGAGGGGTTGGAGGGATTTGTGGCCAAAGAAAGCACAATCAAGGAGCAAGGCGGTGTACTCATTTTGGAAATGGTGCAGTGTGTTTGTATGCATTTAACTTCTTTATAAGTGCGACGTGTCTTTGTTTGTATGCGATGAATCTATAATAAACGGTGCAGGCAGTAAAAGTACCCTCCACAGAAATAAAGGTTGAGTGTGTTTGAATGTAATGGGAGTTGGAGTGAAAAGCTATGTGATGGTAGGGGGAGTTGTAACGAAGCCGCAACCATTCTAGCGTATGGCCACCATGTGTGTGTGTGTGTGTGTGTGGTTTGTGTGTTTTGTGTGTGTGTGTGAGTGTGTGTGTGTGTGGGTGGGTATGTGTGGGTTGTGTGTGTGTGTGTGTGTGGTTGTATGTGTGTGTGTGAGTGTGTGTGCGCACGCAAGTGCATGAGTGTGTGTGCGTGTATGTGGAGGGGGAAGGGTGTGTGTATGTCTGTGAGTACCTGTTGCCCCGCTCGAGTGTGCACACCACTGCGTTTTTAGTTAAGTGATGGTGCCAACTCATTGTTTTACCGCTTCCAGCTTTTTAAGAGTGTGCAGTGAGGAGCAACCCCTGCTTCATGCTTGCACCTGTCGCTATCTGTCGCTATCTGTCGCATCAGGGCATTCCGTTTTGTAGCCTGGACATTCTTCAGACTACACAACTTTGCCCCCAACACATCTTTGCCCACATACACATCGTTGCCCACATACACATCTTTGCCCCCAACATATTTAATGATGAGATCCATACCCCATTCATAGTGGCAAGGCGCTTGCTCCCCTCAAACTTTGATACATTGTCATCACCCTGGTTATTGTCATAGGCTTAAACCCAATGGCTAAAACCTAACCCTTAACCTCAACCCTAACCCTTACACATCCCATCAAGCACCTTGTATATATGAATTGTGGAAATGAGCCTCCTCGGAAATCCAGGAAAACGTCCAACACTGTAATCCTCAAAACGCCGCATGTCTTGAAAACATTTCCTGAAAAAACTAAAATCCTCAAAACACTGTGAGCTAGCTTTTGCAGGGTCGTTCATCTGTGGCTCATTTGTAGGCTTGCCCAGAACCTATATATACAGTGTATATACGGTATTTTGCAGAGGGGGTCATCTGAGGCCCCAAATGGGGGTGTTTTTAAACTGGGAATTGTGTATGGGCCCCCCAACTTGCTGATTCTAAGCTTAGCACCCAAAGGTAGCTGCTGATAGCACCTGAGCTTGGAATTAGCAAATGTGGGGGCTTACGTCTAATTGCCCGCGGCGTGACCCTACTTCTTACCACAAATGTTTCTTACCCGATCCCCACTGCACCAATCTGGGATATTTTAATAGAATAGAATCCTTATTAGAAAAGAATATCATTGCAAAAAAATAAAAAAAAACGGCTGAGTTGTTGGTGTTTTAGGATTAGAGCCGTTTCCCCATGGAAATCACCACATTAGGGTTTACATGCACCATGTGTGCTTAATCCAGTCTATCTCAGCACGCAAAGCGGTCCACATAAAACTGGGCACATGCTCAGGTAGCTCTCAATGCCAGCTACACTTTGGTACTAAAATGGTGTCGATCGGATGAGTGGCTGCCTTCTGAATGCAAAAATGCACATTTTCAGGCATTTCCTCCGTTGACCCCCTCTGGTATTTTTGGCAGGAAAATCACCAAATACACGGTCATGTACGGTGTACATATATGGATCTGGCCAGTCCTACTCATTTGTCCAGCAACAAACCGCTCTGTGCATGAGTCAGTGCCCCTCCTAATGAACAGCAAGTCGTAAAGCAACAGTGCTGCCAAATCACCAAGGCTGCCTCTTTGCAGGATCACCCAGTAACAGATACTCTGTATCCCAACAAGCCGCTCTGTGCATTGATTTGGCGCCTCTCCAAACAAACAGGCTTTGGACCACCATTGTTTATTCACAGGCCTCGAACCACCATTGTTTGAACTCAATTTTAGGGTCCAGCATGCTAACCGTTGCTTGTCAACTCAATTGTCCAACAGGCCTTGAACCACCATTGTTCGAATTCAATTGTAGGGCCCAACAGGTCTCGAACCACCATTGCTTCCCAACTCAATAGTAGGGTCCAGCAGGCTAACCGTTGCTTGTCAACTCAATTGTCCAACAGGCCTTGAACCACCATTGCTCGAATTTAATTGTAGGGTCCAAGTGGCTCCCTTGTCAAGTGATGAGGAGGAAGAGGAGGAGGGAGAAGATGGCCGTAGAGGGCTGAAGGGGGGCGGCAGGGTGGCAGGAGACAGTGATGGGGGTATGAGCATGAATGACGTGACAAGCCAGGGGGCGGACGTGTTTGAACTGCTGCAGGTGTGGGTGGGTGTGCGTGTGTGTGTTTGTCTATGTATGTGTATATGGACAAGGATGTGGGTGTGGATTGGTGTGTTTGTTGAAGAGAGCATGCATGTGCGATTGTAATTTGTGCAAGAGAATGAGTGTCAACGTTCCAGACATGCACAAGAAGAGCAAATGCATAGGGTTGGCCAAAACCATATATATACAATATGTAAACGGTATTTTTGGCAGGAAAATGACCATATAGACACGATGTATATGTACGGTTCTGGCCAACCCTACACATGTGTAATGAGAGGATTGGCATTTTGTCGCAGAATCATTCCGTTATGTGTGTTCACACACACACACACACACACACACACACACACACACACA
>Ga0307945_1002035_pt1:12500-16189 | contig 16189 bp, 23 predicted proteins | sample OrgLakmetagen228_FD_201818 | JGI IMG/M metagenome (GOLD analysis project Ga0307945, IMG submission 201818) | Saline water microbial communities from Organic Lake, Antarctica - #228 | ecosystem: Environmental > Aquatic > Non-marine Saline and Alkaline > Saline | place: Antarctica...
TATGCATGTACACAAACAAAATTGAAACACATGTATGTGTGTGCGTGCATTTGATGCTGTAGTTACGTGCCACAAGCAACTGCTGCCCATATGTATTTACACAAAAAAAAATGAAGTACATGTGTGTGTGCGAATTTTTGATTTTGCAGTTACGTGCCACAAGCAACAGCTGCACATGTGTATTTACACAAAAAAGAAGTGAAATACATGAGTGTGTGTGCGTACTTTTGATTATGCAGTTACGTGCCGCAAGCAACAGCTGCCCATATGCGCTACCTGCAGCTAATCCTTGATGTGAACGGGGACTCAGAGGTGAGTTTTGTTTGTGCATGGTTACGGGGACTCAGGGGTGAGTCTGTATATGCTGTGTTTGTTTGTGTATGTTGTGTTTGTGCATGTTTATGGGGACTCAGGGGTGTGTTGTGTTTGTATCTGAATGTTGTGTTTGTGCACGTTTATGGGAACTCAGAGGTGAGTTTTGTTTGTGCATGTTTACGGGGACTCAAGGGTGAGTCTGTGTATGCTGTGTTTGTTTGTGTATGTTTTGTTCGTGCATGTTTACGGGGACTCAGGGGTGAGTTTGTGATTGTTGTGTTTGTGCATGTTTATGGGGATTCAGAGGTGAGTTTTGTGTGTGCATGTTTACGGGGACTCAAGGGTGAGTCTGTGTATGCTGTGTTTGTGTATGTGTATGTTGTGTTTGTGCATGTTTATGGGGATCCAGGGGTGAGTCTGTGTGTGTTGTGTTTGTTTGTGTATGTTGTGTTTGTGCATGTTTACTGGGACTCAGGGGTCAGTTTTTTTGTGCATGTTTACCAGCCTACATGAATGGGTCGATCAGAGCATTCATGTATTACAACATCTGAGGATCCTTGATGTGAACCAGGTTTATGGGTGAGTCTGTGTGTGCATGTTTACCAGCCCTGCGTGAATGGGTTGATCAGAGCACTCATTCATTAATGCACAACAGCCTACCAACTGTGTACGACCCCTACCAAGAAAAAATAATATATTATGCACAACATCCTACCAAATGTGTACAAAACCCCTGGTGCCACTTACTCCCGGCACTTGTAACATAGATAGAGTTGGCCAGAGCCATACATATACGGTGTTTATACGATATTTCTGGCAGGGGAATCACCAAACATACAGTCATGTACGGTGTATATAAACGGTTCCAGCCAACCTTGAAAATATATCACTTAAATTGATCGCAGCCTCTGACATTGATCATCTGCGCCGTCCTTGGTTTGTGATTTAGTTTATAACGCTGCAACTTAGTCAGAATTCCAGCCAGTGTTTTTCTGGCGAGGAAAGTGGCAATATAAGCATGCATGACTGCTCTTTGCACACACACACACACACACACACACACACACACACACACACATACACACACACACACATGCGCACACTCAAATGAATACAGTGGCACACAAATTTACATACGCGCACACGCACACACAAACACGCGCACACGCAGGTCACCTACAAGGAGTTTGCCTCTGCCATGAAGGCTGCGCACCGAGGTGGTGTGGGCCTTGACCTGGCAGAAAAGCTAGAAGTGCGCATGATACTGCAACGCATGGGCTTGATGATGATCATGAAGGTGCGAGCTGTTATTCCTTAAGTGTGCGTGATATTGGAGATACGCATGTCCTGCAACGCATGGGTTTAATGATGGCCATGAAGTTGCGAGCGTGTGAACCTAAAAATGTGCGTGATATTGGAGATGCGCACGGTCCTGCAACGCATGGGTTTAATGATGGCCATGAAGTTGCGAGCATGTGAACCTAAAAGTGTGTGTGATATTGGAGATACGCATGGTCCTCCAATCCATGGATTATATGATGGTGAAGGTGTGAGTGCATGATTCTGGCAATGTTGGTTACCAGAAAAACACACAATCCTTTAATCTATGGATTTGATGATGGTGAAGGTGAGTGCATGAATCTGGCGATGTTGGTTATCAAAGAAACACACTATCCTCCAATGTATGGATTTGATGATGGTGAAGGTGTGAGTGCATGATTCTGGCGATGTTGGTCATCAGAGGAACACACAATCCTCCAATCTATGGATTTGATGATGGTGAAGATGTGAGTGCATGGTTCTGGCGATGTTGGTTATTAGAGAAGCACACGATCCTTCAACAATTGCTCTCAATGGTCATGATAACGGGAGTGCATGACCCTGGCAGGGTGTGCTGTATAGAACACCAACAGATGATATGGATGTGCTGTATTGAACACCATGATGGGTGTGCTGTATTGAACACCAAGGGTGTGCTGTATAGAACACCAACAGATGATATAGATGAGGGTGTGCTGAATTGAACACCAACAGATGATATAGATGAGGGTGTGCTGAATTGAACACCAACAGATGATATAGATGAGGGTGTGCTGTATTGAACACCAGCATATGATAAAGATGAGGGTGTGCTGATTTGAACACCACAGATGATATAGATGAGGGTGTACTGTATTGAACACCAACAGATGATATAGATGAGGATCAAGAAGGAGGGGGGGAGGGTATTTTTAATGAGCTGTGCCTTGCTTTCAGACATCCCCACGCCCAGGAGGTTTTGCGAGTCTGACTGCTGCGACAGGCAAGGACGGGCACTGGGGCTGTTACAGTTATGACAAATATCATGGGACGGACAAGGACAAGGGCACTGGGGCTGTTACAATTATGACAAATATCATGGGACGGACAAGGACAAGGGCACTGGGGCTGTTACAATTACGACAAATATCATGCCATACGGCGGGCAAGGTTTAAGATTGAAGTGTCTAGTAGAGGACGGGAAGGGTGAAGTTAAAAGTGTCTAGGAGAAGTTTTGCAAGTCTGATTGCTGCGACGGACAAGGACAAGGGCTGTTACAAGTACGACAAGACAGTCAGTCTTGTAGGGTTGGACAGAGCCATATATATATATATATATATATATATATATATATATATATACATGGTGTATATACACGGTTCTGGCCAACCCTACAAGAATGGCCTGCACGACTGCCAATGCTATATTTCTCCTGCCCTTCTTGCAAATGTAACGATGCATTTAGGAATACAATTTCTAATGTCACTTCTTAAGTATGCCTTTTGTACGACGCGCTGCTCCTGCTACATTCAGACACGCACCGCCCAGGAGGTGTTTGACAGCTACGATCTGAACAAGGACGGCTACTGGGACCAGAATGAGCAGTGGCGCATGCTCAAGGATTTGTTCAGGGGCCTGACATTGGAGGAGCACCATGAGCTGTTTGACAAGCTTCAGGTGGGGATGTGTGGGGGGGTGAGTGTCGGTGTGGTGTGAGTGTTGGTGTTGGTGTAAGAGTAGGTGTAGGTCCAGACGTGGGGTGTGGGTGTGGGAGTGGATGTGGGTGGAGGAGGGGTGAAGTGTTTGAGCTGGTGGTGCGTGGATGTGGATGTGGGTGTGGATGTGGGTGTAGATGGGGGTGTGGATGTGGGTGTGGATATGGATGTGGATGCGGGTGTGGGTATGGGTGCGGATGTGGATGTGGGTGTGGGTGTGGGTGTGGGTGTGAGTGTGGATGTGGGTGTGGATGATGGTTTGGGTGTGGATGTGGGTGCGGGTGTGGGTGTGGGTGTGGATGTGGGTGTGGGTGTGGATGAGGTGTGGGTGTGGATGTGGGTGCGGGTGTGGGTGTGGGT
>Ga0307945_1002036_pt1 | contig 16188 bp, 13 predicted proteins | sample OrgLakmetagen228_FD_201818 | JGI IMG/M metagenome (GOLD analysis project Ga0307945, IMG submission 201818) | Saline water microbial communities from Organic Lake, Antarctica - #228 | ecosystem: Environmental > Aquatic > Non-marine Saline and Alkaline > Saline | place: Antarctica: Organic Lake...
GCTGCCGTGTTGCTCCGCCGTATGAGTCTTAGCCGCTCCCGAGTATTTCCGGGCGTGTGCACGAAGGCACACGAAGGCGTTTTCCAGGGGGCACCACGCGGAGGTGCTCATACATCGCCCCCCTCATGGAGGAGAAAACAAAGCTTGTTATTGTTCTGGCTTAAGAAGGAAGCCACACCGTGGGCTCCTGTTGGGGGAAACAAAGATGCATATGTTCTGCGGAGAGAAATTATGTGGGGATTGACGCAGTGAAAAAGGACATGCTGCTCATTTTGGATATCATCAGCATCACACAGGTCACAGATGGGGGAGTCACTTTGATTCCATGTTGCTGTCACGAAACGTAGGATGTGAACACAAAGTCTGAACCAAGCTGTACTACGGATGACATCACGAGGCAGGTTGATCAATCCTCTCATGAGGACATGTATTTGGGAAGGATATAAGGCGAATGAGTGACCAGAGCCCTTTTTGTAGGACGAGCATGCCACTGGTGATAAGTAGAGCGTTTGCTGTTGTGTTTTCTCGGATATGTGTCAGAACCCTATGATACATCTTAAACTAGGATTTTACCAAAGTGACTTTGTCCACCTCGCTTCTCAGATGGTAAAACAGGTTTACCGTCCAGATGCTGTACTGGTTCTGCCACCATCTCCGAGAAAACGAAAAAGCAACAGACTGCTAGTGATAGAGGTGGGTGGATACTTTGGAGTAGCAGGGGGAAAATGGGGGAGATGACCAGGAGCACCTCTACTGCACCGCCAGCCATCAGCAAATCCACCTTCCCCAGACAGCACCGCCCCAAAGATCTCAGCATATTCTCAACGCGACATCCACCTCGCCGAGATCAAATATTGTGAAGACACAACCAGACCTCAGAACCAGCTGAGCGTCTCGCAGAAACAGCACAAAGGCCTCTGCTCCATCCATCAAGGAGCCTCTGTTACCCTCCACACCATCCTTTTGGAAGTGGGTGGCACCATCTACAACATTCACACGCTGGAGCCTGTTGGATCTGGGTCTTGATTCCCAAAGAGGAGCTGGGTTTTGATTCTCAAAGAGTTAAGAAACTTGCTTCTAAGCTTCCTGTGCATTATTTCAACTACGCTGCCAAATTTGTCCATACCAGACACACACGCACTTTCCAGCGCTAAAGGCAACTCTCAACAACAATTGTTACATGAAAAAGAAAAAACTACGCAGGCAGTGAAAGCCACTCCCCACATAAATAAGGAAAAGGAGCCACTTTGGCACCGAGTACCGTAAAGCTCCTCCACCGCGAAAAGGAAAGGAGAAATCAATGGGGATCAGGAGGGTTGCAGGCTTGGCGTGAAACCGGCTCCTGATGACAGGCAGTTGATAACTATACTGGAAAGGGCACGTCTGGTATGGACAAGTTTAGCAGCAAAGGTGGAGGCAAGCTTCTCAACTCTTTGAGAATCGAGACCCAATTCCTTGCTGAGAAAGGCTTCAGAGTGTGAGTGTTGTAGATGGTGCCGCCCACACCCAAAAGGATGATGTGGAGAGTAACGGAGGCTCCTTGGAGAATGTTGCAGAGATCTTTGTGCTGTTTTTTTGCGGCGTTCAGCTGGTTCTGAGGTCTGTTGTCCTCATAGTACATGTTTTACATACGCAGCCTAGCAGTCGCACACTCTTGACTGATGGCTTACCCTGTAAACCCCAAAAATATGGTTCAACTCTCGTCAGGAGCCGGCTTTTGGCCAAGCCTGCACCCCTCTTGATCCTTATTGGATCTACTTTTATGTGGTGGTGGAGCAAAACAACTTAACATCAGCCCTGCAGGGCCGGTCCTTGCCTCAAAATTAGTACCTAGTGTCAAAGTGCAAAGAGCGCTTTTCCTTTTCCTCCCCCCAATTAATGCTGCTATACCTCTACATAGGTCTGTGTTCTTCTTTTATAATTGGGCAGTTACATTTGGGTTTTACCCTGGAGATTTGTCCTTTTAAAGGAATGTATAGAATTCATTTCTAGGTAATAACAGCAACTTTTATTTGGAAACAGATTTCTTCTATAGGTTTGCACTTCTTCTCAGCAACCTGGTTGCCCCCTCTACTTTCTTTTATTCCTTCAAGCCTGCCTATCTTGCTCCCTTTCTATGTATCAACTTTCGGTTCGATTCAACCTCGTAGCAGGGAGTTTGCTATCTCCCCTTAGCTTGACGTATGAAATACGCCAACAACAAACAACATTATAGGCAGCAACGCCTTTCTGCAATTAAAGCCAGTTATACACCAACTTGTACAGAACTTGTACAGATTTCATTTGTAGGTGGCGACGCCTTTCTCTTCAAATCACCGGCAGTTGTATTCCAACTTGCAAAATAGACATCGAAAAGTGAGCAATTATTGAACACACTGCCGCCGCTCAGACCTTGAAGACTGCTACCAGCTCATCCCTGCAAAAGTCGAGTGGAAGAAGGAATAAATAGAACTTGTACGCTTGAGCCTAAAGCAGCTACGCTTGTAATATATATAATTTTGGACATGTCCAGCGTGACAAAGGGAAAGAGCACTTTGGTAGGCCAGCAGCTAAAAGCCCCGGTTCTTACCAATGAAACAACCCATGGGCATCACTGGGGCTCCACCTTTCTCAGCTGAGGTGCTGACCAAGGATAGTCCTGCACAAGCGCCCATTCCACAGGCCGTCCAAAATTCTTCTGCACACGTTTTGTGGAGAGTAATACGCCAACAACCAAGAGTGAATGACGCACATTTGCCCTTGAAGTGCCTGCCACTCACATTTTCAATGGCCACCAAGGGGCAACAATGTTATGCATGCTGCTTTGCAAATAATTAACAGGCCATGATGGTTGTGTTTTTACCTTCATCATGTCAAGGAGATCTTAGATGCCAGCACCTGACAGCCTCATTGCCGAGTTATATTCACTCAATGAGGATCAGAGGGATTATGCGCAGAACCTTCAAACCCACCCTTGGCCATGATAATTGTTGTGTATCTTTTAGGAATGGTAAAGCAAGGCATACTCGATAGCCTGCTCGCTAAACTTAGTATTCAGTGTTTTGCTGTGTAAAGTCCAGGCCTAGATCTGACAGAGGTTTGACAAAACGCTGTATATGCTAAACCAGCGGCATGGACGAATTGTGTGATTTAAAGCTGGTACCATGATTTATCGTGACATAATAAAGCAACGGTGCCCACTTCTTTAATCAACGCTTAAAGTGCCATCTGTTCGTCCTTTCAGATTGGTCATTATGAATTCTTGTTCTCTTGCCTTTACTTATTCTTGGTGTTCTGGTTCCGTGTCCTTACGGTACCCCTACTTCATAAAGCAAACCTTCAGTGTCTTAAATTGAGCGTTAATTTCTGATCGATTTTCCAAGTCTCTACTACCCGTGGTAAACTTGATGGAAAAAGTTGTATTAAGGCATGAAGAAAATAATGTCTGGGCGAGAGGAGACTTTTGTATTCTTTGCTCTTAGTTTTGGTAACCGCTATGATGGCAGTATTCTGTTGCAGCAATTCCGATGCCTGTGCCTTCTTTATGATCTGATTTGCCTGGAGTTAAAGTGCCTGCATCCTATTCCTGGGCAATTAAGCCCCTATTGCAAGCCTGGATATGTCTGGGTGGAACATGCCTTCGAATATTCATTGCCAACTGTCGTAGTGCTTGCAGCAAATGTCTATGTGATTTGTGCTTCATGCCTGTCCTTTATGTGAACCACCAGGGTTTGATCGGTTTGCCATCAGTACTTCTTGCTTACTACAAGCAGGGGTCAATCCGTAGGAAACAGACTGAGCCACAGCGCTCACTGAGGTGGCACCAGTCAACACCACTTGTTTTTAACCTCTCACAGCTCACCTTAAAGTTCTCCGTGAACACACGCTGTGCTTCCTTGAACTCAGGTGTGGAGAACGAAAGACGGGGGTCCTCAGTTTGGCGCATGTCTTGGAGCTGCAAAGATTTGTATAGAAAATGTTTGCAGCTGCTTTTACATGTGTGAAATTAACAATGATGTGTGATATCATTGCAGGGTCTTGCTCCATTTGTGATTCGTTGCTGATTATTATACAGCAGGATCAATGTTTATATCTTACCTTCTTTAGGTGCGCTCGCATCTCGGCCACCAACTCCTGCATTATGAGGCTTCCCATTATAAGTGTCGAAGTATGCAGAACACGAGGAGTGAGGCAATAATAGGCTGTGCACGCTCACCTGCTGATCCTTGTTGTTTGGATCAGATGCACGCTCCAAATCAGCCTGAACGGGTGGTACTAGACCTCAGTGTCAGCACAAGCTCAATCGCAGCAGCAAGTCGCATAGAGCTTGCGAGCAATTTAGTGACAACAAGCGTACTGCAACACCGCCTCTTTGTACACTCACGCACCGTAGCACGCTCGTCGCTGGCTGTGAAAGTGGGAGCCATTATACTTCCTGGTTTAATCAGGATTCACCTTAACCTCGGATCGGCACGATAAGTATGTCCCAAAAGTTTTGAGGTTCTCACAAATATTAAACACAAAAGAATAAAGCACAAACGAGGACGGACGGAAATTGTCGCTATTTCCCGAACTCGAGTTTTTTTAAGATCTCCCAAAACGCAGAGCTATGAATTTAATGATAAAGAAAGAACGTTGACGCAAATGTAGTGCTCAAAATCGCGTGACGTTTCTTTTCGACGAGGAATAAACACATTGAGGCAAGACGAATGAGAGGAATCGCATTTTCCTTTCGGCTTAGGTATAACGGTTCCAAGCACCCACCCCCTGCTCTTCTCTGTGTCACGCACCCACAGCAACAGCGGGAAAATTAAGGTTGAGGCTGATCAGACTGTCAGTTGGCGCTAACCTTTTAACTTTTAAACCCCCTCCTAGTAATCGCACGTTTAGACTGATGGCTTTATATGTAAACTCTGTAAACATAAAAGGGTGTGACCTAAAGACACTTTAACCCCCTCACGTGTGACCAGTCTTCCTCTTCAATCTTTCCGAAAGACCTCATGTGCCGTGAATGGCATCCCATGATTTGCTGTACATTTGTACAGACATGAATAGGTTTGTAACAATTTTTGTAAACTACTTTTGAACTAATATCTTTTTATGAGCAGGCTAGCACTCACGCTTCTTCACTTTTTTGAACTTTTATTGCAAACCGTCTAAAACCGTGTAATCATTTGTATGCAAACGGTGATAACACCCCCAGCACGGACGTTGGTGGCGGGGACAGATGCAGCGAAGAACGCAAAACAGATGTTTTTTTATAACAATGCGCAATTAAGCGCTTGTCAAGCGCATGTGCACACAAGAAAACACTCCAATAAACATCCTTAAACAACAAACAGGTGGGAAAAGGTCTAGCATTACTAAACAAAAAGGGAGTCACTCTTCTTCACTGTCATTGCTCCGTCTCTTCTTTACCAATGTTTCAGCAAAAACAAAATCCTCCAAGGTTGCTATCCAACACTACTACATTCCTCGTTTCATGTGCCAGTAGGCCCAAACACCGACTACAAAACACTTGCATGCAAACCAAGAAAAACAGAGAACGAGGGGATACTGATGCTTCACTGTTGCATAATTCGATACCACGTCCCGCAAGCAGACGCACAGACTTCCTAAGCTTTACACTAACAAGGACACAACACCACGGATTGAAAAGACTGACTTAATTATTACAAGGTATACGCAAATTGGCTAATGGCCGAGGGAGAGCACGAATACCATATGAATCATAGAAAGCTCAGTCATAGAGAGCTCATGACCCAAAAGTGCAGGCCTAGGCTTAGAGAGCTCATGGCCCCAAAGTGCAGGCCCAGTCGTAGAGAGCTCATGGCCCAAAAGTGCAGGCCTAGTCGTAGAGAGCTCATGACCCAAAAGTGCAGGTCTAGTCGACGCACACGCACACGCACACGCACACGCACACACACACGCACACGCACACGCACACGCACACGCACACGCACACGCAAACGCACACGCGCACGCACGCGTACGCAAACGTTCACGCTCACACACAGACACACACACACACATACACACACACAAACTCACACACACACATACACACACACACATGCACACACACATATGTACCTCAAACCTTGTTTTTGCACTGCGCTGACTTTGGCCAGCCACGTGACAGAGCAGCCACAACACCCATGAATGGAAAGAACAGACCTTTGAATTATTCAAAAGAGAGCTGGTGAAAACTTCGTGGAACCTAAAATTTCGTGGCCGGAAAATTAAGCCACTTTGGTACCGAGTACCGTAAAACTCCTTTACCGGCAGACAAAAAAGGCCCAGTCAGAGAGGTCCAACAGAATACCAGGAGGAAAGAAGTCACAAAGAGACTGGAGTACCAGCCTCAAACAAGCAAGAGCACCAGGCACAGACATTGCAGAGCTAAGCTAAGGGTCTACAGGGATGACCACCCATCTCGGCCACTGCCAATCCACAAAAACTACCGAGTCTCTTAGCCAGCCCTACAGCACTGAACCTGCCGTGCTACTCTACCAACACAGTCACTCGGTGCAAGCCTATAGAAAGGTCTACTAAGCACACTGCTTGCACTACCTCTACATACCTGGACAGAACAATTCAAATTTTGGCATTGAGTTTCCACATAACAGGCCACCACGCCCCAACCAGGGCCTCTTTTCATCCCAAAACAAGACAGGAGGACTTCCTTTATGATACCTAATCATCCTGGGGTTTGAAAAGTATATTTGGTGAAGGTTGATTTTCCACCTTTTTGGCACCTTTTGCTGATTTTCATTAAGGGAAACCAAAATAGGGTATCTGGCCAAATACTGCTCTGTTTTGCCCCATATTTGTTGCAATAATTTTTTTTATTGAAATGTGGACGACTAATATAAAAATGACACAAAGCAGGTCAGTGGGTGGTGAGATATGAGAGAATGGTGGTGAAAAATAGGGTTCACGCCGTGGGCAATTAGGCATGTGCGCCGCAACTGGCAGTTTTTAAGCTCAGGTGTAGCCCAAAGAGCAAGGGCTACCTCTGGGTACCAAGTTTAAAAACTGCCAGCTGGGACGCACATACTCAATTCACATTTCAAAATTACCCCTGTTTAGGGCCTCAGTTGACCCCCTCTGGCAAAATACTTGTGAACATTTGAGACGCAGCCTCCCAATGTACGATGAGCATATCACGGCACCAAACTTACCGCAACCTGCATCCAGCCCACCAACCCTCAATCTGGCCTGTCTGCTGCCACTGGGCGCTGCAAGTACTGGATCACTGATGTTGATTTCATGAAGCACCAAAAAACCAACATCGAATTTGCCTCAGGCGACCCTGTACTCCCAGAGGTGTACACTGCCACCGTAGCTTGCATCTACAACGTAGACGGAAAATGCAAAGGCATGCTCACACCTGAGCGCTTTAACATTCTTCTAAGGGCTTTTGAAATGGCAAAATACAGCGGATTACATGACAACATCCACCCACCCCCTATTCTGATGAGTCTTGCATCATAATCTTTAGGCCTCATCACACGCAAAGATATCGCTACCTCCAAACATACGAGCCAAAAGATTAAAACTCAATTTCACGGATGCTTCCCTCCCACATTATCACCGTCCTGCAAGATTGGACCCTATTCACTTAAGGAAAATGGGCATCCCCTCTTGACCATGACCCCACACTGCCTCAATACTGGAGTGAACACCCAAAAAATAAGGCCTTTGGGGCACTGCTACTCCTTCTTAGTTAAGCTACGCCTTCTTAATCAACTGGTTTCTTTGTTTGCCATCCCAAATACCATGAAAACACCATGTACCTAGCAACAAGGCATGCAATTTACTCTGCTGCCCTTGGCAAAGAGGCAACGGCTAACTTCATGTTTCTTCCCTCCTGGAATAAAAGGACGACCACAAGTCCCTACGCATCGCTCTACTGCAGATTCCCGCGCCTATGTATTGGGCTCCATACCATCAGACCAACTACATTGTGCAGAAGCACCTTTTTGGAACAACACACAGACGCACCTTCCCAAACACACTTGGGAGATGCATGCACATCATTGCCATATGAAATACTCAAGGTAGAAATTGCTTCAATGCTTGCAACAAAAGCTGGCTAAAAGATCTTGCCAAAGAAATTCCTGAGGCAAAGTGGGAAATCAATACATCCATAACGACCCCTACCCCTCTGCACTTACCACTGAAAAGACTCCTGGCCATAATAAAGTAAGGAACTACTCAACGACCACCTTCGTCAACCCCACAAGGCCTCCAAAAGGTACAACAAGTACCCTGGACCAACTCCAGTGCTCTGGCAAAGTGATCCAACACAGATCCAGCCCAAACCTGATCCGAAAAGTTCAAGATCGGCGGGACTGGACCTATACTGATGGCAGTCGGCTTGAATGCGAAAGCAAAGTTTCATTATAGAAGCTTGTCATATGCCTTGTACCGTTGTCGGCTGTCATTTACTTTGCTCAGGCCTTTGCCTAGCAAGGGGGGTTGTGCTACAACTCTTTGTACAGACCTACCATCGGCTACTTTCAGCATTTTGGCACTTCTATAACCAATGCTTATTCAACTCATTTCGTCAAGTCATCTGGCTTGAATGCGAAAGCAAAGTTTCAAATGAAGAAGGGCAAGACACAGGATCAGGTGTTTACCACCCTTGCTTAAACGTATTACCTTACATAAACCCAAGAGGCGTAGGTATCACAAACACTATCACGTGCAGAGCTAGAAGCTATAGCAGCCACAATTATTCACGGCTACTCTCATATAGCCACAGATAGCCTGACCTCAATGCAACAAATCAAAAAACAGCTCTCACATTTAAACCTCCACCACATCCAGGAAGATGTCCTCCAACCCATTGCCAAAGCAATCCACCAGTCACCATCGCCCATTCATTTCCACAAAGTCAAATCCCACGCAGGAATCTTAGGAGGGGAAGAAAATACACACCATGATGCAAAAACATCCAGCACGAATCAGGAAAGAACACTGTTATATGGAGAGTAGTGGCCAGAGGCTCCTTGAAGGGCCTTGAGAAGGGCCATTGCGAAAATCTGTGTGCTGTTCCTGTGCAGTGGCTGTTCAGCTAATACTAAGGTCTAGTGTCCTTGCAGGACTAGATCTCAACAAGGCGGATGATGCATTGTAAGATATTGCAAATCTGTAAACATCTAAAGCGTGGTGTAGGTTTGGTTGCTCAGTTGGTGGCTGGTGGTGCTGCTGAAGTGCTCTCAATCTCCCCCAATTGCCCCCTGGCACTCCAAAGAATCCCCCTCCCCCTTTAATACTAGTTTGTTGGCACTACTGTTTGTTAGCACTATTGTTTGTTGGCACTCCTGCTTGTTTTGGCACCCAGTTTGTTGGCACTCCAAACAATCCCCCTTCCCCTTTAATACTAGTTTGTTGGCACTATTGTTTGTTGGCACTCCTGCTTGCTTTGGCACTCCCATTTGTTGGCACTCCAAAGAATCCCATTCCCCCTTGATACTAGTTTGTTGGCACTACTGTTTGTTGGCACTCCATATAATCCCCCTCCCCCCTTAATAGTGTGTTGTTTCCAAGTTTTTCTGGAGGTGGGAGCAACTTGAAAAAAAAGGGGAGAATAGTAAAAGAACGCATGAGAGCAATTCGTATGGCATCACATGGGTGACAGGAGATAATTCTGCTGTTTGCTGCTGCCTGTGTCCATGGAAATCGTCAGATCAAATCGCCTTAATTATTAAGTACTTGACTCATTAAGAAAGCCACTGCTTATGATTCGTCGCTTTGCTAATGGCCTTTACAAACAAGCTGCACGCTTGTGTGTGTGTCGCAATTAAAATTTTGCAATTTGGTGTTGGCATCCAGAGAAAGTGGTGAGGGCACTTTGTAAATGGAGGCAGAGGGGGGCGAGTTAGACTCTACAAGCACCTGCAACACACTCACCAAATAGTATTAGATCCCACACTGGTATCCCATATTGAACCACCTCAGTGGCAGCCGCTCATTTTCCATCACAAACCAAAACTGTGCGCTCACAACGCTACACACTAATTATGTCCAAACAAGCTCTTTCTCAGCCCTGGTCTGTTTCTACGGCCAGGCATGATACCATACACATAAATAGCAACATATAATCTCGAAGAATTTAGAGAAAATTGGGGGGCTCCTTGTTGCATGCGCATCTGTGCATACGCAGGCGTATGAGTGCATGCTTGTGTGTGTGTGTGTGTGTGTGTGTGTGTGTGTGTGTGTGTGTACATGCAAATATATGTGGTTGAACCTGGTGTCATAAATTTGAGGGAGGAAAATACAAGGATTAGGCAACCCAAACATTTGTCTGAATTAAACAATCGCAAATCCCCACTCAAATCCTTTCACTTCTCCTTTTCTAGCTTCCTGATATATAGAACTACATGCTTCAGGCACACCATTTCACAAGTACCCCTGATTTATGTGACTAAAGCTTTAAATTGCATACGTTTCTCTGTCGCCCCTTCAAGGATGGTAAAAAGCATGGTCATGTGAGAAGCAATCAGCAGCCAGAAACAATAGTATAATGGCAACGTGGCTACACTTTATTGCTTCCTTAGAAAAGAATAACTACAGGGGTGATAACATCTCAAGCATGGATCAAGGAAACGGAGACGGAGCTGTCGGACAGCGAAGTACTCACGCTACTAGGCGGATTCGAACCCGCGACCCCAAAGAGTCTGGCCTGACCACGGGCCACTAGGCTTTCAGGGCAGCTACCCCATATCATAGTGTTTTGGTTTATTGTAGTGTTAATGCCCAAATTTGTTGCCGATTTGATTGGGTTTGTTCGAGACTTGAGTTCCCGTTTTAAATTGACACTGAGGTTAACACTGAGCAAAGCTACATAACGCCCAACCTACGTTTTGAACTGGCACAAGACAAAAATGCTCCTGTTCCATAAAATGCAGGCAATAGCTACCTATGAGAGTTTTTGTTCACCTTCTGATGACAATGAAAGGTCTGTCCGTGGTACAAACCAGTATATGCAGAGGAAAAAACTCTGTCCAAAGGTCACCCCTGGTAGGCTTTTGTGCAGGCTTGAACTCTTTACGTGGAATTGACAACAAAAACCGAGAGCAACCACAAATGTACTGTACTGGCGCCTGAACTCTTTGATGCTCTCCATGAAGCGTAATTTATTGCAAACTGCTCATTGTGATTGTGAGCAAGGCGGACTTATCTTGAGACAGCCTGATTGCAGAGAACCTTCACTTGATTTGGGTCTGCTGATCTGGAATGACCATGTCAAATTTTGCCTCTTGTTTGCGCTCAATGGTCAGATGAAAAGTTTGATTATGGGTTGGAGAACCTTCGCATGATTTCAAGCCTTCAGGACGCGGCTATTAAATTTATAATACGCATGCCTACATTCTGGTATGCGCTTTAGACAGCTGCAGGTAGAATATCTCTTATTTGTCTTTCCTGGAGTTATCCAACGCCTTGGGACGCGATTGTTGCTCAACATTGCATGCCTACATCCTGGTATGCGCTTTAGATTTTAGATAGCTGCAGATAGAACACCTCATAGTTGTCTTCTCTGGATATGGACGCCGTCTGGCAGTTTTGTGTCAAAGCATGGCTTGCTTGACTGGCTCACGTTCCTTTTAGCTGTATTTTGGAGAGCGTCGTACATTTTAAACATGACATGCTTTATGTGCACGCGCAGCATAAGCTTGCACCAAACTAGACCGGATGGCCATGTAACCCTGTGGCAAAAGAGAATCGCTGCCTACGGTACAGCCTGCTCATACCTGGAGAATATGGTCGCCTCAGTGGTACAAGTTCAGAAGAACAGGGCTTTAAACGTGTATATTGACGGCAGGCGGTGTATAGTCGCCTCAATGGTACAAGTCCAGAAGAACAGGGCTTTAAACGTATATATTGACGGCAGGCAGTGCTCCGATACTGCAAATGTCGATTAGACATCCTTACAGTACCAATAAGAAGCACTTCTCCAGGAAGCTGAGCCATTATCTGTTGGCCACTAAGGACGTCCGTCGCAGAGTTTGTTTGTGTTGTTTCCTGTGTGTCTGGTACTCAAGCTGCTGTGGTTATGACGAATTTGCGCCAAACGATTCTGCCTGTATTCAGCGTACAATGGCCGAGGGGTTCATCATGATCAGAGGGCTCAGCACTTTTTGAATGTGCAGTTATTTCCTGGCATATAAGCATTTAAGATCCAAAGCAGCTGACGAGCTTGCAATTGCCTGCCAAGAAGCATTTCTAGTCCGCCACGGTGTGAATCTCACTCTCTTCAGCACCATCGTCTGACCAGCCAGAGCAAAAAATCCGTTCTTTAAATTTTGGAGTACACGGTGCTGTACTTGATTTGACAAATCAGTTTCTGATGGCATTTTTAGCCAACTCCCCCGAGGAAAAGGAGCAAGACAGCAAAATCAGATCCAATATGATGCTTCGAAATTATAACTATGACTGCTGGGTGTTCAATAATTTCGCACAAACTTTAAAACTTTGGTATCTTGGGGGTGGCATGGTCACTGATTGTGGTTCCAACCGATTGCATTTTGTGCCAAACAAACAGGTTACACTACACTCGGACCAGGAACGGACCCCGGCGGGTCGCCCAGATCCCAGATTCATCAAATTATGATTAATGGTTAATATTTTTAATATTACAATATCACATTGAATTGCATAAAATTAGGTATTAGCGTTTCGAGTGGGACTGTCCCCCCCCCTGGTGCATAAATGAGTCATCTGAATAGTTACGCAAAATGAAGTCAATGCAGTCGGTGGAGGGCGGAGTCAAAAAAAAAGGCGGGGTCGTGCGTTACATGTCAGTTTGATTATATTATTTTAATTTAAAAATGAGTGCTCTGCAGGTTTGAAAGCCCGTTGTAGGTGCCAGGACCTTTGAAAGAAGGAAAGGTACGGGCCTGCTACGAAAGCTCCAATGCATTCTTGCGTCATTGCAGGCAATCGAGCCTACCATACATAATTTGATCGAATCATATTTTGACACAGAGCAAGGAGCATTTTGCTTGTGCTCGTGATCACAGGTAGCTCGGCTCCTGGACCTGCTCAACCCCTCCTCCCTAAGCATTTAGTGACGCACACAGGGCTGCTTGGAGAGCCTGTCTACGGAGAAATGCTTCGGCATTGTGCGGACCTGAATCTGTACGAGGTAGGGTTATTAATCCTGCCTGGATAGCAGTCGTGCGAGGTAGGGTTGACGAGCGAGGTAGCAGGGTCAACGAGGTAACAGGGACAACGAGGTAGGGTTGATGAGGCAGGTTTAACGAGGTAGGGTGGTTATAAACCAATGCAGTAATGTTGGCGAATTTTTCTCAGATGAGTATGTGTGGATTCATATGCAACTGAACCCAATTAGGAGTTAAATGCGCCGTACGGGATGCAAGCTTGAGGAACTGGCATTACTTAGATGTGTGTAACTTTTTATAAACACACGTGTGTACCCAAACATTCCAATCTGTTTGCAAGCCGTGTGTAACTTGTCGTCGTAAACACGTTCATACCCAAACATTCCATACCGTTCTTATACCTCAGGACACAGCTCTTGAGCTGTGCCGTTTCCTATACCTTCGGCTACATGGTGGAACGGCCGCATCGGTAGGCCTCTCCCCATCCTACAAGATGGACGTGCTGTGGCACCAGGTCCTGCTCAACACACGTATGTGCAATGAGAAGCACTTTCGCTTAGCGCCTTGCATCATTGTAATTTTTCAACAGCTTCATGAAAGACAAGAGACTGCTTGCTTTGCAATCTGGTCACTGACGTATGCGCACGAAGCAAATCTCACTGAGGGGAAGTGGCACCATGAAATCAGAGATTTAAATTGTTTAACACTATTGGTATATCACTATGTTGGTTTGCCCCTCCTTGCTTTTTTGTTGTGCCGACCAGAACCCTATATTCGTAGCAAGCTTTCCAGCCAATGAGTTCAAATAAAGGCGGCATCTACGTTGAAGATTGCTAAGCCGAGAATTTCCATTCATTGCACACCAGTCAATAAATCATGTCCTATCACACAGGTCCCTTCACCTGGTCAGCAAGTGACCAATAAATATGACTCTTGCGAGGTTGCATTCAAGTCTGTCTGCTCTGTCACTATACAGGCATAATTTTCTCGCAACTGATTGTTTGTTTTGATTCCTTCACACAGGCATCAAAAAGGATCTTGACGCTCTCCTTGGTGGAGAGATTGAGCACAGCACGAAGGGTGCTGCAGATGCAGACCAAGTGAAGGTGCAACGCCAGCTAGCATCAATGAACTTGATGCAGCAAGAGGGCTGGCCTCCCTGCATAAAGGTATCGCTGAGTGTGCATCAATTCCTTCTTGCATGCGTTAATAATGCAGAAATTGGAGACGTGAGCCAGCGATTCACGTGATTAACGTCAGTGAAATGTGAGCATATCTGGTCAAAGATGTGTGTGAGCATGCTGAACTTCATTTTAGATATTTTAGGCAAAAAAAGAGGCCAAGAATACCCTCTACCCCCAAGGTTGCCTGCCTCCCCCTGTGTCAAACCAGGAAGCGTGCTTGAATAGTAAAGCAATTCCGCCTCGACACTTCTCCTCCCCCTAACATGACTTGACCCTGCGACCTCCTCGGCATACCCTTGGCCTCACTTATTGTTGACATTTTTAATTGGAGGACTCTGATGAGCTCGGTCCAGCCGAGATTTCAAGGTGAGATATGAAAATAGGACTGAAAATTGTGGTATATTTCCGTAACAACCAAAGTATGCTCATCACTTCAATTGTAGTCACTTATGGAAAGGCTGACCCTCCCAGCGACAGGCCATTCTTGATATCCGTAATCACCCTTAAAGGCAATTTCCACATTTTTGTGGAAAGCAACGAGACCGCTGACAACGCTCAAGCCAAGATACTGGAAAAGGGAGGTCAGTGTGTTTGTGTTGCCTGCTTTCTAAAGTGAAATTAACATGTGAGCCAAGATATATATAAGCCTCGGCTAGGATGTGCCTGACTGGTAGGGTGTGTCTGACTGCAAGTTCCGATTGCTCATTTCAATGTGTAAGCAAATAATCATGCTAGATCGATAAATACATTCATAGTGTGTGCAAGTGTGAAATCAAATCGTGATGGAGCATTGATTTAACAAGGGTGGGACAATGTTTGCCGGTAGATTCTCAATATATGTGCCTCAACAATCTTGCAGGTATGATGAATGACGAAGCGCGTCTTATCTCTAATGGAGAGTCCCTCATAGGTGGCCGAACATTAGCCGAATTCGGCCTCGAGGAGGATGACACAGTCGAACTTGTTTCAATTATGACGGGGTGCTGAAATGCTTACCCCTGAGTGAGCATTTAAGGTCACCAACTACTATCGAGCCTTTTTTGTAGCTGTGTGACAATGCAATTAGTTGACAGTTGAGAGTTCCGAATGCCCTTGCTCAATAAGCTGGATGTACCAGTCTTATGGATAACCTTCATCTTCTGGATTTGGTAGTTTTCGTAATTGATTGACAACATGTGAGCATTCCGAGCGGTGTGAGCATTAAGGGGATCCTCAAGAGACCCTGCACCGGCAAAGTTTCTGATTCAAATAATCGCATAGTCGTAATATTGTGTAACACAAAGGGACCGAGAATGTTTTGAGTAGTCAGTGTCTGCTCCAGGAAGTGGTCTGCTAGCTTATGACCTGAGTAAGATGCTCAGCTGAGAACGGTGATATGATCTGACATTATAAAATAGCTCCCACGGACCCATTTTTGCACGAAACATATGAGGTTTGATGACGTATGGGTCTGGGAAGTCGGATTAGATGAGGTAAAAAAAGAAGAGATTGGCAAAGATTATTGAACGAGACAACAGAACACTATACACCGACGTTGGCAACAGCAGTCAAGAGCAAATGCTACGTTCGCTGTATACACTTTTGCTGTAGTTCACGATGCCAACTTTACTGGTGTCCCTTATTTTAATAATAGTGGCGCTGCGCTTGGGGACCCTAGGTCCATTCAATTTACATAGCTTTTTCTGGCGCTGTGCTTAAGGTCTCTAGGAACAGGTCAGAGATGTCAGATCAAATTACGGTTTTTGCAAAGTATAAGACTCAGCACATCTACTGATTTGGGCGCCTTCGGACCAAGAAAGGCCTCCAAGGTGGAAAAACCATCCAGCAGAGGAGTGAGTTCTTTGCATCGCTGGTCCCTAATGCCTCTACCAGTTCTCTGGCCCATGCCCTTG
>Ga0307945_1002038_pt1 | contig 16182 bp, 16 predicted proteins | sample OrgLakmetagen228_FD_201818 | JGI IMG/M metagenome (GOLD analysis project Ga0307945, IMG submission 201818) | Saline water microbial communities from Organic Lake, Antarctica - #228 | ecosystem: Environmental > Aquatic > Non-marine Saline and Alkaline > Saline | place: Antarctica: Organic Lake...
GGAGTGTTTGTGTGTGTGTGTGCGTGTGTGTGTGCGTACACAGCCCACCCACATTGATGCGAGTGTCATTTTGATGGCACAGGAGTGTGTGTGTGTGCGTGTGTGTGTGTGTGAATGTGTGTGTGTGTGCGTACACAGCCCACCCACATTGATGCGAGTGTCATTTTGATGGCACAGGAGTGTGTGTGTTTGTGTGTGTGTGCGTGTGTGTGTGTGAATGTGCGTGTGTGTGTGAATGTGTGTGTGTGTGTGTGCGTACACAGCCCACCCACATTGATGCGAGTGTCATTTTGATGGCACAGGAGTGTGTTTGTGTGTGTGTGTATGTGCGTGTGTGTGTGCGTACACAGCCCACCCACATTGATGCGAGTGTCATTTTGATGGCACAGGAGTGTGTTTGTGTGTGTGTGTATGTGCGTGTGTGTGTGTGCGTACACAGCCCACCCACATTGATGCGAGTGTCATTTTGATGGCACAGGAGTGTGTTTGTGTGTGTGGGTGTGTGTGCGAATGTGTGTGTGCATACACAGCCCACCCACATTGATGCGAGTGTCATTTTGATGGCACAGGAGGCAGGTGCCTTGTGCTGCGCGTCCTCCAAGTCTCGTAGAGCCTCTGCGTGGTTCCCCATCAGCCTGCATGTCATCGTATCGTGTGTGTATAAATATACATGCACATGCGTATAGATGCGTGCGTATAGATGCGTGTGTATATATATACATGCACATGCGGATAGATGTGTGCATATAGATGCGTGCGTATAGATGCGTGTGTATAGATATACATGCACATGCGGATAGATGCGTGCATATAGATGTGCTCGTATAGATGCGTGTGTTAAGATATACATGCACATGCGTATAGATGCGTGCGTATAGATGCGTGTGTGTAAAGATATACATGCACATGTTCTGCGGGTTCTCCCATCAGCCTGTGTGCATTATAAGGTGTGCATTATGATGTGTGCATTATAGTGTGTGCATTAGAATGTGTGCATTGTAATGTGTGCATTATAATGTTTACTGTGTGTAAGTACTTAATCACAGACGCCTCGCAATGTGAACGGTATGTACCATACGTAGTTTAGGTATATCCGGCATCTTCAGCAGGGAAAACTTTATAAACACGTTCATATGCGATACACATACCGACACACGATCCTAGACAACCCTAGGCGCGCCAAGTGCTGACATTGCAACCCTGACATTGTAACACAGTGTAACACAGCAAAATTATTTTAACACAATACAAAATTTTAACAGACACGTGTAACACATTGCAACACATTGCAACACACTGCAACACACTGAAACTCAAACTATTCCCCGCATCGTAGCACCATACCAAAAACAGCCATCCACACTGTAGCACCATACCAAAACAGCCATCCACACTGTAGCACCATACCACAAACAGCCATACACATCGTAGCACCATACCAAAAACAGCCATCCACACTGTAGCACCATATCAAACCAAGCCATCCACTTTGTAGCACCATACCAAAAACAGCCATCCACACTGTAGCACCATACCAAAACAGCCATCCACACTGTAGCACCATACCAAAAACAGCCATCCACACTGTAGCACCATACCAAAAACAGTCATCCACAATGTAGCACCATACCAATAACAGCCATCCACTTTGTAGCACTGTACCAAAAACAGCCATCCACACTGTAGCACCATACCAAAACCAAGCTATCCACACTGTAGCACCATACCAAAAACAGCCATCCACACTGTAGCATCATATCAAACCAAGCTATTCACTTTACAGTACCAGCAGCCCCCGTGAACATGATGGCAACCTTCACACCACTAAATTAAAAACCACGATTTTCCATTGACAGTAGCTCATTGATAAAGCTGCCCGTCATGAAGCAAAGCCATCCACTAAATTAAAACCCAGGGACTTTCCAGTGACAGTAGCTCTTAATTATTGTCAAAGCTGCCTGTCATGAAACAAAGCCATTCATGTCCGTCATGAAACGGAGCCATGAAACAACATGCCATGCCCGTCATGAAACAAAGCAATTCATGTCCGTCATGAAACAAAGCCATTCATGTCCGTCATGAAACAAAGCCATGAAACAACATGTCATGCCCGTCATGAAATAAAGCCACCCACACAAGCCTTCATTGCAGACGACGGCAGCCCTTGCACCAGCAATAACAATTCATGGTCTTGCCTGCCTTCAAAAGTGTTGCCCGCCGAAAAGTCAAGTCATTCACAGATAATTTCTCGGAGATAGCAGCGACCCTTGCACTAGCTCATAACAATCCAAGGACTTGCCAGCCTTCAAAAGTGCTGCCCAATAACAAACAAAGTCATTCACAGAGGTTTTCTTGGAGGTAGCAGCGACCCTTACACTAGTTAATGGGAACCCACGTTCTTGCCTGTAGCAGTAGCCGCGGTTAAAAATGCTGTCCACCATAATCTCGCCCTTCACTCTCAGCAACGGCAAAGCGGCAGTGTAGTCAAAAACGGCGTCCTCAAACTGACCCATTCGCTCTTGCATCATGGCCCGCTGCTGCAGGTGCACTCCGTTCTGCAGTGTGTAAGATAATATAAAAGTAATAATCAAGGGTGCGATTCATAAACGATCCTAAAATTAGGTAGGTAGTCCATTTTTGTGCCATTTTTGTAGCATGGCCTGCTACTGCTGGTACGTTCTGTTCTGAAATACTTGTGCAAGAAGTATTCAGGGGTTAAGTGAGCTTTCTGAGTTTCCAAAACGGGTTTGCCCACTCCTAAAGCACGGTCTTCTGCAGATGTACCCAGTAGAGAATGCACAAGATTAGATAAGAAAAGGAGTGAGGCAAGGTATCCTTAATTCTGGGCTGCCCACTCCTGAAGCTCAATTCGCTGCTGCATGTACAAGACAAAGAAAAATAAAGGAAAACGCAGGTATGTACACTTTGTTCTGCACACGCAGTCAGCCCAGCCAAGCCTCACTCTTGAAATTTTGCCCCTAAAGGACTTTCGTGGGCCTGTTTCCTGGGCAAAAATTGTGCATTTCTGGAAACCCTGGAAACACGCTTTCTGGCCACTACCTGAGTGTCAGAGGCCCTTCAGTATGCGCTCAAGGCATGTCCTGTTTGGTATAATGGTTTGGAATGCTGGGGTTGGGCCGTGGTGGGCAGCGACAGCTGAGATTTTCAAGTGCCATCTGCTCTCGACTTTTGCAGTAGATTCCTTCCAGGGACATAACAAACCAAACCTTACAAGAAGCAAAGGAGAGTGAACTTTGTTTTTCACCTAGGTGGTCAGGTGGCCAAGTGTGGCCCAGCGGTTTCCGTCAAGTGCAGTAAAAGCCTTTGCATTTCATAGTTTCCCTGCCAAAAGGGGGTCCAAACCGGACCTTCACCCCAGACCCCCGGACCTCCACCAAAATGTCCCCAATACTATTGTAAACACCCCTGTTAAGTTGATGGCACCGGGGAGGAGCTTTTGGAATCCACTTTCTGATAGGGATTTCCACCGTGCCCACCTGGGCGCCTCCCGCCACAAACTGAGTGTGCAGGGGTGCTTGGACATATCTAATTAAGGTCCCTACATACTTAAATGTACTTTACTGCTCTGGGGCAAGAACTCTCACAGGGATGGCTGGCCTGACACGCAGTGAGAAAGATGAGAAGAAGGCTGGCCTGACACGCAGTGAGAAAAATGAGAAAGAAGGCTGGCCTGACACGCAGTGAGAAAGAAGGCTGGCCTGACACGAAGTGAGAAAGAAGGTTGAAAAAGAAGTGCACGCACACATTGTTCGCTCCTGGAGCACAATTTGGTGCTGCATGTACAAGAAAAAGAAAGGGGAAAAAACACGCAGGCATGTACACCCTGTTCTACATACGCAGTGAGGACAGAAGGTCGGAAAATAAGTGTACGCACACGCTGTTTGCTCCTGAGCACAGCCTGCTACTGCAGACAGATGCAGTTGAGCCTCGGTTGTGATGGGAAAGCAAATAAAGAAGCCAGAAGTGAGTGCAGGCAAGAATGCGCGCTTAAAACCTGCTGCAGGAAGCAAAGCAAGTTAAAATGTAGCTTTGCACGCATGCATACCCTAGACTGCTTCTTCTGGGTCGTCTGGCATAGCAGACTGTACGTTTGACAGAGGGCGTCTTTCTATTAAAACAACATAATTACGTAGTTAAAAAAGGGATGCAAACATGCAGGCACACAGCAGCACCACACGTCAAGGTCGTTTGCCACTGCAGATTGGACGACTGACACAGCACGCTCACCTATTCAGAGCAAGCGCACGTGCTGGAAGAAATACGCAAAGAAAAAAATTAAAAAAATGCAAGTGAAGAAATATAAGCAGCACACCTCGGGGTCGCCTGCCACTGCAGATTGGACGTCTGACAATGCGTTGTCAAGCCACGCCAGGCAGGCGAGGGCCCTTGCACGAGCCATTCGGTGAGGGGCTGAGTCTGCTGCATCGATCAGGTGGTCGTACCTGGTTTGAAAATGGCGGAGGTGAAAGCCAATGTTAATGCAGCGCCTTTTGCGAACTGAAATGCACAGACGAAGAATATGCGGCGAGGGGCTGAGTCTGCGGCAATAACCAGGTGGTACCTGGATTAGCGGGGGAGAACCAGACTTAACAAAACTTTGATGCCTACAGCAAAAAAAAGCCTGCAGCAAAGAAGCAGCCTACAACAAAGAATAGCCTATAGCAACTCAGTGCTGTAAACTAAGAATAGCCTATTGTCCTCAGTATTATAAATAAGGGGCACCTCCCGTTGAGGGGCTGATTGGCTGCACCTTCGGAGTGGCCACTTCTGGATCAGCAAGGATGCGAGACAACATAATAACATGGACGAAGCAGGTTTCTTGGATGGCTACGAGGGCTAAGTCTGCTGCACTAATCCGGTAGTTGTATCTGAATTTGCGAGGCAATGTGGGGTGTCTTACCTCAATACTAAAGTTTATTATGACAAAGACCAACAAAGCACGCCTATTAGAGGGCTGGGTCTGCTGCATCTTTCAGGGCGCTCAATAGCTGGACGCATGTCATATGCGGCATATACGCATGAACAAATCGAGCGCAGATGCAATAGTCTCAGCCCATTCAAACCTGGTTCTTCTTCCATTTTAATTATTGCCTGCGTAATTTTTTTTCTTCTACGTTTAATGACCTGTTTGCAGGCCCCTTTCGTCTGCTATGGCGCTGGAATTTTGCAGCACACGGTACCAGAGTACCGTACAGACTTAATATCACCGCGCAAAAATATCATTTTTTGCCCTGCGGGGTGACTGCGCGCACGAAAAATATCTATTTATTTTGGGGGTGCGGGATTGAAAAACGGGGATTTTTGGCGTACTTTGGAGCCTGTCAGGCAAAAATCCCTGTGCGGGGTTGGTGTAAATTAAATATTTCGGGAGCGGGGTTGATGCGGGAGTGTGAAATTAAAATATTTTTTGGGGGCTGCGGACTGAACCCAAGTCTGTACGGTAGGCTTCCTTTTCCTTCATTCGTGGGGGGGTGTTCATTTGGTTTTATGTGTTGACTGTTGCAGGATTATCATTGTTTTTATTTATTACTTAAATATGTCCTTCTGTCTGTGTCAGAATTGTTAGCCCTTTAAGGCTGAGGGCGCATACCCTCAAGGCGGAGCACAGCATCTTTGGAACATGAAAACTCTCATTTGTGTGACCGTTGTGCTTTAAGGAGAAAATTTTGCTTACCTGTTCAGTCAATTTTCGGATGATTTTTCATTTGCGACAACAAGTCTGTGCCCAGGTGGTTTATAATTTCCTATTGCAACACAACAACAAACTTTATTATTTTGTGTCTGAGCTTATGGATTTATTTTTGACTGGCGAGAACCAGTCACAGGCCGATCAGCCGAACAGTCTGGCTGAAGGTCCCCCCATGTAAATCTAAATCTAAATCTGTGTCAGGGAGAAAATGTAGGCCCGTGTAGCTTAATATAATTCAGTGAATGCATTCAACTCGCACACACACACACACACACACACACACACACACACGCACACACGCACGCACGCACGCACACACACACACACACACACACACTCACACACTCACTCACGCACTCACACACACACACACACACACAGACGCACACACACACACACACACACACACACACAGACGCACACACACACACACCAGTACAATGCACGCTCCGGGTCTTTGCGCTTGAAGCACACGCAGTTGGCCAGGGCCAGCAGGAATTTGGCGTTGTGGGGCCAGGCTGCCACAGCCAGAGAGAGCAGGTGCTCTGACTGCTCAGCTGCCTCAGGGGTGCCCGCATCCAGGGCCTGTATTCAGATCCGTATGAAAGTGTGATTGCATGTGTGCGTTGTTGCGCCAGGCTGCCACAGCCAGGGAGAGCAGGTGCTCTGACTGCACGGCTGCCTCAGGGGTGCTGGCATCCAGGGCCTGTACATGATCACATGCTTTGATGTGTGTTGTAGGGCCTGGCATCTAGCAAGACTGGACTGAGGCTTTCGAGGTTTGGCCTCTAGAGGCTATATTCATAGGGTTGGCCAGAACCATATATATACGGTGTACATACGGTATTTGTGGCAGGGAAATCACCAAATATACGGTCATATACGGTGTATATATACGGTTCTGGCCATCCTATATATTCAGCATGCCATTAACTTTGTATACTTGGGCCAAACATTTGCAACTCTTGAGATCAAAATCGGTGTGCGCTGTTGGTGTGTACGGGTGCACTGCACACTGTTGTACTTGAAGTGCAACCTGGGGACTGAAATGTGGTGTGTTGTGAGCAGTGCTGTGCACCTGACGCTTGAAGGCGTCAATGGTAAATGACGCTGACGGCGTAATTTTTGTCAAATTGACGGTGAAAATAGTAAATTACGTCGTCAATCGTCAGAGTTTAGTGACGGTAACGCCGTTATTTACGATTGTTATTTACGGTGCCATTTTTGAAGGACGCCGCATGTGCACAACACTGGTTGTGAGGCGTCGTGTAGCTGCTGCTTGATTGAACAGCTGTGTTGTGAGGCGTCGTGTAGCTGCTGCTTGATTGAACAGCTGTGTTGTGAGGCGTCGTGTAGCTGCTGCTTGATTGAACAGCTGTGTTGTAAGGCGTCGTGTAGCTGCTGCTTGATTGAACAGCTCAAACATTTTCCAGCCTTTTGCGAGGAAACTGTTCTTCACATGTGCACACGATTAATCAATGAATGTTCTTCATTTGTGCACACAAACAATCAATCAATGTTCTTCACATGTGCACACGATTAATCAATCGATGTTCTTCACATGTGCACACGATTGAGCACAGCTTTCAACATACTAGGGTGATGCAGAGTTTCTCACGAGCGTCTCTTTCCCTTACTGCCTGTTGGCTCCCTCCTCATCCTGTCCTACAAAGTGGCTCTTTGTGAACATTTCAAATCCCAACAGCCATTTACAGGACTCGTTGCGAGCAGCTCCAGAGCAACCAGATTTTTCCTGTGAAAGGCCGATGTTTATCCTTTTAGAAATGCACACATGACATTAAGCGTACAATAACTGCCTCCAACCGACATGTCCTTCAATGGCAATGACTGAGAACATTGAAAACCGCACATGCTGATTGTACCCAATAGACGTGCACCTTGGACTCAGTTGTTTTGACCGGTGCACAGGCCTGGGCGAGTCATGCTAGAGCTAAGCAGACTCGTGTGCGCAATACATACCTTGGCCTGCTTGTAAAATTCCTGTGCCTCATCCCTGGATTCGTGTAAAGCAAGTGACGACATGTGATAACCAAACCGACAAAATTGAAACTCAAGGATGCGCGCGTCAAGCTCAACAGTGTTTTGTGCTGCATTTATAAAGAAGTAAAATTGGTCTTGCACACCTGCGCTGCTGGACTTCTTTCCTCTCATGGTGAGCTTTCTCTGAGAAGTAGAACACACCCGGGCGCACGTGATGTTCTGTAAAGTGGCATTTGCTTGACTGCTGTTTGCGTTGCAATGGCTGTACCAACGCCAAACCAATAGAGTCATGCAAACATGCGTTTAAAGAACTTCAGCTTGCGAGCTTGCTTGCATTCCCCTGGCAGACAGAACCAGATATGCATACACTTACCAGTGAACTTTCTTGACATGAGGCCCTCAAGGCTAGGGAGCCTACATTTGAGAGACTCTAAGACAACTACATTTCTCCCTCCAAGAAGGAAGTTTTCAAGATGACGTTGTTTCAAAAACGGATTGAGTTATATTTTTATTAAAGCGAGCATAACTCACATCGAGCGTTAGCACGCTTTGAGATTTACGAAATAAACTAGATATATTAATTACTATAGCCTCACTAAGCTCGCTCTTCGCCTCCCATCTTATAGCAACCAGCCGTTCATTCATGAACTCATAATTCTTATGCCTATGCGCAAGCCTGCAAATAGCCCATTACACATAGACAATGCCAATTTCTTCTCCAGCATCGTGAGCAGTGCGCGCACAGTGATTCTCCTCCTCGGTTGTCTGAGCCTGAGCATAGCACTGCTGCACGTCCAACAGCAACTGGTATGCGCCCGGCAAAGACGCAAAGACTTATGCTGGCTGCTGTGTCTTGATCAAGACTGCGTTCTGTCAATCGGAACACGGTTTGCCTCGGGATCCCCCTTATGAGGCTAATAATATGCAGATCCTCATGCCCAGACATTTGCACATAATCACAGGCACAACGCAACTTGGAGCTGCAACTGTTGCTCCAACATGGTGCGGCTGCAGGTGATGTGCAGCTGTAGCAAGATTTGGGGGATACAGCATGTCACGCAAACCAAGCAGAGAAGAGTACCTGCGTTTTGTAGGGTTAGCAGGGTACAGGTAGATGATGGATTTGTCAATCTTCAAAACTTCCTTGTTTTCCTGCTTTCCAACGCAAACTGATGTAGATCATTGCTGGAAATTCCATACAGGTGTGAGCTCTGTCGATCACTCATCCATCGCGACTGCATCAGCATTTGGGGTCTACGATTCGCTGCCCAGTCGCCCACGTTGGAGGGCACCTTCTGGCGATCAAATATCAAAGCAACAGCAGCAGCAGCAGCAGCAGCAGCAGCGGCAGCAGAATCATGACGGAGAAAAGACTGACAGAGGTGTTGTGGTAGAGCCAGCAATATTCTGTTTGCAACATCTTTTCAGTGTGCTTTGAGTGGGCAGAGTAAAATGGGTGGTAGAGCCACAGAAAGTTCTGCCTAGTTATTGTGTGTGCTTAAAGTGGACTGCATCCAACAAGCAGAATGGCTGCTCATGTCCATGGCTTACCATGCTCAGTCACTTTCTTCGCAACAATCTCACCTAACTTGCACCTCTGCTGAATCAAACGTGCAGGCATTTCAAGCAAGAAGACTGTGCCTGATGTCTTTGTGGGAGTTTTTTCAACATTTGACACAGCAGCAGCACTTGCAGGTGCGTACGTCACTTGCACCTTGCTGGCAGAGAGCTTTACATTGGCCTTGGGCGCCTTGTCAAACCTTCCTCCATAAAAAACTACATGCGGAGTCCAAATTTCAAATAAAGTAAAGCAAGAAGACAGGGACACCATTTTGGCTCTCACGTGCACACTCAGCTCTCATCATTCCTCCATAAGAAAGTACATGCAAAAGTAAAGCAAGGCAACGGTATTGATCTTCTGCTGATGTTTTCAATACCCCCAAAAGCTCCTCATCTGCTGCAATATTAAAGAGAATGGACCAATTACCAAATTATCTTCCCACTAGGTTATGGCAAAAGCTATTAAGCTATTTGTCTGCATGCAGCTGAAGCGTGGGCTGTGAAAGAAGAGCAGGTGCCTGCGCAAGAATCTGATAACACAGGTAAAAAAAGAGAGAGAGAGAGAGAGAGAGAGAGAGAGAGAGAGAGAGAGAGTGGTTATATAAACGGAAAGCTAGTTTTTGGTCTTTAGGTATTTGCTCTGTAAGAGCTCAGGTCCGAGGAGAGTTTGTCAGTCTTCTTTATAAACGGTGCCCATTTACACTTCTTAGCAACAACATTTGGAATTCCACCTGCTTGTTTTCCAAATTGACCATGAGTTGCGTTGCTGATCTGTCTGTATCTATATAATTTTTTGGGCTTAGGTCCCTGCATTCCTTTTGTTAATTTACACACTATTGCCTTGAATTGAATAACCGATGCTAAGCCTGTCTAAGATCAGGTTTTAATACATGGATATGCAAGACATAATTAATAGCCAAATTCTATTCCTATGCCAAAGAAATAGGTTGGTGGAGATCTGGGTTGGGATTTTCTTTTACTCCTGACCAAGTGCACAATGGCTGTTTCTTGCGGTTTCGGCCTTAAGCCCCTTTATTTTGCAATTCTAGACTGATTGGTGGTGGTATCAATAAAGTCGCAAAAGATGCAAATAGAAAGCAGCCCTTTTTATTTGTAGGCAAGCTTGAAGAAGGCATCACGCTACACAGGCCGCCCAATGCCAAACTAAGGTACGAGGGTTGCTAGAAAAGGGTCTAATCTTTTAAGTAGCGTCTGAGTACTCACTTGCTCACTTGGCGTGCTTTCCGTTACATAGATAGTGTGGCTGCACATACTATTTTGCCAATCATTGCAAATTGTGTAACTGTACATGCAACACGAATGTGGTAGTGCCTCCTAAAGCCAACTGCGTCATTCTCACACATGGACAAAAAAGTCAAATACAAATACTACGTAGCTATGCTTGCACACATGCATACAAAACACTCAGGCAACCCTACCGACTACATCGCAATGTGTATGAAGAGGCTCTCACGTGCCTGTGCATTAACAAGGCATGTGCATTAACAAGGCTCTCACGTGCATTAACAAGGCTGTGTGCCTGTGCATTAACAAGGCTCTCACGTGCCTGTGCATTAACACTACATCGCAATGTGTATGAAGAGGCTCTCACGTGCCTGTGCATTAATAAAGTGGACAAACTGGGATTCTTTCGGAAACATGCAATAGATGGGTGATTTTATAACACTCATGCACAAACGTACACGTTCATATTTGCCTACTGTCTCCGACACTAGGCAATGTTTACGTGGTTCCTCACGTTTTCACCTTGATGAGTGATGGATGTGGACTGCGTGTAATGTGCGGTTTAACAACGACAAATAAACACGATTGTACTTTCATATGCACGCGTTCAGATATGCCTACCGGCTCCGGCGCCAAGCCATGCGCATGACGTGGTTCCCCATGGGCCATACTCAATTAGAGGCACTGGAGCGGGAACTAGGAGTCATGATGCGTTTTGTGGTAAGAAGCTGACAAGTTGCTGAAAACGTGTGAAGATGCCTGGCTGCGACCCAGTTTTTGATGCTGATAACATAAATCAAACAACTTATCAGTGATTTGCAGTGATTTGCCTGGGAAAATGAAAATTTGCATTGGATCGAGGATACACCTAAAAGAACGTTGGCCCAGCACTGTCACGCCCAACTGGTAGCGCAATGAACTGTTTGATGTATTGTGTATTACACTATTTTGACAGCAATTTAATCTAACAGCACTGCATGTAGAACCACAGAGCTTGGCAGTGTGTCGTTAAGGTGCATTTAGACTATTTGTTTGCACTAATCACCAATCAAAGGCAGTCAAGTAATCCTGCAAAACAAAACAGCGTGCTGCACCAAACAAATGTGAGATTCTTTGCTGAATCAAACAATATGGATTGCACCTCTCATACAACGATTTAAGTGTGACTAAACAATGAATTTGAATAACATGTGATATGTGCTACTGCAAAGAAACATTATGCAAGCAACGCAAGTAAACTACACGTACGGAAATGTACAATCACCTCTTCAGAAGCTGACCGCGCTTTGCACATATCTCTGGCACAGAAAGAGGTGGTCAACACTGTCTTTTCTTAACTATGTATGCTGGATGTGTCATTACAACGATTTCCCCCCCTATCTTGTCCTCCAGATTGGAAGCTGTGGAAAATGTGGCAACCAAACAGAAGCAAAGGAGGAGGCTTTGAATCAAGAGGACCTGCAGTATGGAGACATCATGCGGCTGACAAATCATGCGGTAAAGCACGCGTGCAGATGGCTGCACTCTCGTGTCGTTTGAGGAGTGTCCTCCAAGAAAAAGATCATCACAAAAGCATTTCCAACATTAAGTTAGAAAGGTTAAGGAAACGCCATATGAGCATCATGCTTCATTTTGCAATAGTTCATTTGTGATATGTCAGCCAGTGGCGAGGAAGCGTTTGGAATCATCACAAATATATTGGACAGATTGGCTCTTCATCTATATCCTTGACTCAATACACCGAGCATCTTTGAGGATCTGGCTAATGTGGCAAAAGCTGAGAGCCTTTCCTCAACAACATTTGCACAGGCGTTCCTATTACCATGAGTAAGCTTACCTCCCCAAACACGCTTGCAAAAAAAGGCTTACATCCCCAAACACGCTTGCAAAAAAAGGCTTACATCCCCAAACATTTGCAAAAAGAGTCACCAGCATATCCAGTTCGGGTCAGCAAAACAGTTCCCTGTCTTTTGTACCCATATGACCACATATAACTGTATAAGTAGGGTTGGCCAGAACCGTATATATACACCGGAGATGACTGTATATTCAATGATTTTCCTGCCAATAGTACCTTGTATGCACCGTATATACATGGTTCTGGCCAAGCCTATGTATAAGGCTGCGCTGATAAGGACTTGCGTGCAACAAAGAAAGAAGACCCGATTCATTCTAGCTGGAACCTCGTTAATGGCAAAAGAGCAGCAAGTGCTTGTTGAGGAAAAGCATAGAAAAAGGGCGAATTGAATTGAATATAGCTAGGATTCCATCAACAAACAATTATCAGCGAAGTGCTTAAGCAGGGAAACACCTCCAGTACTATGTGGCCTCCCAAACAACCTGTGTGTGCACTTTTTTGTGCAGGAGTCGTACCACAGTCTGGCATCCAAGACGCGTGCTTTCTTTGTTTCAGTGACCCACATGTTCACTTCTGAAGAGGGACTGTCCAACTTCAGCCCAAGGCAGCTGCGCGAGGAGGAGGCGGTGGTGAGTGAGGTTTTATTCAAGGTGGCTCACAGACACTCCATAGAAGCAGAGGCAGTTGTAGTGCAAGGAGGAGGCATTGTGAGGTTGCAATCAAATTCGCACATGGTTGCTCCAAAGCAGCAGAGGCAGCTGCACACTAAGGAGGCGGTGGTGAGTGAGTTTTCATTCATGGTGGCACACAGACACTGCTCCATAGAAGCAGAGGCAGTTGTAGTGCAAGAAGGAGGCATTGTGTAAGGTTGCAATCAAATTAGCACATGCTCCAAAGCAGCAGAGGCAGCTGCACACTAAGGAGGCGGTGGTGAGGTTGCATTTGTGGCAGCATGCGAACCTCCAAATTCACTTCAGAAGCAGAGGTGAGTCATGGATGGATGTGAACCTCCAAATTTACTTCAGAAGCAGAGGTGAGTTATGGATGGATGCGAACCTCCAAACTTACTTCAGAAGCAGAGGTGAGTCATGGATGGATGAAGTGTCGATGAGGCCGCATAGAAAGGATGCTCCAGACAGGGCACTCTAAGCACAAAAGCATATAAAGGTACAACTCGTTGAATCGTTGAAGCAAGAGAGCTAGGATCACTCAGGTTATTCCTCCCTTGCATTATACCTAGGATTGGCCGGAACCATATATATACGGTGTATATACGGTATTTTTGGCAGGGACATCACCGAATATACGGTCATATACGATGTATATATACGGTTTGGGCCAACCCTAATTAAAGCTGTGTTTCAGCAAGCAAGTGCCTGTTTTGTGCCTCGGCACAAAGGGCAGTTGCTCAATTCAACCAACGGTTACCCGTGTGATATTGTGGCATATATTACCCGTGTGAGACCGTGTGATACCATGTGACACCGTGTGACACCGTGTGATATATTACCCATGTGATATACTACCCGTGTGACACCGTGTGACCCGTGTGATATATTACCCGCGTGATATATTACCCGTGTGATACCGTGTGACCCGAGTGATATATTACACGTGTGATATTGTAGTATATATTAAGGAGATAGTATGTGCATAAATTAAGGAGATGTGAGCATACTGTAGTATATATTAAGGAGATAGTATGTGCATAAATAAAGGAGATGTGAGCATACTGTAGTATATATTAAGGAGATAGTATGTGCATAAATAAAGGAGATGTGAGCATAATGTAGCATATATTAAGGAGATAGTATGTGCATAAATTAAGGAGATGTGAGCATATTGTAGCATATATTAAGGAGATAGTATGTGCATAAGTTAAGGAGATGTGAGCATATATTGCAGTGACATTGTAGCATATAATAAGGAGATAGTATGTGCATAAACTAAGGAGATGTGAACATATATTGCAGATGTGCGCATGATGCTTTTGATAGATCCGATCTGTCATACGCATATAGCTGCAGATATGATGCAAACGATGCATTTGATAGATCCAATCTGTCATACGTCATACGGATATATACACATATATATACTGTGCTGCAGATATACACTGTGCTGCAGATAGATACCATGCACACAATGCGACGCTATGATGCAAACTGCGCTGCAGATATGAGCAAATGTTGCAGATATGAGCACATATTAAGGAGTTAAGCATGTTACAGGATATAAGTTGTCTTATCTGAATGATATAAGTTGTCTGATCTGAATGATGTAAATCATCTGACTGTCTTGAAAACATGTGTTAGGTTGTTGTGTACCCTGACCTAGCAAGCAAATGAAGGTGCTGCAATGGAGTGTGTGCATCTGGCATTACATAGCCTTTCGCGTTGACCTGACTAGTAGCATTTCTGTCAGCGTGGCTCTACCTACGCTGCCTGTTGTAATCATTCATAGGTGGCAACCAAACAGGGCATTGCTGGGAAGAAGGTGGACTTGGAGTTGCTGGCGAGAATGCCGCGATGGATCATTAAAGTAAGAATGTTGTGAGTTATTGTGGTACAAGAGCCAACTCAGGTAGTAGAACAAAGGTTCCTAGAAGAACACTCAGGTAGTAGAACAAAGGTAGTAGAACACTAGTAGAACACTCAGGTAGTAGAACAAAGGTTCCTAGTAGAACACAAAGGTTCCTAGTAGAACACTCAGGTAGTAGAACAAAGGTAGTAGAACACTCTAGTAGAACAAAGGTAGTAGAAGGTAGTAGAAGGTAGTAGAACACTCAGGTAGGAGAACAAATGTTCCTAGTAGAACACAAAGGTTGCTAGTAGAACACTCAGGTAGGAGAACAAAGGTTCCTCGCCAAAAATCAAGATAAGAACATTACAAAAAAGGAAAGAGGAGCCAAGTACCAAACATTCCGAAGAGACGATCGTCAGAGGGAACCAGAAGGGTTAGCTTTGCACGTGCAAGCATAGCTTCAGCAAGGGTTAGCATAACACGTGTGTGCTTCAGCAAGCTTCTTCCAATGGCACGTGGTACAGAATAATGGATCACTAAATACTCCAAATTGCGGTAGTATAGTGTCATAGTGTCATACATAAATATGGTCATAACTGACATCTGCTCTTACTTTGAACATGCTTTTACGAATGCTCTCTGCACCATTTCCTATTGTTTTGCTCATACTTGGCACCCGCTGTTACTGTTTGCAGGCTTTTACTTTCCGTGCCATATTCTATGGTTTTTCAGGGTTTTTATGACTCCTGCCTATTCTTATGACTCCTGCCTACTTGCCTGGTATCAAGTGCCAGCTGGCGCCAGCATGTAAACTGCTCATACAAATAATAAAAATACGTGGTTGATGCAGGTAGATGATGACGTGTATTTGCAGACACTCGCCTGGTATCAAGTGCCAGCTGGAGCCAGCATGTAAGCAGCTCATACAAACAATTCAAATGCGTGGTCGATGCAGGTGGATGATGACGTGTATTTGCAGACACTCGCCTGGTATCAAATGCCAGCTGGAGCCAGCATGTAAGCAGCTCATACAAACAATTCAAATGCGTGGTTGATGCAGGTGGATGATGACGTGTATTTGCAGACACTCGCCTGGTATCAAGTGCCAGCTGGAGCCAGCATGTAAGCAGCTCATACAAACAATTCAAATGCGTGGTCGATGCAGGTGGATGATGACGTGTATTTGCAGACACTCGCCTGGTATCAAATGCCAGCTGGAGCCAGCATGTAAGCAGCTCATACAAACAATTCAAATGCGTGGTTGATGCAGGTGGATGATGACGTG
>Ga0307945_1002039_pt1 | contig 16182 bp, 15 predicted proteins | sample OrgLakmetagen228_FD_201818 | JGI IMG/M metagenome (GOLD analysis project Ga0307945, IMG submission 201818) | Saline water microbial communities from Organic Lake, Antarctica - #228 | ecosystem: Environmental > Aquatic > Non-marine Saline and Alkaline > Saline | place: Antarctica: Organic Lake...
TATATATATATATATATATATATGTAGGGTTGGCCAGAACCGTATATATACCGTATATGGCCGTATATTTGGTGATTTCCCTGCCAAGAAAAACGTATACAAACCGTATATATATGGTTCTGGCCAACCTTATATATACGGTGTATAAGCGGTATTTTTGGCAGGGAAATCACCAAACTATACGGACATATTCGATACGTATAAACTGCAACGTTGTGCAACTTGCAATATATATTTGAACCTTTGTTAGTTATAACTTTTTGAGAGTCAGTTGCCATAAATTGGCAACCTCTGGTTATTCTAACTGGTCTTTTATATAATTGAAGTAGTAAAAGCTGACCCCTGAACGCGTCTGGATTCAGTGCTCCCAGAGGTTGAGAAGTTAAGCCTTCGCCAACTTTACATAAACGGTTCTAGCCAACCCTTTACTTACATTGCATGTGACCATATCATGCGACACACATTGCATGTGACCAATTCATACATACACACTGCATGTGACCATATCACACACACACACACGCGCGCGCGCAAAAAAAATGCACGCACATACATATACATATACACACAAACATACACACAAATGCCCCCCCACACACACACAACACACACACTTATACGCACACACACCCGTACCAGATCATGGTCATACACACACACACACTTATACGCACACACACACTTATGCGCACACACACACCTGTACCAGATCATGGTAGCGACTGCCAAGAAAGGCCTGCTTTCTCGCGTTGCGGGAGCCCCTATTGCTCTGGTCACTGGTGCTGGTCGTGTAGCTGGCCGTGCTTTGTCGGGAGGGGGAGGCGTCAATGGCGATGCAGGTGAGAGAAGGGGATGCAGAGTTTTAAAGGGTGGGCCTGGGGGGAGCTGTGATGCAAAAGATAGAAGGGATGGGTGCAAAAGTGCAGAAGTGTGTCTGGCCGTGCTTTGTCGGGAGGGGGAGGCATCAATGGCGATATGGCGATGCAGATGAGAGAAGGGGATGCAGAGTTTTAAAGGGTGGGCCTGGGGAGAGCTGTGATGCAAGAGATAGAAGAGAATGGGTGCCTAAGTGCAGAAGTGTGTCTGGCCGTGCACTGAAAGGAGGGGGAGGGGCAATGGCGATGCAAGTGAGAGAAAGGGATTGCAGGATTGCAAAGTATGTCTGGTGGAGCAGGTTACCTAGTTGCTTTGTAGGTTTGGAGTGGGGATGTAAAAGTGTGTGTGTGTATGTGTGTGTGTGTGTGTATGTGTGTGTATTGTGTGTATGTGTGTGTGTATGTGTGTGTGGCTGGGCATGGCATGGCCTGACAAGGGTGCTGGTGGTGTTGCAAATATGGACTGGAGAGCTTGGGGTCACAAAGGATGTTAAGCCTTGGAGCGCTTTAATAAAAGTCAAGTTCCATGAAATAAGTTCAGCTATGCACTTTTCCGCACAAGTGTGTGTGTGTGTGTGTGTGTGTGTACGCGTTAACATACACAATCACACAATCACATGCACAAGCATGCATTTTCTACACGATCATATGTGCACATAAACGCAAGCACACACACACACACCTACAAATAAACATTATCAAACTCGGCAGGAGGGCGCCAGAGTGACGGTGACTCCCTTGCCACTCAGTGGGTGCACTTTCTGCTGAGTCAGGCAGAGATGGAAAGCCAGCAGCAGCAGCAGCAACAGCAACAGCAACAGCAGCAGCAACACCAGCAGCAGGAGCAACAGTTACGACCCTACGCCCACACATCGCTCAGCAGCCACTCACAACACCCACACCAAGCGCAGCAGCCGCAACAGCCGCAGCTGCCGCAGCAGCCACTGTTTAGCAGCAGCACCACCACCACCTCTCGACCTTCCTTTATGTCTGCTCCTGCAATGCCCCAGGCAAGCTTCTCCGGAGGAGGGGGTGCTGCTCAGGTGCTGCCCTTATTTTCTGGCAGGAGCAGCGAGCTGAACTTCAGCAGTGCACCGCTGGCCTCACGGCCACCGCCTCAGTCCCAGCAGAACCCCACATTATCCACCACCTCCTCCTCCACCACCGCACCCTCAGTGCTGCCGTACCAACCCGCGTGGATGTCTGCCTCCCACCCTCCTCCACCCTCCACACTCCCACCCCCTTCGCACCCCTTCACCTCAACCCTCTTCCAACCGGCTCCTCCAACCCAGCCATCCTTATCCCCATTATCCAGTGCCCCCTTGGCCACAAACTCACAGTTCCACACACAACCGCCAGCCCCCTACTCCTACTCCCAGCACAAACAGCCACCTCCTCTGTTAAACCACCTGCAAGGCAACAGCGCTGACACAAGCAGCACGCCCTCTCAACCCACTTCTCTGCCCTACGCACCACACCACCAGCCACCTCAGCCTGACAGCCATCACCCATCACACACTGCTGCTGCAAACTCACGGCACCACCACCACATCCACACTTCCTTTCCTCTGTCGCCAACTCCCTTCCCTCCTTACCCCCCTCCAGCTGAACCACAGTGATGATGGTCGCTCTTGCTCTCAGTTGACCCACAGTGGTGGTCGCAGTGAAGGTCGCAGTGATGGTCTTGTTGACCCACAGTGGTGGTGACCCACAGTGGTGGTGATTCACAGTGATGGTGACCCACAGTGGTGGTCGCAGAGCGGTGACCCACAGTGATGGTGACCGACCCACAGTGGTGGTGACCACAGTGATGGTCTTGTTGACCCACAGTGGTGACCGACCCACAGTGGTGGTGACCGACCCACAGTGGTGGTGATCGACCCACAGTGATGGTCGCTCTTGCTCTCAACATCTAGGCACCAATCAACATCTAGGCACCAATCAACATCTAGGCACCAATCCTGCTTAGCAACATGACTGTGATGGTGTGCGGTTCACTGGCTTCGGACTTTTTTTTTACATGGCTTTGGGTTTTCACGAAGATGGTGAACATTGGGGATGTGAGGATGTGCTTTATTTGCTCTCCTCTGGTATATTAACTCACAGCCTAGCTAATGCAAGCACTTGAAAGATGTTTCAATGAATAGGAATGGTATGAATAATAAGCAATTTACTTTACACGTACAAATTGGTCGCCCCAGAACTTACGATTCCTAGTAAACGCATCAGAGTGCTCTACAGCTTTATAATCGTCATCTCATAGGTATCACACAATCCCGTACTACAGCCACCTATATAAACTCTCCACCCGTTGGGTGCCATCCCTAATCCCGTAAGGTGTCATTTTTGATCCCGTAGGGTGTCATTTGCCATCTGCCACGGTGTCATTCCTATTCCCGTAAGGTGTCATCCCTCTCACTCACCACTCTAGGAAACTAGGAAATGCCATGATTACTACCAAAACCTTATCAAAAATGGCATTGCCATTGGAGCCGCTAACAACGCTTACCTAACAAACTCCAGTGTCCCTGTTTAAACCAAGTGCATCATTATGAAGTACAGAACAGGAACCACTATTGAAAGCAAGCAGTATCATCTAAGCACTGAAGAAGCCTGACTTCCATCTCTACCCTCGAGAGTGGTGACACTGGATATCCTTTCCGGATGTCAACAAACGCAAATAAGAAATATGATCCTTGAGAGACACAACTTAGCAAGCAGCACGATAATCAAAGCCATCAGCAAAACAGGCTTCCTCCCAGGTTCCTGCTTTGTCCCCATGGATTTAGGTAGCAGCAAACGGTTGGCTATGCAAAATTCAGATTCCCAATACAGCTGAAACTAGGATTATACAATTATAACAAAGTGGCTATTTCCACCCCGCGTCCCAGACAAAAACAGGTTTAACTTCAGCCGTTTGGATGCTTTGCTGGTTGCTCCCAACTCTTCCAGAAAAAAAAGCAACAGACTAGCAATGAGTGGGGGTGGGTTCTTAGCTAGGAGCGGCAGGGGGAAACTGAGGGAGACCAGGAGCATCTCAGCAGCACCGCCAGCATTTAGCAGGTTCACCTTCCCCAGACAGCACTGACCCAAATATCTCAGCATTCTCCAACGTGACAACCACCTCACAATATCAAGTAATGAAAAGACACTAGACCTCAGAACCAGCCAGCAAGTGCCGTGCAGGAACAGAACAAAGGCCTCGGCACTATCCTTCAAGGAGCCTCCGTTACCCTCCTCACCATCCTTTTGGGAGTGGATGGCACCATCTACAACAATCACATACTCGAGCCTTTAAAGGAGCTGGGTCTTGACTCTCAAAGAGCTTAGAAACTTGCCTCCAAGCTTCATGTACTGTCAATTACACTGCCAAACTTTTCCATACCAGACGCGAGTACTATTATCAACTGTCATCAGGAGACGGTTTCAGATCAAGCATGCAACCTTCCGGCTGTACTGGCGGCCTGCTCACTGGCAGATATTTTTGGGGGTTGTGTTTAATGTCTCGTTTCATCATTTGTATGCTTTTTGTTGTGGATTTGACTGCATGTAGGCTTGGTTTTTCATGAGTGCTGTGGCATGTATACCAGTAACTCCGAGGCTGTGGAGTGGGTTCCTTGTGTGGCTCTTGTAAATGGTGCCTGTTGCTCCTAGTAGGATGGTGTGGAGGGTTTTGCGGTGTCCGAGTAAGCGAGGCAATGGCAGCTTATGTTGTTCTTGTGCATATTCTCGGAAAGACTGACACCATTTATCAAACAGAGCTCACAGGGATTGCAGCAACGCTTACCAAGAAGCGTATGGAATTTACAAGAGATAGTGCATGCTCCCTAAGCCAAATTAGAAAACAGCTACTCTTCCCTGAAATGCAACAAGCCCATACACACTCAAGTCTGCTAGAACAAATTGTGTCCATGATTCGTGCTTCACCAGAACCTCTATGCTTCTATGAAGTGAAAGTCCATAGCGGCATTGTTGGAAATGAATGCACAGACGCAATTGCCAAACACTTTGCCTACACAACGATGGTCATGACGTGCACTTTCAGCCTCCGGCTCCAGACGGTAATGCATACACACACCTCTACTGGCTTGCGGCTAAAGACACTGAGGAGCCCAGTGGAAGAAGAGGGGTTAACGATGATAAAAATTAGTGTGCAGGAAGGAAAGACTTGCAGCAAGAGCTCGCTCTAGCCAAAGCCATACTCCTACACCATAATGACAGGGAAGGAAAATGAAAACATGGGAAAACATGGAAGGAAAATGAAGAGAAAGCAAATATGCATTGGCAGTTTTACATTGATGAATGCAGGAGCCTGGGAAGCTTGCTCAAGTACACTAAATGACAGTAAACCACAGCCTAGCAGTCGTCCTTTATATGACTGATGGCTCAACCTGCAAACCTGTAGCTTGCTCAAGTACACTAAACTATAGCAAACCATAATGGTTCAACCATAGCAATAACTATAACTATCACCCCCCACCACGAGTCCTCTTTCTCCACTCCTCCACGCGTTTTTCTTCCTCATACTCGGCCATTTTTGTATCAAAGTCCCGTAGCTCTCGTGCCATGCGACGGACCTCTTCTTCACTCTCTGCAAACAATCGAAGTAACAGAAACAGCGCTGAAAAGGGTCAATCTCGTGCCATGCGACGGACCTCTTTTTCACTCTCAGCAAACAATCGAAGTTACAGAAACAGCGCTGAAAAGGGCCAATCTCGTGCCATGCAACGGATTTCTTCCTCACTTTCTGCAAACAGTTTAGGTAACAAAAACAGCGCTGAAAAGGGTCAACGTCTTTGCAGGAATTCCTTGGATCTCAACTAATGCTCGTACGAACATTATCTACAATCAACAATCCAAACGAAGACAAACAGGAAATGCAAGTTGTTGATCTGATCTGAGAGTGCAGCACCCGAATCGAGGAGAACAAGAACGCTTCCTTGGCTCTCAACTAGTGCTCGTACGGACATAATCTACAATCTACAGTCCAAACGAAGACAAACAGGAAACGCAAAATGCTGATCTGATCTGAAAAAGCAGCACCCAAATTGAGGAGAACGAGAACGCAACCCATCAGTTGTTTGGTGAGTAAACCCGATCACTGCCTTTGGTAAAATTGATCGTATGGCGAGGAAGGATGTGCTGGCGGAAACTATCGCTTGTGACTGCCTTTGAAAATAACACACATATGCACACACGGACAAACATGCGCACACACGCACACACACTCAGACAGACAGACACACACACACACACATATACACACAAAACACAACACACATGTATACACATGTGAGCTAGTATTTTCTATTTTCCCCCAAGCAATATCTATATCAACAGCTTTAGCGCTGAGTCACACAAATTTGTCCCTCTTTCTCTCGGCATCGCTAGATAATAACCTGTGGCGTCTCATCTTACAGGACTATAGAAAAAAGAGGAGCGGAAGAGAAGAAACTTCTACCCACCATCTATTGATTTGCTTTCTGCCGACACAACAGGCCCCTCATCATCGTTTTCTGACTGCCGACCTCTGCGCGAGCTTGAAGCACTTCCCTGCATGTGTGCGCATGGGTGTGCAAATGTGTGTGCGTGTGTGTGTGTGTGTGTGTGTGTGTTTGCAAACGTGCATGTGTATACATTTTTGTTTGTGTGATTGTGTGTGTGTGCTTGTGTGTGTGTATGTGGGCAAATCTGTGTGTGTGATTGTGTAACAAACATGTTTGTGCACGCATGCACAGGCCTTACCTGGGTGCGTGAGCTGCTACCGCGTTGGGAATCGTCTGACTTAGAGGCTGCAGGACGAAGCCCACGACTTGATACTAACCAACCCGTCCCCAGCGCACCGATGCCTAAACCAGCAGCAATGACACCCTGTGTGTTGCAGCAGTGGCATGTTGAGTTCTCTGCCAAAGAGCAGTGGTAACCCACGACTTAACACTAACCAACCCGTTCCCAGCGCACCGATGCCTAAACCAGCAGCAATGACACCCTGTGTGTTGCAGCAGTGGCATGTTGAGTTCTCTGCCAGAGAGCAGTGAATGCAATTAGTAATTAGTAATAATTCCGAGTGCCCAGCGCTTCTAGGCCTAAACCGGCAGGGGTCGCCCTTCATGATGCTGGCACCCTTCATGATGCTGACACCTTTCACGATGCTGACACCTTTCATGATGCTGACACCGTTCATGATGCTGACACCCTTCATGATGCTGACACCCTTCATGATGCTGACACCCTTCATGATGCTGACACCCTTCATGATGCTGACACCTTTCACGATGCTGACACCCTTCATGATGCTGACTGACATCCTTCATGATGCTGGCACCCTTCATGATGCGGACACCCTTCACGATGCTGACACCCTTCATGATGCTGACACCTTTCATGATGCTGACACCCTTCACGATGCTGACACCCTTCATGATGCTGGCACCCTTCATGATGCTGACACCCTTCACGATGCAAACACCCTTCATGATGCTGGCACCCTTCATGATGCTGACACCCTTCATTATGCTGACACCCTTCACGATGCTGGCACCCTTCATGATGCTGACACCCTTCATGATGCTGACACCCTTCATGATGCTGGCACCCTTCATGATGCTGGCACCCTTCATGATGCTGACACCCTTCATGATGCTGACACCCTTCATGATGCTGACACCCTCCATGATGCTGGCACCCTTCATGATGCTGACACCCTTCATGATGCAGACACCCTTCATGATGCTGACACCCTTCATGATGCTGGCACCTTTCACGATGCTGGCACCCTTCATGATGCTGACACCTTTCAAGAAGCAGCAGTGGCATATTGCGGCGCTCATTAAAGTAGCTAGGATTGGCCAGAACCGTGTATATTTACAACGTATATGACCGTATATTTGGTGATTACCCTGCCCAGAAATACTATAAATATATGGTTTATGATTTTGGCCAACCTTACAAATAGCGGCAACCAAATAATACAGCCACAGGCCTGTTAGACAAGAAAACAGACACAAAAAAGCACCCGCAGTTGCCACAACATCCTATGTCCCTCCACGAACTAGGAAATGCCAATACTGTAGCAAACTACCATGAATACTACCAGACCCTTATCAAAATGGCAGTGCCAATGGAGCCGCTAGCAACGCTTACCTAACAGCATCCTATGTCCCTGTTAAAACCAAGTGCATCACTATGAAATACAGAACAGGAGCTCTGTACAACCAAAAGCATGTAATATGGCTTAAGCACTCGATTAGCCTAACTTGCCCCCTCTGCCCTTACCTAAACAGTGCTCTGCATATCCTTTCTGGAGGCCAACACACGGAAGTGAGAAAGAGAGTGATCGCTGAGAGACACAATTTAGCATTCATGCAACTCAGCATGAAACAAAAAAGCACCCGTGCTGCCTTTAGTTGTCCCTTTTCTGTCCCTTTTTCCTCTCTTTTTTCTTTTCTATTGGTGGAGGAGTTTTACGCTACCCGGTACCAAAGTGGCTCCTTTTTCTTGATTGATGTGAGGAGTGGTTTCTCACTGCCTGCACACTTTTTACTTTCTCTTTTCACCGTTGTTGCCTTTAGCTGTCCCTTTTCTGTGTTACTATTCATACAGTATCCAAGTATCCAGTATAGAACTGGCTCCTTTCCCTTAATTAATGCGGGGAGTTTCCCTTATTGGCCTGCAGTATTTTTTCCTTATCTCATCTTGACACAAAAACAGTAGGCAAATGGAAGCAAAGCTCTCCCTCAACTCACAGTTTTGCAAAGGCTGTACTTCAGCCATCTTCCTTGCGTGCGGGTAGTAACCTCTTCACTAACAACTAATATATTTAATTGCAACCTAAACTGCATTGCGCACGACCAGCTTCTATTGCGTCTTCATCCACACACACACCCACACCCACCCACCCAACCACCCACACACACCCACACCCACCCACACCCACACCCACACCCACACCCACCCACCCACCCACCCACCCACACACACACAACCCACCAGACCAATCAGTTGTGGCAAAAACAAGCCCAAGCCCAGGCTGGCAAAGCCGCCAAGCAACACGCCGCCTCCCACAAACGCACCAATACCTGTGCACATCGTCAAAGGCACAAAAGGGGACGCAGCAGGCTATCAAAACAGGTGACAGGCAAAGCACATAGGTTGAGCAGCCATGCCAGGCTGGAGGCCTTTGTAGTCCAAACTAAACTAAACTAAAGCACATAAGGTAAAACCAACAGGCCATCAAAACAGGTTTCAAACATCAACGTGAGTGCACATTGCAAATCACCGCGTGAGTGCAAAATCAACGCGTGAGTGCAAAATCAACATGAGTGCAAAATCAACGTGAGTGCAAAAATTAAAGTGAGTGCAAAAATCAACGTGAGTGCAAAATCAACATGAGTGCTCAGTGCAAATCAACGTGAGTGCACTCACACAGCAAACAAGTCGGACAAAGTACGCAGCACAACCGTGCTTTAATGAAACTTCTGCTGACTGTTTTGGTCTAACACGATGCGAGTTATAAGCACCGCTTGGGTCCACAAAGCTGGCGAGTAGGTAGCAAGTGACATACAGCTTTGGCGTAGTGTGTGGCGGATGCTTTACAAACCATGATTACTTTTGCCATCAGAAAGGGCACCCACGCACGGTGTTACACTTCGCTTGTCCAAAAATTATACACACGGAATCACACTTGACTTGCAAACACATACACAGTGCATACACGCACGGAATCACACTTGACTAGCAAACACATGCACAGTGCATACACGCACAGAATCACACTTGACTTGCAAACACATGCACAATCTGTACGCGCACGGAGTCACACTTGACTAGCAAACACATGCACAGTGCATACACGCACGGAATCACACTTGACTAGCAAACACATGCACAGTCATACACGCGCGGAATCACACTTGACTTGCGAACACATGCACAATTTGTACGCGCACGGAGTCACACTTGACTTGCAAACAGATGCACGGTTTGTTCACGCACGGTGTCACACTCTGTGGATAAATGCACAGTGCGTACACGCACGGTGTCACACTTGACTTGTAAATAAATGCACAGCGCGTACACGAACGGTGTCACACTTGACTTGTAAATAAATGCGCAGTGCGTACACGCACGGTGTATACCTGACTTGTAAATAAACGCATTGCGTACACGCACGGTGTTGTCACACTTTGCAAACCAACGCTGCGCACACACGCACGTGTTGGCTATGAGGAAGGGCACCCACAGGAAGGACGATGCAAATGCATTGCAACAGCGCAAAGAGAGCATGTTTAACGCGCACTTGCCGGATATGAGGAAGGGCACCCACAGGAAGGACGATGCAAATGCATTGCAACAGCGCAAAGAGAGCATGTTTAACGCGCACCTGCCGGATATGAGGAAGGGCACCCACAGGAACGACAGCGCAAATGCATTGCAACAGCGCAAAGAGAGCATGTTTAACGCGCACGTACCGGCTATAAGGAAGGGCACCCACAGGAACGACAGTGCAAATGCGCCAAAGGACAGAGCCCCACCAATGGCAACTGCAGCAAAGGTGAGGCCTATGATGATGGGCCCTGAGGAGACAGCAAAAATAAAACGAGAACTGAAATTTGGCGCTGGAAATGGGGAGTTAGATTTTAAAAAGTACGATGAAGGAATAGGGAGGTCTGTAATGAGATGGCTCTGGGAGATAAGGTCAGGGACGTAGTTTCATTTGCAAGAAAATTGATCAAGGAAGTGCAAACATACACAATCACAGGGCAAGATACTTGATTCTTGATTTGCTGAGAGCCTGGCCTCATATGAACATAGGCTTGGCCAGAGTTGCACGTGTTTATAGATTATCCTGCCCAAATTTTGTTACAGACATCGTAGATGAATGGTTCTGGTGAACCCAAAATATGAAGGAACAACGCTTGGCGAGGCGTGGTTATCATTGACGGGGCCTAGTCCGGAAAATGGCAGAGAAGTTGGCGGTGATAATTTCGGAAAAGGACACCGCCTGTACGCTTATGGGAAACTATGAAAAAAGGACACCGCCTGTACGAGTATGGACACCGCCTGTACGCTTATGGAAAGAGGACGCCGCCTGTACGCTTATGGAAAGAGGACGCCGCCTGTAAGCTTGTTGCGGTCTGTGATGGTGCAACATGTGAGCGGGGGAAGGTGTCATGTGTAGGGTTGGCCAGAACCATATATATACAATGTATATACGGTGTTTTTGGTAGGGAAATCATCAAATATACGGTCATATACGGTGTATATATACGGTTCTGGCCAACCCTAGTCATGTGTAGGGTTGGCCAGAACCATATATACATATTTGGTGTATATACGGTATGTTTGGCAGGAGAATCACCACATATACAGTCATTATACACAGTGTATATATACACGGTTTGGACCAGCCTAGTTACGTGACTAGGCTGAATTTGTGCATTGCAGAAATGTGACATCTATTACTACTACTACAACTACTACAACTACTACTACTACTACAACTGCTTATCAGAATTGTGAGTCCAACCGAAGATACTTTTCACGCTTTTTGCCGCTTGGCTTACCAATGCTCATACTCACAGCAAGGTCGATACTAGTGTTTTTTCCCCTAGGAGGGTCAGAGAGTGGTCAACGGGGTAGGTCTCCCGTGCGCATTCACATGTGCGGGGACGTGCACATCACAGCATGTTTTTTCCATACAAGGGTCAGAGAATGGTCAACAGAATGGCTCGCGTACGCATTCACATGTGCAAGGACGTGCACTTCATCACGGAGCCTGCGCAGTGCCTTTTTTGCCTTTGATGTTACCTAGGGTGGCTGCCAAGTTCATTGGTGCAGCTGTCGAGGCCTTGGTGATCCAAAGCAAACGTACAGGGCTGGCCAGAACCATATATATACGGTGTATATACGTTATTTTTGGCAGGGAAATCACCTAACATATGGTCATATACGGTGTATATATACGGTTCTGGCCAACCCTACAAACGTACCTATACCTCGTTCTCATAGGTTGAGCAGCCATTCCAGGTTGAATGCCTTTGTAATCCAAACTAAACTAAACGTACCTATGGTTGCTGCCAGGCCAAGTAAGGGCAATGCAGCAACGGCCAAGGTCGGCAAGATGCTGTCCCTGCTTAAGCTGAATTTGTTGCCTGCACACAGGTGTAGCAGCGGACACTGTGCAGGTTGACAGGTGGACCTAGGTACGTGTTTTTACACTGACAATGAGTAGGTCTCCCGGTGTCGTACGAAAGAACTGAAGCAAACATAAAACGGTTTGTATGAAGCCTTTGAACGGAATCAACTTAACTACTAGGACGCTTCAACATCCTCCACAACACGTTTCCAGGGAGGGCCGGTCGAGCAAGCGTCCAAAAGTGTTTGCCATCGTGCATTCAGCCACCCACACCCACACGCCATCAAATTGGAAGCACTTCAGTTTGGAGCTGACGTCGTGAACTGCCAGAGGAAAAGATATGCTTGTGCTCATCCAGTTGTTGCCTTAGATTGCTCATCTAGTAAGATGTCCTAGTTTGAACTTGACAAGACGAAATGCACCGTCGGGGTTTGAATGTGACAAAGATCTTTGTGGATTGTAAAACACCTAGAATCACTGAATTGTGGTGCTCTGGCAAGCTGGACACAACACACCGGTTCAATTTAGGTTTATTGGGTTCACACGGGTTCGACCAAAACTAACACTTTCCCTGACTTGCCGCTTCCAAGCTTTACAGCTTTGACAAGCCTTGAAGGGGTTAGCCAACGTTATGCCTAGGGTGGCCAGAACCATATAAAAAAACAGAATGAAGTGTATGTGACCGGGTGTGTGACATTCCCCTGCTCATACCTTGTTAAACCGTTTGTACACCGTGAAAACGGTCTGTAATACACATATCAATACACGATTCTGGCCAACTTTAAGCACGGGAGCAACATACCCAGGTCTGTCACTCTCCATCACTCACCATCACTCACCATTCAGGGTCACGTCGATCATCTTTCCACGTTGCGAAATGCTAAACCCTTCTTTCTCATTCCCTCCTCCCTTGCGGGCACAGGCAATAGTGTGCCTGTCTCTCCTGGCGGTATGGCTACTGCTCGTGCTCAAGCTGGAACTGTGGAATTGACATGCGGAATGCTTCAGGTTGCACGCACCAACATAAGTCTGCACGCGCATGTTGCCTTGGTGCTATTACAAGGTGAAAAATAACCCAGACACATACTGCTGCGGATTAAGGAGCGCACCGGCATGTGCCTGTTCAAAAAGTGGCCACGTTCTACACGGGCACGAGCGGACAGATAATGAAGTGCGCACCTTAACAAATAACGCTCCCTTCTTTCCACGGTTGCAGGGCAAGTGCTGCTCGTTGGTCTCAGGGTAGGTAGTTTTACAGTAGAAAGGGAGATCACAGGGGCATTGCATAAAGGGCAAGGTCCACGCATGAACCCAAATACTCTTGCATTCATTTTGTAGGATTATGGTTTCAGGCCCAGAGCGACACGATAACTAATTATCCAATTACGAAATAAAAATGCTCAAGTCTGTGGTCCAGAACAAACATGCTGCCAGGGGTGCTGCTACGAGAAGGTGCCCCCCCCTCCGCGCCTTCTCTAAGCACGTCCCACACCAAGGAGTCACTGATCCCGAGACTACCCTGGCAGACAGAAGGTTGTCTGTGCGGGCAGATAGCTTGCGTGTGGGAGTAGCCCCGGAAAACGATTTGTTGACTACAAGCACCGACGGTAGCAGGGGACGCTGGTTCCAGCACCTCTTTCCGTTCAACAGGGGACAGCAACAGTAAGTGCAAATGCTCGCCAGTATTGTCAGTGTGTGAGTAATCAGAGCTGGCATAATTCCGATTCCGGAAGGCACTCAACGACTCAGCATCTTTTTCTTGTGCACACACAGGGTGTCAACAGCGGAGGCAGAGGACCAGGAGATTCTTTCGTACATGCAGGGTCAGAGTCAAAAAAAGCACTACATGTGAGTTGACAGGATACGGTTTGGGGGTGAGGGATGGGCATTTTGCAGGGTAGTCTTTACTGAGTGTGATACATAAATAGATATAAAGGCTTTACAAATGCATCGGAGACATCACTAGTATTCTGCTGTCAGGTTGATGAGACAGGCTCGTTGCAAAGCATTCAGCGCACGCTGCAGCTGCGTTAGCCGTAGTGCTGCCAGTTTAACTCCTTTAAGCATTGGCCTACATCAATTCAGTGAACGGACTGGTTGGTCTTAAAATACAGTGCAAGGATGATCCGAAAAGCATTCTGTACACGGTCCAATCCGACTCATCCTATGCTTCCAAATAAATGAACGTTATCTTGTATATAGCGTACCCTCACAAACACTTCCTGATAAATGCTTTCAGATGAGCTTTATGTGGTTCATTGCACGACTTCACTTACAACACGGACGTTAGTAAACAAAGCAACCAAGCAGGGATACCAGGACAAGGTCAAGAGCTGTACTTCATGTTGCTGTTTTTTCTTACCTACCTTCATGTATGGTATTAAATCTTAAACAAAATGCATTCCCTTTCTTCCACAGGTACACCTCCCACTTGTTCAGGCGTGTTGCACTGGAGCCAAGGAAGCAGTAGATGCAAATGCAATGCCAGCCTTCTCTTTGTGCAGTGTCTGGTAATGGGAGATTGCAGGATGGCGTATTCTGTAGGGCAAGGCAGAGGCAGGGGGCGCTCCCAAATGTTGCTAGTTGTGTTGCTCTCACTCTTAATTTAGTACTTGTCGGGAGTTGTGTAGAGAATAATTGGAACGTGACGGTATAAGTGACTTTTCGTGGCCACCATGCCTCTCATCTTGCCTTCCATTCATTGTTACCTGACTGATATCTGTTAGTAAGCGGCATCATTTTAGAAGGGTTTGTACATTAGCCTGTTGTGTGTAGTAAAGTTGTACAGAGACATGATGCATACATGCCCAGCGAAAAATGTATACTATTAGTTGCGTGTGTCGCACTGTACATGTAGGTAAGCTTTGAGGCGACTATCTGTATGCAATGTTGAATGCCATGTGTTAAACGTCGACGTTCATCCACTTAGTGTAATCCTCGTGATCAAGTTTCTTGCTTGCTAGCATAATGTGTTGTGGGTATGATTTAAAAGTGTGCGCTCTTTTTCCTCGGAAGAACCCTTTGCTTATTCACTCTTAATTGCTTTCATACCTTGAATTGATGGCCTTGAATAAGTGAGCGTATTTATTTTCCACGCACACACCTGTAAATCTGGCGCAATGTCTAGACACGTATGCAGGCAGTGTTGGCTAGTGAACGGGAGATAAAGGGAATGGAAAGTTAATGTGGCTTGTATGGACTGTTGAAGGCTTTTTTGCCTGAAACCGCCAGCACATCAGGATGAGAGTAAGGTAAAGTAAAAACACCTTCGGCAAGGATTAGGATAAATGACTGTTATAGATGAAGCCACACAACATCCCATCGTGTCAAAGAGGAGAAGAATCACAAAGAAAGAGTATCAGGCCCAAAGTTAGCAAAAAGCGTTGAGAGACTGGAGCACTCATAGCTGCACACACTGCTGTATAACAGCCAGGCAACAAAACAAGAAGTTCTCCTGCAAGACAACTCAGCACCACTCCTCACATCATGACCACCACAAAAAGAGAGACGGCTGGTTGGTTCTGCCTTGAAACACATGCTGTGCAGTCCGTGGACCCCCACCGCACCAGCTCTTTGAGTGCAAAGGTTCTCCTTTGTTTACATCACCTTGCTTTTTTTTGTGGCTGGCCAAGACCAGTCAGCAGCCGATCAGCTTAACAACCTGGCTGCTGAAGGTCAACCCTAAGTTGTAACCATGGTTACAGGTAACCATTGTAACCGCTGCACCGCTCCACGCTGTACCGCTTCACACTGTCGTGCTGCACAACTACTACTGCATGGGCCACCCCCGACCGACCCAGGCCGCCAACCCAACCCCCCCTGTTGCCACGACCGGAAATCTCTGAAGCAGCTTGAGCATTTAGCCATGCACACCGCCAACCCCCCCTAAAAAAATAAAAAAATAGAGCCACTGTACTCGTTGCAGTGGCTCTCTCAATTTTTGTCGGGTCTGGCGACCTGTGTTGGTTATGCATGGTTATCAGGAGACCAGCCTCGCCGTCTCCTCTTCACGTGGCCCTCGCGAGGGGTGTCTGCGCCAGCGGACTCTGCGGGTCACGCACGGGCCCTCGTGGTCCTCCCTCACCTGCTGCCGCCGAGCAGTGGTTTTCAACTTTCTGGGGTCCGCCCTCGGGTCCCCCTCCTCCCTCCCTTCCTCTCCTCTCTTCTCTT
>Ga0307945_1002043_pt1 | contig 16169 bp, 17 predicted proteins | sample OrgLakmetagen228_FD_201818 | JGI IMG/M metagenome (GOLD analysis project Ga0307945, IMG submission 201818) | Saline water microbial communities from Organic Lake, Antarctica - #228 | ecosystem: Environmental > Aquatic > Non-marine Saline and Alkaline > Saline | place: Antarctica: Organic Lake...
ATTACCAAAATCTGCTGTGTGCCTGGAGACTGGATACGTATTTAATGCGGTTCATGCAGTTCAAAACATGTATTCAATTGCCAGTGCAGTTGAATGCAACTTGCTGTTGCCCTCTTCAATCGAATGCAGCTTGCTAGTGTCCTCCTTCCTTTTTGTTTTGCACTCTTGTTGCTACAGTGCACACACATGTGTGTGCCTTTCAGTGTTGTGCACATACGGCGTCATTCAAAAATGGCACCGTAAGTAACGATCATAGTACTATTTTCACCGTCAATTTGACATAATTACGCCGTCAGCGTCATTTACCATTGACGCCGTCAAGCGTCAGGTGCACAACACTGGTGCCTTTGCAGAATGTAATGTCTGGCTTTGCACTAACATGTGTGCCTTTGCAGAATGTAATGTCTGGCTTTGCACTATCATGTGTGCCTTTGCAGAATGTAATGTCTGGCTTTGCACTAACATGTGTGCCTTTGCATAATGTAATGTCTGGCCTTGCACTAACATGTGTGCCTTTGCACAAGCATGTGTGTGCCTTTGCAGAATGTAATGTCTGCCTTTGCACTAACATGTGTGTGCCTCTGCAGAATGTAATGTCTGCCTTTGCACTAACACGTGGGTGCCTTTGCAGAATGTAATGTCTGGCTTTGCACTAACATGTGAGTGCCTTTGCACAAACATGTGTGTGCCTTTGCAGAATCGTGGCGCGCTCGGACATCTTCAAGCCCTTGTTTGCCGATCAGTATCAAGACTTTATGTCTAAAGAGCTGGTGAGTCTGAGCGTGTATGTATGTATGTTTGTATGTATGTATGCACTCACTCACTCACTCACTCACTCACTCACTCACTCACTCACTCACTCACTCACTCACTCACTCACTCACTCACTCACTCACTCACTCACTCACTCACAGGCTGCGATGCAAGCAGCCGCGGGGGTCGTAGAGAAGAAGAAAAAGAAAAAGATCACTTGGAACATCAAGTACCTGTACGACGGTGATTGTCCTATGTGTAACTCCTTGAAGACAGTGTTAGAGCGAAAGGTGTGTGCGTTTGTGTGTGTGTGTTTGTGTAACTCCTTGAAGATGGTGTTAGGGCAAAAGGTGTGTGCGTTTGTGTTTGTGCGTGCTTGTGTAACTCCTTGAAGATGGTATTAGAGCGAAAGGTGTGTGTGTTTGTGTGTGTGCGTGCTTGTGTAACTCCTTGAAGACAGTGTTTAGAGCAAAAGGTGTGTGTGTTTGTGTGTGTGCGTGCTTGTGTAACTCCTTGAAGATGGTATTAGAGCAAAATGTTTGTGCGTTTGTGTTTGTGTGTGCGTGCTTGTGTAACTTCTTAAAGATGGTATTAGAGCAAAAGGTGTGTGCGTTTGTGTTTGTGTGTGTTTGTGTAACTCCTTGAAGACAGTGTTTAGAGCAAAAGGTGTGTGCGTTAGTGTGTGTGTGCGTGCTTGTGTAACTCCTTGAAGATGGTATTAGAGCAAAAGGTGTGTGCTTTTGTGTAACTCCTTGAAGACAGTGTTAGAGCGAAAGGTGTGTGCGTTTGTTTGTGTGTGTTACGGCATCAATGCTTGCGTTACTGTGAAATACAGGGAGATCTGCTGACGCGCACATACAAACAAGCACAGACATGCACTCACGCACGCACATGCACACGCCCGCACACACACATAAACGCACATGCATATTTACATATACTATATATGCACAGGATAACGGCCGCAACCTTATCTGCTTTGTAAACATCGCGGACGACAGCTACAACCCAAAGAAGCACATGGGAGTGACGTATGAAGACGCAATGGAGACCATCCATGCTATTTACCCCTCTGGAGAGGTGAGAAATGGAGTCAGCGATTGGAAGAATGGATCCAGTTCTTCTCTGGAGAGGAGAGGATGGACTCAGTGACTGGACAGGGCGAGGTTGAGAGTATGCCAGAGTAAGATTGGAAGTGGGCATGTATTTGTGCATTGCGTATAAATGCTCTTGTGTATATGATAACTCTTATAAGAAATGAGGCTCTTGCAGGACTCACGAGTGGTTGTATGCAATGTATTAATGCCTGGCGGCTAAAAGTGGGACAATCATAATCTGTCAGTGTCACGTGTGCACTTAACATCATGGGGCTGAAAGTTACACACACGCATACACACACACCCAAATGCGTGCTAGCACGCGCACACACGCATGCAAGCACACGCATAAACGCATGCGCATGCACGAGCGCATGCGCGCACACACACACACACACACACATACACACACACACACACTCACACTCAAACACACACTCACACTCACACACACACGCACACGCACACGCTCGAATTACCACACACCCAGGTCATTTCTGGCACTGACGCCCTGAAGGCCTTATTCAACGAGGTCGGCCTCGGCTGGATCACGAAGCTGACAGAGCTGCCCCTGTTCTCAGCCATTGTGGATGCGCTGTACAACTTCCTGTCCGCTAACCGCCTCAAGTAAGTAGCGAAAAAGATGAGTTACGAACCGATTGCTTTTGCAACCGGTAATTGCGGTTCAGTCATTGTTGACGAGCTGTACGACTTCCTGTCCGCCAACCGCCTCAAGTAAGTGGCGAAAAAGATGAATAATGAACCGATCGCTTTTGCAACCGGTAATTGTGGTTCAGCCATTGTTGACGTGCTGTACGTCTTCCTGTCAGCCAACCGCCTTAAGTTAGTGGCAGACAAAATGATCTCTCTGCAAATACATCATGTGTGCTATATAACGCAGCAGCAATACCTGGAATTGCTTGTCCGCCGACTCTAAAACCTTTGGTTCAATGAATAGATCCGTTGTACTTCTGTTCTGTTGAATACATTCATCAGAACAAGTGGGCAACAAGCGCCTCTTTGCAGTGCTTGTGTTTGATGGGTGCATGATTTGCATGGCGACATGCAGCTTTTTGTCTTGCTCGTGTTTGCTGGAGAATCCAGCGCCAGCGTGACGTGACGAGCAGTACTCACAACTTGTGGGCGTCATAGGAACAGCATGCCCCAAATCATCCCTCCATGCAAGTTAGACGCTGCTGCCTCCTAGCCGAGTACATTATCACTTGCTTCACATGTGTGTGTGTGTGTGTGCGTGCGTGCGTGCGTGCTTGGGCAGCTTCTGGGTGATGCTGTTTCCCATACACCTATCCTTAAAACAGCATGAACGACAGCAGGCTCACATGCATGACGTGCACACATGTGTTTGTTTGCAGCTTGGGCGGCCTCGGCGATGCCGTCGTCCTCGCCAAGCGCATGGAGCTCAGCCGAGAAGGGAAGAACACTTGTGCAGATGTGGATGAGGAGTGTGCCGTAGAGGAATGGCTGTAGGCTTGTATCAACGTAGCGCACTGCTTCTTTGTTTGAGGAGGCATCGTGCAACGTAGCGCACTTCCTCTTTGTTTGAGGAGGGAATCGTTGAGTTCAGGTTGCACAAACCTCGGATCGTAGCACGGAGTGTTACACAGCAATGCATATGGGGTCAGGGCAATGCTTGCGTCGTACAGGCTAGTCTCGATTTGTAGAGTGAGTAGCCCAGTATGCATCCCAGTATGAAAGTGTGCAGCTAAATGTGCAGCCCAGTGTTTTCAGATAGTGTAGTGCGTAGTGCGGAAGGAGCGTCTTTGCTGTGCCCCTCCTTTCTCTCCACAGTGCACATCTACACACCCCAGTATCTTGAGTCTCCAGAGACCATAGCTGCATCATGCACTTTTGTGCAGAATCTGGGAGGAGTTCTTGCTTGTTCATGAATGTGTGTGATTCCTTTGCAGCAAGAAAGGCAGACGTTGCGTTGCCTTGTACGTGTTCATTCGTGCTGGCTGGTAAGAACTATTGGTGCCTTTATACCTTTTCTTTGCAGGAGTCTGTCTTGAGTATGTAGCCATGTTGTATATGCATGTAAAATTGCGTGTGTGTGTTTGTGTGTGTGTGTGTTTGTGTGTGTGCGTGTGTTCCAGGCCTGTGACTCTCATGTGTGCAGCCCTTGACGTCTACCCTCCTAACCATTCATCTGTGTCTGTATGCCTATTTTATGTTTGTCATTCTAGTTAAGGTGTGTGTTTCCTAAGCGATTTCAGAAATAGTCGGTTTCAGAAAAGTCTGCTACTACTTGTGCCAAGTCATTGTTAGATTGTTTCCTCAATTCTTTAACACGGCATTCTTTTGCTCATCGTGCAAGACACGAGGCATGTCACTGCTTCTGTCTTGATTGACTCTGTACATTTGTGTATGTTTTGCGTATGACATTGGACAGGTTGCAAAACAGAAAGAAAGACTAGGAGGTATTTCAAATGTGTGTGTGTGTGTGTGTGTGTGACTACTGCGGTAGCTTTATTTCATTTCTTGTGCCAGAACGAGTCTGTTCTTTTTCTGTTCAGCCCACATAAATACCTCCTCTCGTTTGTCAACGTGCAGATGCGATGGATTTTGTCTGTTCACCTCTTTGCCCTCTGTAACGGTTGTTACAATGGCTTGTTCATTCGCTCGCTGGTTGGCTTCTGTGAGCCACGAATTACCTCTCATGCTTGATTACTTCAACGCGAATCATCTGCGTGCTGGTTCTTGTCCCCTGGGAACATAAGGAGCTTTAAATTTCAATGTTAATAAGGGTTTGACAAAAAAAGGCCTTCAGTCAAGAAGTGCGAGGGCTAGTCTGCGCATAATAATTAAGTAGTTTATGGAGCAAATTACAAAGCTTGTTGTTGTGGCTTAAAAAAGTAGATAAATCGTGAGCTCCTGTTTCCGGTGGAGATAAATCACGTGGGGATCAACACAGTGAAAACGAACAAGGGTTACAAGGATGCCTACAGCCCGAGTCTCTATCTGATGGCAATTGGCTGGTGAAACAATATTTACAGTGGAAACGAACATGCTGTTCATCCTGGATATCAGCATCACACAGATCATCATCACAGGTAGGGGTAGGGGAGTTACTTTGATTCCTTGTCCCTGTCTTACAACGTAGGGTGTGGACACGAAGTCTGAAGCGAGCTGGACTGCGAAAGACATCACGAGGTAGATTAAGAAACATGTATTTGGCCCCAAACGGATAAGTTCTTGCTGCTCAGGTCTCGAATGCGTTCAATGGACTGCAAGGTAGTGCAATGTTCAATCAGAAAATGCTGAGAGCCACACAGGTTCATGTCCTCGCGCAGTAAACAAGAAAGCAGTGACGTATCACAAGTGGTGTGGGAGTTCTGAGAGTGGTCCTAGAGGTTCTCTTTTTTCTATCCCCTCCTACTTGTACAAGGATTTGGACAAACATGTGTTGAGGAGTTTCAGCAGGTTCAGATTGCGTGCACACCATTTGAGAGTGGAGTTTTGCAAATGGCATGGTGGTTCTAGCATTTGTGATAAATGTGAGTGTGGAGAAGTTCAAGATGAGAAGCATGTGCTTTTCTTCTGCAAGTGTGTTGATTTATTCCTTCTTGGCTTGTCATCACAGTATCACTGATTTTGAGATCAATGCATTCCTGAATCAAGACTCATACAGACTCCTCAAGTTTGTCAGATTTAGTTTCAATTTTCGACACTGGTTGATTTTGTCTTACCGGCCAATTGCCATCAGCCAGAGTCTCGGGCTGTAGGACATCCTTGTAACCCTTGTAACCCCAAACGGATGTAAGGCAAATGCGTGACCAGATCCTTATCCCAATTGGTGATAAGTGGAGTGTTTGCTGAGGGGAATTCTAATGCGGGGATTGGATTTTTGCATGCACGGTATATCTTTTTCCAGTACTCCAAGTGTCTCTCCCATCTCCCGATCTCCTGAGGTCTACGACAAAACATCTACTCCATTTAAGTTTGCAAAGAAAATAGAGAAGAGAATAAGAACGCAGATAGAGCAAGGTAAGGGACGGTTACATGTTACATCTATTTATGCCTCAGGGGGCATATTAGTGGAAGCTTAGAATCAGCCTGCAACCTTACTGATTTGATAAGGGGAAACAGTTAATGAGAACGCAGATAGTGGTGTAAACACAATTGACATGGATTAGGAAAGGACTTTGTGTTCTGTACCACCCAATGGATGCAAAGCCTCACAACATCCCACCTGAGACACACAGTAGTGGCCACATAAATGGGAGAAGCCTTTCTTGAACAGGCAACATGCTTCTAAGCAACAACTCAAACTCTCAGCAAAACACTCTCACGACACAGTGAACCACAAAAAACATTGAACTCTTTACGTTCATGTGATCCCGCACACAGCTCTCAACGGCATTAAAAATCCTCACAACATGATGTTACAGTGGAGAGGCATCACAGATCATATCGAGATGGCATTTCCAGGAAGTGCCTAGATGCACGCCAAGCAGGGGCAGCTTGCACACTAAGTTAGGATTAATCTGTAGTGACAACACAGTCAGCATGGAAAGAGGAAAGAGCGTTTCATACTAACACACAGAACCAAACACAGATGCAATGGCTCACATACATTATGCCCTTGACAACATAGCTACGCTGTACACGTGTTCATAGTTGTGTTCAAGTTTCGGTTGAGGGGACAAGAATTGGGAGTTTAAGGCAAAGCACAGCGCTCAGAATTTGATCCTTGCTGCTGCTCCTGCTGCTGTGCTGCTGCCGGTGCTGCTACAGCTGTTTAGGATAATGACGCAGCTACCACCGCAGGTCAGCAAATGCGAACAAGCCTCTGGTTGTCCTATGTGCGAATGGGCCTGCCCTCTAACTTTGTGCTGGACACACACACACACACACACACACACACACACACACACACACACAGACACACACACACGCACACACACACACCATGATGGACAATGCCACCAGCGACAATGTGCCGAGAAGAGTTCCGAGCCCATCAGCTTTAGAGGGCCAATGGATTGACCTGGGTCTTCGTGCAGAAGAAAGAGAACTTAGCCCGCGTTGCCTTGCTCAGCAGCTGCCTGTCCTACCACGGACCTCTATGCAGCTAGTGGACTCCTCACTTTTTCAACAGTGCTTTACATACGCAGCCTAGAAGTCACACTTTTTGACTGATGGCTTATTCTGTGACTGACGGCTTACTACTCTGTGACCTCTGTGACCTCTATGCAGCTAGTGGAGTGCCGGATACGTTTGGAGGAGGGGCTTTTCTCTGCCATGACAAAGTCCAAGGAGGTGAATACGCTATGAGCCTCAGCAGGGCCATGCGCATCTCCACCTGCAAAGGAATACAGAAGGAAGGTACGATGACTGGACCTAAGACATCATTACAGCTCACTATTTATGAGAAGCCGATCCATTTGAAGCTGACAAAAACTTTTTAAAATGTTGTTTGGGGCAACGTGGCCTAGATGTGCCACTTGCGTGCATGGGAAGAAGTTAGGAAACGAGACTTCATGAATCACGACAAGGCACAAAGTACAATTTGCACCTCCGAAGCACTAGAAAAAAGCTGGCGTTCCCCATTCTTTTTGGTGAAGGAGTTTTACAGTACCCGGTACCAAAGTGGCTCCTTTTCCTTAATTTTGTGGGGAGTGGTTTTCCCGCTGATTAGCATCCCTATGTTTTGATTAGGGTCACCTTTAATTACCATTCCCACCTATCAAAAGTGGCTGATTTCCCATAATTAATGCGGGGAGTGGTTTTCACTGTCTGCATGACCTTTCTTTTTCCTTTGGCCGTTACCACATTTAATAACATTATAATTTACATGCCAAGAGATTTCGCACATGTTCCATGTAGGTACAACCTCTCTCCCTCTCCCAGCACACTTTTACACACACACACACAGGTACGCACCCGCATCACCTCCACCGCAACCACAGCTTGCGCCTCTCCCCGTCTCCCAGCACACTTTTACGCACACACACAGGTACGCACCCGCATCACCTCCACCGCAACCACGGCTTGCGTCACCAGCCTGCGCACGCCTGTTGCGCTTGAATGAGACAAACGCTCTTCTGTGATTGCACGAGTGCACTCCCGTGCGGTGATCACAATGTTGTTCACGGGCTGGCCCTGCAGAGGTGTGTGAGTGTGTGTTGTGTGTGTGTGTGTGTGTGTGTGTGCGTGTGTGTGTGTGTGTGTGTGTGTGTGTGTGCGCGCGTGTGTGTGTGCGCGTGTGTGTGTGCGCGTGTGTGTGTACGCGTGCGTGTGTTTGTGTTTGTGAGTTTGTGTAAGAGGAGGGGGGGAGCGTGTGTGTGATTAAAAGAAGAGATGTTGCGTGATAAAAAGGAGAGGTCATGTTGCCTTTAGGTAGGTCAGCAAGGAGAAGTGATTGGATGATTCACTATTGGATGAAAAGTAAAATGATCAAATGATTCACTATTTGACGAAAAGTAAATGATTGGATGACTCACTATTGGATGAAAAGTAAAAACGCTCCAAAGTTCAGGCAGAACGGCTTGTCCCTGGCCTTGGGGGCAAGAGGGCTTGCCACACACACACTATTTCTATCGCCACACAAGCACTGACAGAGGATTGATTTACACACGCTACCACACGCAAACAATGTCACCAGAAATTGCCACACAAGAAATTGCAGCCACACCAGAATTTGCCATACCAGAAATTGCCACACAAGAAATTGCAGCCACACCAGAAACTACCACACAAATTGCCACACAAGCACTAACAGAGGGATTTCCCTCAGCTCCCTGACAGAAGACCCGGGGATCATAATATTTTAGACACAATCCTGTGACGTGAGCCAGGGCTAGTCACACGCATGCACAAAAGGATTGTTACACGCATGCACAAAAGGATTGTCACATGCATGCGCAAAAGGATTGTCGCACACATGCGCAAAACGATTGTCACATGCATGCACAAAAGGATTGTCACATGCATGCACAAAAGGCTTGCCACACGCATGCGCAAAAGGATTGTCACATGCATGCACAAAAGGCTTGTCTCATGCATGCGCAAAAGGATTGCCACACGCATGCACACAAGGATTGCCGGACAGGCCACTGGCCATGTGAGCACCTGATGGTAGTTCAACCGCAATTCTGTGGTGTAGGTTATGCAAGCACAAGGCTTGCCAGGCAGGCCACTGGCCATGTGAACACCTGATGGTAGTTCAACCGCGATGCTGTGGTGTAGTGGTGTAGGTTATGCAAGCACAAGGCTTGCCGGACAGGCCAATGGCCATGTGAACACCTGTGGTAGTTCAACCGCGATTCTGTGGTGTAGGTTATGCAAGCACAAGGCTTGCCAGGCAGGCCAATGGCCGTATGGCCACGCATTGAGTCGCCCATTTTTTGCACTTGACAGCTTTTGACAGGCAGAATGCACGGCACATGCACGGCACAGAAATGCAGACCAACGGCTTAATAATTAATGACCCCAAATGCACGTAATTTTGCAGAAATCCCACCAAGAAGGCATCCACGCTGCGCTGGCGGTCATCGCTTTCATGGCCACTCTAAAGTGCTATTATACTTATCTAATATTAGGGTCGGCCAGAACATTATATAAAGGCCGTGCATTTGACAAAATCCCTGCCAAAATTACTGTATATACACCGTATATGTAGAGTTCTGGCCAACCCTGTTTATTTTGTACCGGGCAAGTAACCACGCGCAGAAAGTTGGTGTTGGTGTGTTGTTGGTCTTGTGCATTCCTATACACACGCAAACACCCAACAGGCGTTGACGCTACGCACAACACTCGCTGGTCCTATGAATGTGTGTGCATTGTGTGCCTCTGAACACATTGGTAACTAAAAAGGGCATACGAATAACGCTACGCACAGTGATTGCTGGTTCTATGAATGCGTGTGCATTGTGCATCCTTTAACACATTGACACATTGTGCTCATCCTCTAACACATTGACACATTGTGCATCCTCTAACACATTGACACATTGTGCTCATCCTCTAACACATTGACACATTGTGCATCCTCTAACACATTGACACATTGTGCGCATCCTCTAACACATTGACACATTGTGCATCCTCTAACACATTGACACATTGTGCATCCTCTAACACATTGACACATTGTGCATCCTCTATAACACATTGACACATTGTGCATTCTCTAACACATTGACTCAACATCCGAGAAATAGCGTTTAATGATGATGCCACTGTCAACTTCAGAGATTTATAACACTTTGACACAAAAACAGGCATACAGGCATAACAGACATACAGGCATACAGGCATACAGGCATACAGGCATACAGGCATACGTATCCACGCTACGCTTGGCAATCGTTGGTCCTATGGCCGCACATGACATGCCTATGTTCTCTTCATTCGTTTGCCAAATCACCCACACGAGTCGCCCAAGTTCTTTTCATTCGTTCCCCAAAGCATCCCCTAGGCATACGTAGCCATGCTACGCTGGCAGTCGTTGATCCTTTGGCGGCACAGAGTTGCCTACGCTCTCTTCATGTGCCTACGCTCTCTCTTCATGTGCCTACGCTCTCTCTTCATGTGCCTACTCTCTCTTCATGTGCCCACGCTCTCTCTTCATGTGCCTACACTCTTCATGTGCCTACGCTCTCTTCATGTGCCTACACTCTCTCTTCATGTGCCTACGCTCTCTCTTCATGTGCCTACGCTCTCTCTTCATGTGCCTACACTCTCTTCATGTGCCTACGCTCTCTTCATGTGCCTACACTCTCTTCATGTGCCTACGCTCTCTCTTCATGTGCCTACGCTCTCTCTTCATGTGCCTACACTCTCTTCATGTGCCTACGCTCTCTTCATGTGCCTACGCTCTCTCTTCATGTGCCTACGCTCTCTCTTCATGTGCCCGCCAAAACACCCACATGAGTTGCCTACATTCATCAATAGTTTCCCAAAGCACCCACCAGGCAGGTATCCACGCTACGCAGGCAGTCGTTGGTCTTGAGCAGCAGCAGCAGTGGACGGGGGACACGCGTGAGCATGCTTGAAATGTCGAGGGCATGCTCCATAGCGTGATCCTAAGGGAATGGAAAAGCATTTATATATATGAATTTCAGCATCCAGGCGATGTCATAAAACGTTGCAGCTCCCAAGGCATTAATTGCAATACGCGTGAGCAATGAACATTGAACACTGAACACCGAACTCTGGTTGCAGTACGCATGAGCACTAAAAAGTGAGGTTGAACATGCCTGGAACGTCGAGGCTGTGCTCCATGTCACTTTCTTCTCCGAGCGGAGAATCACATTGTACGACTGTATTTTCGCTATACTAATATGCAGCCTAGATGGCAAACAATAGTTGTAATGATTACGCGCGAGCATGCCTGAAGCATCAAGGATGTGTTCCATGGCATTTCAAGCACCGAAAATGGAGGCACTGGAAATGCATGCAGCAAGCAAGGGACACGCCAATGGGCCTCGGACACAACTTCGTAAGCACATACCTAGTACGGTGTGCGAATGTAAATATGCAGTTGGCCAGAATTGTATATATTCACTGTGTGTGACCGTATAATTGGTGATTTCCCTGCCAAACATACTGGTTATCAGGGTTGTTCAGTTCGATTTTTTGAAAGCAAGGGTTCGATAAAGTTTGATAAAGTTCTAGAATCCTCGAACTGTTTGAGCAGTTCGATGTGCAATTTCAAAAATGGAGGATTTTTCTGGTTTCCGTGTTCACTACTTGTCCAAAACATGCTTCTGTTGTCTTGAATAGATATACATATATAAATATATACAATATTACAATCAGTGCACACAAAATCACAGCCATCTAGGGCTCTTTCCTGCATATTGGGCTGCAATTTCGGACCCAAAGGTTCGAAAAAAGGGCTTAAAGTTCAACAAACTTTCAATAGCTTGCGAACGGCATATTTAGGGCTCGTTTTAATGCGTGAAAGTCTGCGCACCCAAACTTATGACCAAACCCTGAACTGAACAACCCTGCCGTTTATACACCGTAAATTATGGTTCTGACCAACTTTACAAAACCGGCAGCAAACTACAGCGGACTACTTACCTAAATCTACGCGCCTATGCTCCTCACTGTCTTTCACGTGCAGCCGTGTGCAAATACAAATACGACAGCAAACTACAGCGGACAGCTCACCTGCACCATGCGCCTATGCTCTTCTCTGCCTGTCACGTGCACACGTGCAACCGTGTGCAAATACAAATACGACAGCAAACTACAGCGGACAGCTCACCTGCACCATGCGCCTATGCTCCTCACTGTCTTTCACGTGCAGCCGATCAGGGCTGGAGGCATTCACAACTTGTTCCCAGGGCCGCTGCGTGCATGTGCATATCAAGTGTCATGTGTGTGTGTGTTTTGTGTGTATGAGCAATCCATAGAACTACGACCTAGCATGCACACAGTTATATACTCACGTACACACACTTGCAAACATTGGACACACACAAACACACACACAAATTCACATACATACACACAGGGGGTGTGCATGCCCCCTGTGCATGCGCCCACTCAGCTACCTGGCCCGCAGCCTAAACGCATTCTTGCAGGGCAGCATTGTTTTCCACCATACCTGGGTCAACATGGCCACGAACAGGGGGTACATATCCCCCGCGTTCATTGCTTCTGCGTGCTGCTTGATGGCTACAGCATCCCCATAAATAAGGGCCTGCCATAGCTTCGCATACTCCAGCCTGAACTTGTCATCAATGCGTCGATACAATCCTGGGTACGAATATAAATGTGCATGCAAGCTTTCAGCCTGGACTTGTCATCAATGCGTTGATACAGTCCTGGGTACGAATATAAATGTGCATGCAAGCTTTCAGCCTGGAATTGTCATCAATGCGTCGATACAGTCCTGGGTACGAATATAAATGTGCATGCAAGCTTTCAGCCTGGACTTGTCATCAATGCGTTGATACAGTCCTGGGTACGAATATAAATGTGCATGCGAGCTTTCAGCCTGAACTTGTCATCAATGCGTCGATACAGTCCTGGGTACGAATATAAATGTGCATGCGAGCTTTCAGCCTGAACTTGTCATCAAAGCGTCGATACAGTCCTGAGTATGATGAGAAATGTAGGAGGGTACGTGCAATTGTCAAGCCTGAACTTGTTATGGATGCTGCAAGAAAGTCCTGGACATGAATACGAAAAATGCATGCATTGTCAGCAGCCTGAACTTGTCATTGATGCGGAAATACAGACCTAGATGTGTACCGTCCGTTCACAATCACTTCATGACCACACTTTCAAATAATTAATTAATTTTCGTTTTCTGGCCAAATAATTAATTACCTTCCAAAGTGATCGTAAACGGACGGTATTATAGAATGTAGGAGGGTACATGGAATGCTCAAGCCTTAATTTGTTATACATGCAGCAATACGATATGAGATGTGCATGCAAGGTTTCATCCTAAACTTGTGATCATTGCGGCACATTCACACACATACATCACATACATATGTGCACTGTGCACAATAACATTCCTACATTCACATAGCGGCACATTCACACACATGCATCACATACATATGTGCACTGTGCACATTAACATTCCTACATTCACATAGCGGCACATTCACACACATACATCACATACGTATGTGCACTGTGCACATTAACTTTCTTACATTCACATAGCGGCACATTCACACACACACATACATCACATACATATGTGCACTGTGCACATTAACATTCCTACATTCACATAGCGGCACATTCACACACACACATACATCACATACATATGTGCACTGTGCACATTAACATTCCTACATTCACATAGCGGCACATTCACACATATACATCACATACGTATGTGCACTGTGCACATTAACTTTCTTACATTCACATGCACACTTCACATACATATGTGCACATCAACATCAACATACACCTACACATTCACATACATGTACATTCATATACAAGCTTTCTTCTTTTCGACATGCGTGCTCCCAGCGGAGCACGCAGAACACAGAGGACACTCACACTGAAAGTGGGATGCAAAAAAACACAATTTGCACAAGTTCTACCCCCCATCACATTTACCTGCCCCCTACTAGGAAAAATTCATAGGAAGAGAAATGTTCTCCCCTCAAATTTCCTCTTTTTCTTTTTCTTTGTTCCAATGCTCGAGGTCCTATGATTTCCACGCTCTGCTTCCTTGCACCAACAAACAATTTGTGCGCGGAAAACGTTCCCAAAAGGAAGACAAATGTCTTCTTATTCCTAATTTCTATTTATTTTCAATCAAGGTTCCACCATTTCTGCAATCTGCCTGCTTGCATCCACACTTTCTTACCATGATCGAGTAAGACGAGCTGGGCTTTGCCGTCCTGCGTAGCACAGATGCACACATGGAAGATGTGGCAACATTTTACAGGCACATCCACGTATTATAAATTGTAAGTGAGCAGCATCAAAAATTTTTTTTTGAAGCTGCTACACAGCGTTTTGAGGAAGGAAAGGGACAAGCGCTGGAGAAGAAGCGCGCTCAGAGCAAGAACGGTAATATTTTATTTGAATTAAAATTCATTAAAATTTAAAAGAATTTAGCAGCGCTGGAGAAAAAGCGCGCTCGGAGCAAGAACAGTCAAAAATTAAAATTTTGAATTTATTTAAAAATTAAAGAATTTAACGGTACCCCCATCATACTGCTATGCCAAGTTGGTCCAGAGAGTGCACTGAACGAAACCCAGTGCATTACCATGCCTGCAAAATGGTATAAACAGTGCATGCTAAAAGAATGTCAATGCATTACAATATAACAATTGATTTGTATTGTGGTTCTAAAATGGCTTCAGGACTCTTGGCTAAAGTTGAATCAGGACTTATGAGTCAAGACTCCTGGCTATACTTTCAAGATTATTGTGTCCAGAGCTAAGGACCCCGGCTGCACGTTAATGGTCACAAGGCCATCTCACATTCCCTGTCTTAAATCGTTTGCTTCTTATCTCTGATTGGTCAATCCACACCCACACCCACACCCAAACCCACAACTGCACCTGCACCCACACCCTCACTCATACCCACATCCCCACACCCACACCCACATCCGCACCCGCACCTATATCCGCACCCTTACCCACACCCACACCCACACCCACACCCACACCTGCACCCACACCCACACCTGCACCCACACCTGCACCCACACCCACACCCACACCCACACCCACACCCACATCCACACCCACACCCACACCCACACCCACACCCACACTTATATCCGCACCCGTACCCACACTCACACCCACGCACACACACACACACACACACACACACGCACACACACACCCACACCCACACCCACACCTACATCCACACCCACACTTATATCCGCACCCGTACCCGTACCCACGCGCATCCACACCCACGCACACACACACCTTTTTCCGTACAAGCAGGTTGGCTGCATGAGGGTCGCAGTGCACATCGCCAAACAAGAATATCATTTCGGTGAAGACCTTGGAGATGGTCCGTGACAGCTCTGACGGTTTAACACCCAGGCGCTGCAAGGCAGACAGGTCCATGACGCTCTCTGCGCGCGTGCGACCAGAGCAGTGCACGTGCCGGTGTTCATTTGAAAAAGCTTTGTGGGTTTGACGCACACATGTCGCAATTCAGGCAAGTCTTGAAGCTCCCTGCGTGCAAGCATCCAGAGGAGTGCATCTATAACCTATTCACTTGCTTGTGTTCATGTGTGCTAGTGGAGAATTGCAGTGTGTGCGTGCGTGCGTGAGTGCGTGCGTGAGTGCGTGTATGTGTATGTGTCTGCATGTATCTTCTAGTTGTTTTATCCGTAGGGTGGCCAGTACCGCATGTATACACCGTATATGACCGACCCTATGTAAGGTTAATCCCCTGCTAAAAAAACGGTACATACACCGAGAATACACATACCAAGTATACATATATATACATAAATCGAGTATACATATGCCGAGTTTACAAATACGAGTATACGTATACATACACCGAGTATATATACACCGAGTATACATACACCGAGTATACATACACCGAGTATACATATACATACACCGAGTATACATATGCCGAGTATACATTTACATACACCGAGTATGTATACACCGAGTATACATACACCGAGTATACATATACTGAGTATACATGTACATAAACCGAGTATACATACACCGAGTATACATACACCGAGTATACATACACCGAATACACAAATACGAGTATACATATACATACACCGAGTATATATACACCGAGTATACATATGCCGAGTATACATATGCCGAGTATACATATACATAAACCGAGTAT
>Ga0307945_1002046_pt1:0-5000 | contig 16153 bp, 14 predicted proteins | sample OrgLakmetagen228_FD_201818 | JGI IMG/M metagenome (GOLD analysis project Ga0307945, IMG submission 201818) | Saline water microbial communities from Organic Lake, Antarctica - #228 | ecosystem: Environmental > Aquatic > Non-marine Saline and Alkaline > Saline | place: Antarctica: Organic...
GTTGGTTGAGCTGCTGCAGTTTGGTTGGTTGAGTAGCTGCATTTTGGTTGAGTGAGTTGCTGCAGTTAGGTTGGTTGAGCTGCTGCAGTTTGATTGGTCGAGCTGCTGCAGTTTGGTTGAGTGAGTTGCTGCAGTTTGGTTGGTTGAGTTGCTGCATTTTGGTTGGTTGAGCTGCTGCAGTTTGGTTGGTTGAGCTGCTGCAGTTTGGTTGGTTGAGCTGCTGCATTTTGGTTGAGTGAGTTGCTGCATTTTGGTTGGTTGAGCTGCTGCAGTTTGGTTGGTTGAGCTGCTGCAGTTTAGTTGAGTGAGTTGCTGCAGTTTGGTTGAGTGAGTTGCTGCAGTTTGGTTGGTTGAGCTGCTGCAGTTTGGTTGGTTGAGTTGCTGCATTTTGGTTGGTTGAGCTGCTGCAGTTTGGTTGGTTGAGTTGCTGCAGTTTGGTTGGTTGAGCTGCTGCAGTTTAGTTGAGTGAGTTGCTGCAGTTTGGTTGAGTGAGTTGCTGCAGTTTGGTTGGTTGAGCTGCTGCAGTTTGGTTGGTTGAGTTGCTGCATTTTTGTTGGTTGAGCTGCTGCAGTTTGGTTGGTTGAGTTGCTGCATTTTGGTTGGTTGAGTTGCTGCAGTTTGGTTGGTTGAGCTGCTGCAGTTTGGTTGGTTGAGCTGCTGCAGTTTGGTTGGTTGAGTTGCTGCAGTTTGGTTGAGTGAGTTGCTGCAGTTTGGTTGGTTGAGTTGCTGTAGTTTGGTTGGTTGAGCTGATGCAGTTTGGTTGGTTGAGCTGCTGCAGTTTGGTTGGTTAAGCTGCTGCAGTTTGGTTGGTTGAGCTGCTGCAGTTTGGTTGGTTGAGTAGCTGCATTTTGGTTGGTTGAGTTGCTGCATTTTGGTTGGTTGAGCTGCTGCAGTTTGGTTGGTTGAGCTGCTGCAGTTTGGTTGAGTGAGTTGCTGCAGTTTGGTTGAGTGAGTTGCTGCAGTTTGGTTGGTTGAGTTGCTGCAGTTTGGTTGGTTGAGCTGCTGCAGTTTGGTTGGTTGAGCTGCTGCAGTTTGGTTGGTTCAGCTGCTGCAGTTTGGTTGGTTGAGCTGCTGCATTTTGGTTTGTTGAGCTGCTGCATTTTGGTTGGTTGAGCTGGTACGTGCTGATGTTTTAGTTGGAGCAGACAAAAGCAACGCACACGACAAGAACGAAGTGTGTTGCCCCTTTTTGCTCAAAAACCACACAGCTTTCTGACTCCTGACGTGTGACTTGAATCTTGTTTTTGTTTCTGTTTCTGTTTGTGTTTGTGTGTGTGTGTGCGTGTGTGTGTGTGTGTGCGTGTGTGTGTGTGTGTGTGTGTGTGTGTGTGTGTGTGCGTGCGTGTATGTGTGTCCCCTACCCCCACACGCATTCTTATTCCACCCAACACCCACACCCCACACACATTCCCACCCCAACAACCACGTCAGCCACACCCACACCCACACATTGCACCCAACGCCCACACATTGCACTCAACACCCACACCCCACACACATTCCCACCCTGACGCCCACTTCAGCCACACCCACACCCACACATTGCACCCAACACCCACACCCCACACACATTCCCACCCTGACGCCCACCTGCAAAGGGCCAAAGAGCGCGCAGCGAACAAACGAAAGCAGCGAATCCTGCATCTGACGGCCCATCACGTCACCGTGCACGTCCTGCTCATGATGATGCGTGCGTGCCTCCAGAGGATCAAGCACCGTGCCGCCACCAACACCACCATTGCTGGCGTCAGTGCTGCTGCTGCTGCTGCTGCCTGTGTGTGTATGTGTGCACGCGCGTGTGTGTGTGTACGTGTGTGTGTGTGTGTGCGCGCGTATATCCAACAACACCATTGCTGGCATCAATGCTGCCTGTGTATGTATGTGTGCACGCGCGTGTGTGTGTACGTGTGTGTGTGTGTATCCAACACCACCATTGCTGGCATCAATGCTGCTGCTGCTGCTGCCTGTGTGTGTATCAGTGCACGCGTGTGTGTGTACGTGTGTGTGTGTGTGTTTGTGTGTGCGTATATCCAACACCACCATTGCTGGCATCAGTGCTGCTGCTGCTGCTGCTGCTGCTGCTGCTCTGTGTGTGCATGTGTGCACGTGTGTGTGCGTGCGTGTGTGTACGTGCGTGTGTGTGCGTATATCCACCACCACCATTGCTAGCCTCAATGCTGCTGCTGCTGCTGCATGTGTAAGTGTACGTGTATGTACGTGTGTGTGTGTCTGTGTGTTTGTGTGTGTGCATACATCCAACACCACCATGGATGGCATCAATGCTGTTGCTGTGGCTGCCTGTGTGTGTATGTGTGCACGTGTGTGTGTGCACGTGTGTGTACGTGTGTGTGTGTGTGTGTTTGTGTGTGAGTATATCCAACACCACCATTGCTAGCCTCAATGCTGCTGCTGCTGCCTGTGTGTGTATGTGTGTGTACGTGTGTACGTGTGTGTGTAGGCGTGCGTGTAGGTAGGTGTGCAGGTGTGTGTGTAGATATATGTGTAGGTAGGTGAGTTTGTGTGTATGTGTGTGTGTGTGTGTAGGTAGATGTGTATATGTGTGTGTGCCTGTGTGTGTAGGTGTGTGTGTGTGCGTGTGTGTGTGTGTGTAGGTAGACGTGTATATGTGTGTGTGTGTGTGCCTGTGTGTGTAGGTGTGTGTGTGTTTACGTGTGTGCGTGTTTGTGCGTCTGTGTGTGTACGTGTTTGGAGGCTGCACTATGCATAATTAGTACTCAGTGGCATAGTATACTCACCACTAACTAGCGCAGGCACGCCGTACATGTCAGTAACACACACGTGTATCAACACACACAAACACACACACACACAAACACACACACATATAGACTCTTGCACACCAACCCTAAATCACCTTCTGGGCTGTTCTGGGTCACATTAACCATCACACACACGCATAAACATATGAGCTCTCGCACACACACCCAAAATCACTTTCTGGGGTACATTAACCATCACACACACGCACAAACACATAAACTCTTGCACATACCGTACAGTACCGTAACCAATGCGAGATTTGAGAAGACCTAATTAGTAAAACCCAATGCAAGCAGTGCGAGGGGGGCAACACAAAATAAATAAACAAATGCGAGGGCCATCTGGCCCTCTGAGCTGCACGTGCACGAGTATGCACACGCGTGTGCGTGTGCATGTGTGCGTGCAAGTGAGTACGTGCATGTGTGTGCGTGCACATACGTGTGTGTGTATGTGCGTGCGCATACGTGTGTTCATGCGTTGTGTAAGTGTGTGTGTGCATACAATTGTGTACTTGTGCGTGCGTGTGTGTGCGCGCGTGTGAATACATATGCATACCAGCCAGAGTCATTGCAGCGGCAACTGCCAACCCTTCTTTCTCACACACCCACACCCACACCCACACCCACACCCACACCCGCATTCACACCCACACGCATTCTATATCACCTTCTGGCTTGAGAGCAATAGACGCAAGGGGGTTGACCATAGCGGTGGCCAGGGGGTCATTGCAGCGGCATCTGCCCAGCCTTCACTCACACACACACACCCACCCACACACATTCTAAATCACCTTCTGGCTTGAGAGCAATAGGCGCAAGGGGGTTGACCATAGCGGTGGCCAGGGGGTCATTGCAGCGGCATCTGCCCAGCCCTCACTCACACACACACACACTCACACCCACACGCATTTTATATCACCTTCTGGCTTAAGAGCAATAGACGCAAGGGGGTTGACCATAGCGGTGGCCAGGGTCATTGCAGCGGCATCTGCCCAGCCTTCACTCCCACACACACACACACATACACCCACACGCATTTTATATCACCTTCTGGCTTGAGAGCAATAGACGCAAGGGGGTTGACCATAGCGGTGGCCAGGGTCATTGCAACGGCATCTGCCAGGCCCGCAGCCTGTGGCCTACTCAGCAGCCTGCAGTCAGCCAGCGTGGCCAGTGGCCTAAACATCTGCGGGTGGTGCAAACAAAGGATTGCGCGAGTGTGTGTGGCTGCTTGAACATCTGTGTGTGGTGCAAACAAAGGATTGCGCGAGTGTGTGTGGCTGCTTGAACATCTGTGTGTGGTGCAAACAAAGGATTGCGCGAGTGTGTGTGACTGCTTGAACATCTGCGCGTGGTGCACACAAAGGATTGTGCGAGGGTGTGTGTGGCTGCTTGAACATCTGCGTGTGGTGCAAACAAAAAGTCAGGCCTACTCAGCAGTGGTGCAAACAAAAAGTCAGGCCTACTCAGCAGTGGTGCGAATAGTCAGGCCTACTCAGCAGTGGTGCGATTAGTCAGGCCTACTCAGCAGTGGTGCGAATAGTCAGGCCTACTCAGCAGTGGTGCGAATAGTCAGGCCTACTCAGCAGTGGTGCGATTAGTCAGGCCTGCTCAGCAGTGGTGCGATTAGTCAGGCCTGCTCAGCAGTGGTGCGATTAGTCAGGCCTACTCAGCAGTGGTGCGAATAGTCAGGCCTACTCAGCAGTGGTGCCAATAGTCAGGCCAACTCAGCAGTGGTGCAAATAGTCAGGCCTACTCAGCAGTGGTGCGAATAGTCAGGCCTACTCAGCAGTGGTGCGAATAGTCAGGCCTACTCAGCAGTGGTGCAAAAAGCCAGGCCTACTCAGCAGTGGTGCAAAAAGCCAGGCCTACTCAGCAGTGGTGCGAATAGTCAGGCCTACTCAGCAGTGGTGCGAATAGTCAGGCCTACTCAGCAGTGGTGTGAATAGTCAGGCCTGCCAGTAGGCAAAATGATGACCAGTAAACAGCTACGGCTTAATATGTATATGTATTATTATCAACGGTTATAATTACTGTGGCTTACAAGGGCCCACGTATGGTATAGCATCTCGGGTAGGCAGTGGAGGGTTGACCAGAGCCGTTACTTATGCACCGTATATGACCGTACGTATGGTAATTGCATTGCCAAAAGTGCCATTAACTCATCGTTTGCTCCCTTATTTATGAACATCTACGGCTCTGGCCAATCCTACACTGTAA
>Ga0307945_1002046_pt1:10000-16153 | contig 16153 bp, 14 predicted proteins | sample OrgLakmetagen228_FD_201818 | JGI IMG/M metagenome (GOLD analysis project Ga0307945, IMG submission 201818) | Saline water microbial communities from Organic Lake, Antarctica - #228 | ecosystem: Environmental > Aquatic > Non-marine Saline and Alkaline > Saline | place: Antarctica...
GACAGGAAACCAAGGAACAAGCATACCCCTGCACCTCATTCCCAGGCAGCTTCAGAGGCGTTGCCAAGGAATGTCGTCCAATAAACGAGCACTTACACAACGACCGAAAACCAAGGAACAAGCATACCCCTGCACCTCATTCCCAGGCAGCTTCAAAGGCGTTGCCAAGGAATGTCGTCCATTAAACGAACACTTACACAACGACCGCAAACCAAGGAACAAGCATACCCCTGCACCTCATTCTCAGGCAGCTAAAGAGGCCTTGCCAACATTGCTATCCAACTTACAAGCACTTGAACAGCAACAGAAAACCAAGGAACGAGCCCCCCCCCCTCCCCAACTCATTCCCAAGCAGCTTCAGAGACGTTGCCAACAAAGCTGGCCAGCTCGTGAGCACTTTATAGAACGACTGTAAACCAAGGAACAAGCATACACCCCCCGCACCTCGTTCCCAAGCAGCTTCAGAGACGTCGCCAGGGAAGCCAGCCTGGGAAAGGGCTGGTTTGGGATGTGCTTGTGGGAGGATTCAGCCAGGAGGTTGATAATGCCAGGGCAGGGGTGCGAGAACTGGGAGAAGGCACGCAGCAGGTCAGCCCAGCCCTGTGTGTGTGTGTGTGTTGTGTGTGTGTGTGTGTGTGTGTGTGTGAGTGTCAAAGTGTGGTGTGAGAATGTGTGTTTCAAAGCGTGGTGTGAGAATGTGTGTGTCAAAGTGTGGTGTGAGACTGTGTGTGTGCATTGTGCAGCTTTTGCGTCTTTCTAGGGGCATTACCGACAGTCTTCTTTTCGAGGGTTGTTTTTTAAACTGCTTTGGGCAAACGCCAGGCCCTGCAAAGGAGAATCCTCAGATTGTGAAATTTACTGCACATCAATATCCTCCGCAGCAGCACAGAACTGGGGAGCAAAAGGATAAAGAGGCAAAGGAGAAACCTCAGACCGTGAAAACCAATCTGCACATCAATTTCCTCCGCAGCTCAAGATTTGGGGAGAAAAGGATAAAGAGGCAAAGGAGAAACCACAGCCCGTGAAAACCACTGTGCACATCAATTTTCTCTGCAGCTCAAGATTTGGGGAGCAAAAGGATAAAGAGGCAAAGGAGAAACCACAGACTGTGAAAATCACTCTGCACATCAATTTCCTCCGCAGCACAGAATTGGGGAGCAAAAGGTAAAGAGGCAAGTTACAGCCCGGTTTCTGTCCGCAGAGTTGCGGTATTGAAGTAAGCTAGAAACAAATTTTACAATGAGGCCAAATGGTGGCCTGGTTGGGCTTTGATGAAATCATTACAGAAAGGGCACTTGACGAAAGTCCAATCATGCAGTTATTGTAAAAAGGGGGCAATTACTCACACGTCACTTCATCAAATTGGACCCAATCTAGCTTCAAACTGATGCTGACGTTATAAGCTACCAGAGCATGTGCTTAGATCTAGGTAAGTCACCCTGCATACGAAATGATGCGGAATGACCGGGGCCTGTTTTTGTAGGGCGGTGATAGTGTGGGGGGGGAAGCACTTGTTAAAAACCGACCCTGCATATGAAGAACTAAATGCACATGTGGTGCACCAGTACTCTAAATGGGTGATTTTTAAAATGGCACATTGATTTGCACATCTCGCCAAACACTTGGATTCCTTTGCTTGGTTTCTTTTGCAATGTTTTCCTGTTCAGTATGAGGACTCCAAAACACCTAACAACACTCGACTCAGTGCTCTGAATGATCAGAAGTTGTATCCTTTTAAATGTTAATCGTACGACGTTTTTGCGTTTTCTTTATTTGTAAACAACTTCTTCATTTGTAAACAAATTCTTCATTTGTGAACAACTTAGTACGACGACCCTACATATGGCTGCTCAAAAAGTGGGGGTCACGCCATGCTCAACGAGGTAGGTGGTCATGACTGACAATGGCCGTTTTCAAGCTCACCTGCACTAAAATCTGCATGTCGTGCTGGGCGTAAACTGGCCACCTAGGGAAGCAACACCCTAGGAGCATGCACACACTACATCCATTTTGGGCCCCTGATGAGCCCCTCTGAAATTATATTACCACTCCATGCAGCAATTTTGGCTGGAACTTTAACAGCCGAATTTCACCTCTTCATTGTATTCACTTTGGAGATGCAGCATGGATTTTCAAGGGTGCTGGAATTTGTAAGACGCGGATTTTGGTGCAGTGTGTGAGCAATGATGTTCTGGACTCCTTATATTTCCACAATCTGGAGTGGTTAGGAAAGTATGCCTGATTGAAGCTTGTTGGTACAGGTACAGGTTGTTTGACCTGGAAAAGGTTAGGAAAGTATGCCTGATTGGAGCTTATTGGTACAGGCACAGGTTGTTTGACCTGGAAAAGGTATGAAAGTATGTCTGATTGAAGCTTGGTGGTACAGGTACAACTGTTCGACCTGGAAAAGGGGGAGGGGGTGCAAGGGGACGACCAAACGAATTGCAGGCTTAAATTAAATCAATCTCATTTTAATGAGTGAGATGTTTTATTAAGTGAGTGAGGTGTGTTATTAACTGAGTGAGGTGTGTTATTAGGTGAGTGAGGGGTGTTATTAAGTGAGTGAGGTGTGTTTTGAATTGAGTGAGGTGTGTTTTGAACTGAGTGAGGTGTGTTTTGAACTGAGTGAGGTGTGTTATTAACTGAGTGAGGTGTGTTATTAACTGGGTGAAGTGTGAAAGTGCCTACACTACAGAGACTCAGTTGCAAAAAATACAGTGGCTGTGCATACTCCAAACAGAACACGTATGCATGCGCACAAAGCGCACACAAACTTAAATACATTGCATGCACGCAACCCCACAGCCACACAAACACACCCGCCCTCACATTCACGCCTACACCTACACCTACACCCACACCCACACCCACACTTACCAAGGTGGTGACAAATTTGCCTTTCCGCTCCTCCACCAAAGCAGAGAGTTGGTCCAGGAGCTCAGGCACGTGCAGCTGCACAGGAACAAACATAACGTACACATGTGAGTATTGAATCAATGCTACCAAAAAAGAGAGTTGGCCCAAGAGCTCAGGCACATGCAGCTGCGCAGGAAATAACAACGCGTGAATGATTATTAATCAATGATTAGTTCTACTAAAGCAGACAATTGGTCCAGGAGATAAGGCACATACAGCTGCACATGAATGAGCAAAAGATATGAATACAATTAATCAACCATTATACGCGCAAGTTCAGTCATTTGCATAGAAAAGAACAAAGCATTACGAGTGAGCAAACAAAAGACGCGAGTAGAGTAAAACCACCTCCCACATGAACTAAGGGAAGGGATACCACTTAGGTATTGTGTATGCACTTTGGCATTGCGTACGCACTTAGGCATTGCGTACGCACTTTGGCATTGCGTACGCACTTTGGCATTGCGTACGCACTTGGGCATTGTCTATGCACTTAGGTATTGCGTACGCACTTTGGCATTGCGTACGCACTTAGGCATTGCGTACGCACTTAGGCATTGCGTATTTCGAAAAGAAAACTTTGAGAGTGATCATAGAAACGACACCCCCACATGAATTAAAGAAAGGGATGCCACTGTGGCATTGCGTATTTTGAGTTTTCTCCACCGACCGTAGCAGACAAACAGGGCCTAGCAAAGGGCCTTGAGGTTTCTCCAAAGACCGTAGCGGACAAACAGGGCCTAGCAAAGAGCCATGAGGTTTCTCCACCGACCGTAGCAGACAACAGGGCCTAGCAAAGAGCCACGAGGTTTCTCCACCGACCGTAGCAGACAAACAGGGCCTAGCAAAGAGCCATAAACAATCCATGCATCAAACATGGCCAAATGGTTAATCTATCTCGTTTATATACATGTATATCATCTAGCAATCATATACGCATTGCACCTGTGTACGGAACTGGACTACAATTAATCAGGATAGCTATTCTTCACGGAGGGCGTGCTTGCTGACATATAAGCATTGCACCTGTTGCACATATTGCTGACATATACGCATTGCACCTGTGTACGGAACTGGACTACAATTAATCAGGGTAGCTATTCATCACGGAGGGCGTGCTTGCTGATGAATGAAAGGTACGAAAGGCATGACAGTACCTATATGAAAACATCGTATGAAAATACCTACACGAAGCATGCATTGCTGTTGGAATAGCATACGCCTCAATCCAAACGTGTTAATCTGAAAAGCTGGATGAGCTGCACAAACCTTCTAGGCCAGATCCGTGCGCTAGGTAACAACTATTTTGCATTTCCTCACAAACACTCCACCACGTCATTGAAGGCACAAACGTAGTAGGACTGCACGTGCATCAGCCTCTTATTTATTTATTGCTCGTTATTAACCGGCTGTTTTCAACTCGACAGTGGAACTTTTTTTCGCACCCACATCATCGCCTCGAACAGCACACGCCTAGCAGCCCATTGCCATTTACAGAGCAATGAGAAGCTACCATACAACCTTGCGTGCCACTATGCCTAGGGTTGGCCAGAACTGTATATTTTCCGTATTTGGCCGTATATATATGGTGATTTTCTTGCTAACAATAACGCAGGTACACCATATGCATATACGGCCATGGCCAACCCTATTCCTCCAGTTAGTTATATAACTTTTCTCAAGGTGTGTAACTGGATGAGTGTATAACTAACTGGACGGCTTTACAAAGCACAAGCGTGCCAAATGTTCATGCGTGCTCTTACTTACGTGCACGTTAGGGTTGGCCAAACCAGGGGCGGCTTCTAATTGCACAAATGCGCCAAATGTTAAGCGTGTTTCTACTCACGTGCACGTTGGGGTTGGCCAAGCCAGGGGCGGCTTTTGATTGCACAAGCGTGCCAAACGTTCAAGCGTGCTCTTACTCACGTGCACGTTGGGGTTGGCCAAGCCAGGGGCGGCTTTTGATTGCACAAGCGTGCCAAACGTTTAAGCGTTTCTACTCACGCGCACGTTGGGGTTGGCCAAGCCAGGGGCGGCTTCTAATTGCACAAACGCGCCAAACGTTTAAGCGTGTTCCTACTCACATGCACGTTAGGGTTGGCCAAGCTGCGTGCAAGCATGCCAAGCTGTGATGCCGTTTTGTCAGAGAGGCGGTCCTTCTGTGTGGCCACAACAGCTGCGACGGCCTGCAAGAGTGTGTGTGTGTGTACGTGCTTGTGTGTGTGTGTGTACGTGCTTGTGTGTGTATGTATGTGTGTGTGTATGTGATTGTGTGTGTATGTGAGAATGTGTGTGTGAGTGTGTGTGAGTGTGTGTGAATGTGTACGTGTGCATGTGAGTGTGCAGTTAAAAATTTACATGTACGTGTGTGTGTTCGCTTTGTGTTTTCGTGAATGTGCTTGCATGTTTTTGTGTCTGTATTTGCATTTGTGTATGTTGTATGTGTGTTTGTGTGTGTTGTATGGATGTTTGGTCTGTTTTGTTATGAAGGCAGTGCCCCCTTCTGGCAAGGATGGCTGCTGGAGCTCACACCTGAGGCCTCTATACCACGCAATACAGGATCAAAACGACTCACAACACACTGTGCACGTACATGAACGCATATGTACATGAACGCATATGCACATGAACGCATATGCACATGAACGCATATGAGCATAAATGCATATGCACATGAACGCATACGTACATGAACGCATATGCACATGAACGCACATGTACATATCTACATGAATATATATGCACATGAATGCATATGTACATGAACACGTACGTACATAAACGCATATGCACTTGAACGCATATGTGCATATGTACATGAATATATATGCACATGAATGCACATGCACATGAACGCATATGTACACGAAAACATATGTACATGAATGCATATGTACATATGCACATGAACGCATATGTACATGAATGCATATGTACATATGTACATGAACAAAGATGTACCTTGAAGACCTCGACCTTTGGACTTGAGTGCAGCCTGGCCAAGTGAGCTCCAATCATAACCACCGTATCAGGCTGCAAATGGAGGCATTGTGGATATACGTGTGTGTATGTTTGTGTGTGTTTGTAAGTGTGTGTGTGTATGTGTGTTTTTGTCCACGTGTGCGTGCGTGTGTGTGTGTGTGCGTGTGTGTGTGTGTTTTTGTCCACGTGTGCGTGTGTGTGTGTGTGTGTGTGTGTGTGTGTGACTGTGTGTGTGTGTGTGTGTGACCGTGTGAC